>Ga0206681_10001526_pt1 | contig 10509 bp, 7 predicted proteins | sample M150012015metaG_FD_161048 | JGI IMG/M metagenome (GOLD analysis project Ga0206681, IMG submission 161048) | Ammonia-oxidizing marine archaeal communities from Monterey Bay, California, United States - M1 500m 12015 | ecosystem: Environmental > Aquatic > Marine > Intertidal zone | place: USA...
GCTCCCCGCGTCGGTCAAGTCCAAATTGTTGAACAATGAACCACCTGACCGCGTCGCTACCTAGCTTCCCTTTGGAACCCAAGACGCATCGCGTCGTTCCCGGAACGCGCCGATGCCTTCTTGGGCCTCCGTGCTTTGAAAAAGTGACTGGCTTAGCTCGGCAGTCCATTCCCAGGCGTCTTCTCGGGTCATCTGGGGCACCTTAGAAACTAATTGTTTGGAGGCTGCAAGAGCGTTAGGCCCTCCCCGTACCACCTTTTCGATTGTTTCCATTATCTGAGCGTCCAACTGTTCCCTTGGCACAGCGCGATTTATCAGCCCCACTTCTGCTGCACGAGTGGCGGGGATTCGTTCGCCGTTAAGAAATAATTCACTGGCGTCAGCGCGTCGCAGCTTTGGTAGACACACCACCGAGATCACGGCAGGGGCCACCCCTATCCGAACTTCGGTGAAGCCGATGACGATGTCGTCCGCAGCGATAGATATGTCGAGCGCTGCTGCGAAACCAACCCCTCCTCCGGTGCAGTGTCCAGCTATTCGGCCTAAAACAGGTTTGGGCGATTCGATGATGTCATCGAGAATTTGCACAAAACTGTGACGAGCTGCGGGTTGTGGCACCCCCGGTTGATTTGCCTTCAAGTCCGCGCCGGCGCAGAACGTGTTGCCGTTATTGGTGAACAAGATGACTCTAACTTCGTCATCGTTTTGCGCCGTCTCAAAATGGTCGCCAACGGAATTAACCATCTCGACGCTAAGAGCGTTTTTGTTGTCGGGTCGATTCAAAGTGATGGTCGCTACACCTTGGAATACGTCGTAAAGAGCTGCTGCATCTGTGTCCGTCACAAATGTGATCTTAGTGACCGCGCCAGCGGTGCAGATGGGTGAACATAAGCTGGTGGTCGTGACTCAAATCATTCCTTCCATCGCAGCAACGCTGAATGAAGCGTGCGGGACAGATCCAGACTGGCTGTGTCGAAAAGTGTTCGAGTGGACCGACAACTCAGACATTGCTGGCATCGCGACGTGGCTAGTTGATCGTCCAGTCAAGGTGCTTGTCATTGTTCTGCTTGCGTTGCTGGTACGCCGCATTGTTCACAAGGCCATCGATGGGCTAATTGATCGACTCATGTCTGAGAGATCCTCTGAGGAACAGGACGCTGTTCGAGCTGCGGAAGCCTCTGGCGGCATGTTGCGACGTGAGATGCTTGCGCAGAAATTGTCTTCACTTCATGAACGAACAGACCGAGCCCGCCAACGGGCAAAAACGTTAGGAGTGCTGTTTAAAAGCATTGCGTCTGCGGTAGTTGGTGCAGTGACTTTGATGATGCTTTTAGGGGAGTTCGACATCAACCTCGGCCCGCTCATTGCTGGCGCTGGGATCTTGGGCGTAGCAATTGGCTTTGGTGCTCAATCTCTAGTTCGAGATTTACTGAGCGGAATATTTATGCTCATCGAAGATCAGTACGGGGTTGGCGACGTAATTGACGCAGGTGACGCGACGGGGACCGTCGAATCGGTCGGATTGCGCACCTCCAAGATTCGCGACCGACATGGGACGCTTTGGCACATTCCTAATGGCGAAATCCGTCGTGTCGGAAACATGTCCCAGCTCTGGGCGAAAGCAATCCTCGACATTGACGTTGCCTATGACACGGATCTCGACTTGGCGATGGAGACAATGAAGGTCGTTGCAGATCGATTGTGGGATGAGCAACTGGAAGAAGCCACCATCGTGGAGGAACCTGTCATCTCCGGCGTCCAAAACTTTGGCGCCGACGCGGTCACGATCCGACTTTCGGTCAAAACTGAACCAGCAGAACAATGGAGCACTGGTCGTGTACTGAGAAAACGCATCAAGGAGGCATTCGACGAGGCGGGCATCGAAATTCCGTTCCCACAACGAACCGTTTGGCTTCGCAGCGAGGCTGACCAGAAAGCCGTAGTTAAGAAAACCGGTCCTGGGTTCCAAACCGGTCCCCGATCAGGTGGCGGAGACGACGATGGGGAGTAGAGCGCGGCGACCTCAATCAATGACTACGACTTGAGTGCCGACTTTTGTCCAGGCATAAAGCTGTGCCGCTTGGTCATCTCGTAGACGAATACACCCTTCTGATCGGTAGCTCCCCAACTGAGATTCCATCTGCATAGCTTCCCCGAAGCCATCAATAGGGATGTTGTGAAAACCGATCGCCTGTTGAACCCCCCACGTAAACCGCACCATGTATTCCATGCGGATATCGTCGTGTCCTGCGATGGTGTGACGAGATTTCGAGAACACCTCGTAGATACCAGGCTGTGGTTTATCTGCCCGAGCGCTGACGAAAAAGTTGCCAGCCACTTTGCCATCACTCTCAACCAGCCAAACCCTGTGACGTTGATTTGAAAAGATCGCACGTCGCCCCGACCCGGAGTCTGGAGGACTGGGAGGAGGCGACGAAGTTGCCATCCAGTAACCCATTCCAGCGCCGCGGACTGCAAAAGCTGCGACCGGCGCCAGTTCGTGCGCGTTCATTTGACCCAAATGAACAGCCGAGCCGAAAGTGAAAACTTTGCCGCGTTGACTCACCAGCCAGTATCCACGATCGTCGGGAGTTCGCTCAGCCGCGACAATCCGACTGCTAGAGACGCCGTTGTTCGCGAGAGAACCTCGAAAACGAGCAGATCCAAACGTATGAACAGATCCGTCCGCGCTAATCAACAAGTACCCGCTTCCGTCTGTTGTTGACAGCAAATCGATGATTGGCCGATACAGGCTGCGATTTCCAAGTCCACCCAAGTACCGAGCTTCCCCGAACGCGAAAACTCCGCCGTCGGCGGCGGTCAGCCAATAACCAGTTCCAGAGGGAAACGGTTCGAGATCCACGACCGGTGCTTGAAGCGAAACGTGTCCTAGCGATCCTCGCCACAGAGCGGTTCCGAATGCGTAAACAACTCCTCGGCTTGTGACAAGCCAGTAACCATTCCCGTCACTCGTTACTGCTAGATCCACGACTGGGGAGTCAAGGGAAATTGACCGCAAGTCCCCGCGGTGGATGGCATCGCCAAAATGAAAAACCCGACCATCTTTGCTGGCAATCCAATATCCGTCGCCGGTTCTCGTGGAAGTTAATGCTGCTAGATCGAAATCGCTTTCAGATGCGAGATTCCCGAAATCTGAAGCATCGCCGAAAGCATGAACTTCGCCACTGACGTTTGAATCTGCGGACTGGTACACGCCTGGTTCGAGCCAATCGGCAGCGTTGGCCATTGATGCGGGCCCGCTGCAAAGCAGAACTGTGAGGCACAGAGTGGTTGCAAAACGAAATGGCGGTGAGCCTGTTAAACGAGTCATGGGCGTTGCTATTGACCATAGGACCTATTCGTCAGGCGCGAGGGTTACCTGAACCTCAGCATTGGCATTGTCTTGTTCAACCAATTCCAGGGTCGAGATATGACCGGCTTCCATTAGGTCGCTTCTAACTAGCTCGACCAGGTCAAGATGCTCGCGAGTAGCCGTCACCAGGACCCGTTCCGCCCTCACCCTCAGACTGCGTTTAGCCTCAGTTTTGCTTTTACGAACTTCAGAAAGGGTTTGGGCTGCTGCATCTAAAACTGTTGTTTCGATAGCTGGGTTGAGTTGAGAACTCAAAGCTTGATGATCGGGCCACTGCGACCGGTGAATCGATTCGCTGTTGGCCCATGACCAAACCTCGGCGGTAACAAATGGGAGGAACGGAGCGAACAGATGGAGCAATGTGTCTAATGCCGTCACAAGTGAGGCATGAGCGGACGCTGCTGCAGCCGCGCCCTGACTGCCGTAGGCCCTCGCCTTCACGAGTTCGACATAGTCGTCGGTAAAGCCCCAAAAAAACTGTTCTGTGCGCTCCAGAGCGCGGGCATAATCGAAATCTTCGAAAGCTGCAGTAGCGGTTTCGACAAGAGCAGCTACCCGACCTAACAACGCCTGATCTAGGGGCTCCGTTACAAGATCGAGATGAGGTTTCGAGTCACCGGTAAGAGTGAGCACGAACTTTGATGCATTGAGGATTTTAATCGCCAGTCTGCGACCTACCTTCATTTGCCCTTCGTCGAAAGTGGTGTCTGTGCCAGGGCGACCATTCGCTGCCCAATATCGAACAGCGTCTGACCCGTACTGATCGAGGAGACCTTTCGGTGTAACCACGTTTCCCTTTGACTTCGACATCTTTTTTCGATCAGGATCGAGAATCCATCCCGAAAGGGCACAGTGTCGCCACGGAGCAACATCTTCCTCAAGATGGGAACGGACCGCTGTCGAAAACAACCAGGTCCTGATGATGTCGTGGGCTTGCGGGCGCATGTCCATTGGATAGGTCCGAGAAAACAGGTCATCGTCTTCGCCCCACCCACACGCGATTTGAGGACTTAACGATGACGTAGCCCAGGTATCCATGATGTCGACTTCCCCAATGAAGCCTCCGGCGGCCCCCCTGTGTAATTCTTGGAAACCAGACGGAACGTCGGATGACGGATCTACCGGGAGGTCACTTTCGTCAGGGACGAGAGGATGGTCCCACAAAATATTGCCGTCGTCATCAAGCCGGTACCACAGGGGAATAGGCACACCAAAGAATCGTTGACGACTTATGAGCCAGTCGCCGTTTAGTCCCTCAATCCAATTTGTGTACCTGCTTTGCATGTAAGGCGGATGCCATCGCATCTCGTTTCCTCGAGCGATGAGCAACTGATTGAGGTCCTGATCTCGGCCTCCGTTTCGGATGTACCACTGGCGGCTCGTCACGATTTCAAGTGGCCGGTCGCCTTTCTCGAAGAATTTCACCGCGTGGGTGATGGGCCGAGGTTCGCCGATCATGTCGCCGGAGTGTTGAAGCATCTCAACTATTTCTTTCTTTGCTGAGAAAACTGTTTTCCCGGCCATCTGAGCAAATGCAGCTTTGCCTTCACCTGAGACGATGGCCTCCGGGGCGTCACTCACGATTCGCCCGGTTCTGTCAATGACCGCGCGAACCGGAAGCTCCAATTCTCGCCACCAGATCACGTCAGTGGTGTCTCCGAACGTGCACACCATCGCGATGCCGGTTCCTTTTTCAGGGTCCGCTAATTTGTGCCCAAGGATGGGTACTTCGACACCAAATATCGGTGTTGTCGCTGTAGTTCCCAGGAGATGCAGATAACGCTCATCTTCTGGGTGGGCAACTAGGGCGACACAGGCCGGGAGAAGCTCGGGTCGGGTTGTGTCGACAACGACGTCCGGTTGGGTTGACGTTCCGCGAAACCGGAGTTGGTGATAGGCGCTTGGTTGGTCGCGATCCTCAAGTTCTGCTTGGGCGACAGCGGTCTGAAAAGTGACGTCCCAAAGGGAAGGAGCTTCACTCTGGTATGCCTCACCGCGCTTGAGATTTCTGAGGAAAGCTCGCTGAGCGACGCGCTGGCAGCGTTCGTCAATCGTGGCGTAAGTCATGGACCAGTCCACGCTCAGCCCCAGATGTCTCCACAGTTCTTCAAATGCTTTTTCGTCTTCGCCGGTAAGCACATGGCATAGCTCGACGAAGTTTCGTCTCGATATGTTGATGTCTCCGCGCTTCTTGATGGCTTTTGCATCGCCGGCGTCGTTTGGAACTTCGAAGTCACTGACGTACGCGAGTGCGGGGTTGCATCGAACACCGAAGTAGTTCTGGACTCGGCGTTCTGTAGGTAGGCCGTTGTCGTCCCATCCCATCGGGTAGAACACCTCGGATCCGACCATCCGCTGATACCGAGCAATAGTGTCGGTGTGTGTGTAACTAAAAACGTGACCTACGTGTAGTGATCCACTGACAGTAGGTGGTGGCGTATCGATGCTGAATATCTCATCGCGACGCTTGGTCCTATCGAACCGATACGTACCCTCAGATTCCCAGACTTGAGTCCACTTGGACTCAAGATCCTCAATGGTGGGTTTGTCAGGAACCTTCGCCATGACCTGAACGGTATCTGGACCGCTGCCGACCTCCCAAGACCCATCGCTTTTATGTACCTAGGTACTCCGCGAGCCCTGAAGGTCGATAGGGAAAGAAAGCTTTCTGAAATACCGCGCTAACGGACTCAAGTTCCGTACTCTGTCATCACATCAGCATTCTCACTTCCCTCCCAGATCTGGGCGACGCACCCGAAGAGGTGCTCGACGACGTGGCAACCGAATCGCCTCGGCTCGCGACTATTGAAATGCGACGAGCAGCGGCAGCGACAAGAAGAGTTCGCGGATTTTTTGCCGTCTTGTTGGTCTTAATGCTCTGGGCCCAGGCAGCTGATTCCATTCCCGGCGCTAGTCTTCCCCCGCTTCCGCTTGGTGTCATTCTTGGCGGGCTTTTACTCTTCGTTAACTTTGTTGATCCAACCCGCGATCCAGGGGTAACCGAAGAAGTTGCACAACATCGGCTACTTATTGAGTTATCACTTGACGCGGCGGTTGTGTTTTCTGCGATTTGGTTAGTTGGATTGAATCCTGCGAGCAGTCTTTGGGTGATGTTGGCGTTCCCGATGATTCAGGCTGTTCTGCGCCTCAACGCTAAACAAATGGGCGGCTTCTTCGTTGCCATCACAGGCGTGTATGTGGTGGGTGAGTGGTGGGCGGCGAGTCGCTACCAAGATTTGACCCTTGAAGTCGGAGCCCTCGCACAACAGGTAGGGGTCCTTCTTGTTGTCGGGCTCGCTGCGGCGAACCATCGGCATCTTTCGTCAATCGCGTCGACTATTTTCAAAAACAGTTCAATGACGGAACGCCAACGGGAGCGTCGGCGTTCCCCTGGCGATGGTTTCGCCGTCGTTTATGTTGATGTAGTTGTGGAAGGTGACTTCCCTTCGGGAGTAGCGCCAGAGGTCCTTCGTGAAGTTATTGGTAGACGAATCACTGGTTGCGTGCGAGCCGAAGACCAGGTCTTGACTAGTGACGCCGATGCCTTCGCAGTTTTGCTAGAGGGTTTGCACGAGTTGATGGACGCGACCGTGGTCGCAGAGCGAATTTTGAAACGCTTGGATGGACCGGTGGCGGTTTCGGGAGCAACTGTCGATATCGACACTCGTGTCGGCGTTGCCTTTAGTTCCACTCGTGTCGGCGACCCAGATGACTTAATTGAAGCTGCGGGCAGAGAAGTCCACGTTGCTCGGCGCCGAGGTGGCGATCGGCTCGTGATACATGACCCTGTCGAAGAGTTGCAGTCAGCAGTCGGATAGCCCTCCCGGTATCCGTCTTCTTTCCCGTGAACTCTCACTGCAATTGCCGCAACAGTTACCCATGAGTAACTTATTGGTATGGATTTCAACCCAGAGTTAAACGAAGACCAACTGCAAATTCAGCAATGGGTGCACGATTTCGCCAGTGAAGTGGTGCGACCCGCTGCAGCCGACTGGGATGAACGCGAAGAGACGCCCTGGCCCATCATCAAAGAAGCTGCTGAGATTGGATTGTACAGTTGGGAATTCATGGCTGAAGCCATGATGAATGACCCGACCGGTTTGACGATGCCTGTCGCACTTGAAGAACTTTTTTGGGGTGACGCCGGAATTGGGTTATCAATAATGGGTAGCGGTCTAGCTGCTGCGGGAATTGCTGCTTCTGGCACCCCTGAACAGGTGATGGAGTGGGTACCCCAATGTTATGGAACCCCTGAAGACCTCATGCTTGGGGCCTTTGCGTCGTCAGAACCAGATGCTGGTTCCGACGTTGCCGCAATACGAACACGGGCAGTCTATGAAGAATCTACTGATGAGTGGGTAATTAACGGGACTAAAACCTGGATTACCAACGGCGGAATTGCCGACGTTCATGTCGTGGTAGCTGTCGTGGATCCCGAATTAGGTAGCCGAGGTCACGCCAGTTTCGTAATTCCTCCGGGTAACTCGGGACTTTCCCAAGGCCAAAAGTTCAAAAAGCACGGCATTCGAGCTAGTCATACAGCGGAGGTCGTTCTCACGGAGTGCCGGATACCTGGCAACTGCGTACTGGGTGGTAAAGACAAACTTGAAGAACGCCTCGCGCGTGTTCGAGAAGGAAAATCAGGTAATGCGCAAGCCGCCATGCAGACCTTTGAATCCACCCGCCCAGCAGTAGGAGCTCAAGCGGTTGGGATAGCCCGCGCAGCATATGAATACTCACTCGAGTACGCGAAGGAACGACGCCAATTCGGTCGCCCGATCATTCAGAATCAATCAATAGCGTTCATATTGGCGGATATGGCGACTGAGATAGACGCTGCTCGCGCCCTGGTTTGGAGAGGAGCCTGGCTAGGAAAGCACAAAAAATATCGGAACGCCGAAGGCTCGATGGCCAAACTCAAAGCAGGACGCGTTGCCGTATGGGCCACCGAGCGAGCTATCCAAATACTCGGGGGATATGGCTATGTGCGGGATTACCCCGTAGAGCGGTGGCATCGCGACGCCAAAATTTACGACATCTTCGAAGGCACCGAACAAATTCAGCAACTTGTGATCAGCAGAGCGATCTCGGGCATGCGCATCGAATAGCTGGTCACCCGTCGCGCAGTTCACAGCGGAAGGTCAGACATGTGTAGCAGTGGGCTGGATTCTCCGCGTTTCAAATGAGACTGGTGGCTACCTGTCTCTTCCTCCCGTGCGTTTTGCACTGCCTCCTGAGAATCCCGTGTTCTTTTGACCGGAACCTCGCCCACTTTCCCAACCAGAATCTTGGGATTGTTTAGCCTCGATCGCAAGTCGGACGTTGTCGGGCAGCTTTGACATCTTGGAACTCTTGGCTTTCGCCGTCTTTTTAAGCTTCTTCATTCTTGCCACATGTAAATCTTAGGTCGCGTGGACCCTTGAAAACGTTTCCTAGCGAAGCCGCGTTTCGAAATCGCACCAAGGAACACGGTGATTTGTGTGGGGCGACTCCTCTTCAGGTGAACGGCGCGCTGTCTGGCTAGTTGGAGAACGAATAACTGTGCATTCCTCTAGCTAGCTGATCGAAGCGAGCACCGTCGTCCGTCGATCTAGGGAGTTTGTTTGCGGAGCAAAGGCCTGGTCCCGTAACTGCCGAATTAGGGTGGGTCGATCTTCCTTTGATGACGAGTCGCGTCGCTAAGGGTTCCTTTACTTCGCTGATTGTCGTCGCTGATCACTCAATCGGGGCCTTTACTAGCAAAAAGCAAGAAAAGAAAGCTTTAAAAAGTAAAAACCCAATATGCGCGATGGGTGTCAATACGTTAAGTACTATGTCCTTAGTGTTCCAGCGGGCCCTAACTCGGTGCTGGTCTGGTGCACGGCCAGTTCTGCAGACCAAAGGGGGTCCTGGCAAATATGATGTCGACAATTTTGACCATAATCATCATGGGCATGTTGCTTCAAGGTGTGATGGCAGTCATCGACAGCGTTCTCGACACCGTGAACGTGAACTCAATGTTGAAGTCCATTCCAGTAGTTGGATCAAACCTCAACCTAATCTGGGCGTATCTCTTCGTACTTATTAGCAACGTCAACGATGGTGGCGGTGTTTTTGGGTATGGAGGAAGCACAGAAATCTTGAATATGGGTAGGTTCGGAGCCGATGCTGCGACCGCTATCGCTATTCTCGCTTTCATTCCTATTAGGGATGCAGCGATTTCGGCGCTTGGCAAAGGTATCGGTGGCCGCTAGCTAACCAATGAGTTATTAAATAGGGCGCGTCAAGCGTCTTAGTGTTGGGGACCACCAAATTGGTGGTCCCCAACATTTTTGTGGAGTTATCTGAGATCCCAAAGATTCGACTTGCTACTCACCAAAAGAAAAAGTCGCCACTCATGCCAGAATCTGGACGAAGTAGTTTTACATCGTCCTACTAAGCGAGGGAGCGTTAGATGCGTGTTGGGTTGATCACCGGCAAGGGCCAATTCGAACTCATCGAAAAAGGAGACCCCACCCCCGAGGCGCATGATGTGGTGGTAGCCGTGGAGCGATGCGGGATCTGCGGCAGTGATGTCCACGCCTATGTGGAGGGATGGAAGTACGCGCCAGGCATATGTGGCCACGAATGGGTGGGAGTCGTCGCTGCAGCGGGCAGCGAGGTCCTCAACGTCACCGAAGGAGAGCGAGTAACGGGCGCCCTCGCTCCTGGCTGCGGTAGATGCATGGAGTGCAGAAACGATCTCAGTCAATATTGTCGCACCGCGTGGTCTGACTACTCCGGACCTACAGGTCCAACTTCGGGAGCATTCGCTCCGTTTCTACAGCTGAAAGCTGAGCGCGTCATTCCCATCCCAGAGGGAATCAGCACCGACGACGCAGCACTGATCGAGCCCGCATCGGTGGCGTTCCACGCGGTTCGCCGGAGTCGACTCAGAGTTGGGGACGTGGTGTGTGTGGTGGGGTGCGGCCCTATCGGGCTACTGACAGCTCAGGTTGCAAAGGCCGCAGGTGCAGGAGTAGTCGTTGCCGTTGAGCCAGATGAGCATCGTCGTAAACTCGCGGTAATGACTGGTAGCGACATAGCGGTTTCTCCCGGCGAAGAGCTGCGAAGCACTTTGGACGAGTTGACCCAAGGCCTTCGAGCGGACATCGCCT
>Ga0206681_10001527_pt1 | contig 10505 bp, 8 predicted proteins | sample M150012015metaG_FD_161048 | JGI IMG/M metagenome (GOLD analysis project Ga0206681, IMG submission 161048) | Ammonia-oxidizing marine archaeal communities from Monterey Bay, California, United States - M1 500m 12015 | ecosystem: Environmental > Aquatic > Marine > Intertidal zone | place: USA...
ATCGAACGCGAACAAGAAAACAGAGGAACCCTATAATTTTGAAACCTGTTCTTCAAGTTGACCAGTTAGAAGTCGCCTTCGAAAAGACGGTAATATCTGGGGTTTGTTTTAACGTTTACGAAGGAAAAACAACTGCTATTGTAGGAGAGTCTGGCTCGGGGAAAACTGTTACTTCAATAGCTATTATGGGGCTTCTCCCTTCAAATGGACGTGTCAAAAAGGGGGAAGTGTTGGGTGTTGGAGGTGTTACTTGGATAGAGGCTGGGCAAATTCCAAACACCCCCGTTGGTAGAGAGATTAGCATGGTCTTCCAAGACCCAATGTCATCTTTGAATCCCTCTATGAGAGTAGGCCAACAAGTCGCTGAACCGTTAGAAATTCACCTAGGTTTAGGCAGGTCTGACTCAATGGAAAGAGCTATTGAGCTATTCAAAGAAGTAGAGTTGCCAGAGCCAGAATCTGCTATCAATAAATATCCTCATGAGTTAAGTGGAGGCCAAAAACAGCGTGTTATGATTGCAATAGCCCTTGCTTGCAATCCAAAGATTCTTGTCGCTGATGAACCCACAACTGCATTAGACGTTACTGTTCAAAAGACTATTTTAGAATTATTAGTTCGACTCCAGAGGGAACGTGGTTTAGGTATTCTATTCATATCGCATGACCTTGATGTTGTTCGAGATGTTGCCGATTTTGTAGTCGTAATGAAAGATGGAGCAATCGTTGAGCAGGGAAAATGTTCAGAGGTCCTGGAAAATCCTTCTCATCCATATACTCTAGATTTACTAAGCTCCAAACCAAAAAGAAATGATGCGGAGATTGAGATTAAAGACCTAGATGATGTCTTTCCATTAATTGAGGTGAAGGAATTGGTTTTAGATTATGTAACAAAGGAAAGTTGGCTGGGGAAAGTAAAGGAGAAATTTACAGCTGTAAATGGTGTAACGCTTCAAATTCATCCCGGTGAACGAGTAGGCCTTGTAGGTGAAAGTGGTTGTGGAAAGTCAACTCTCGGAAGATTGATGTTAGGGTTAGAATCTCCAAATGAGGGATCTATTCTTTGGAAGGGAGTAGAGCTAAACCTTAACAATGAGCTTATGATGAAAGAGTTTCGACGTGGCGCTCAACCTGTATTTCAAGATCCATTCAGTGCTCTCAATCCACGAATGTCCATAGGAAATGCTTTGTGTGAAGCTATTGGAACAACAGAAGAAGGTGAGGGGCTATCAAAATCTCAAAAGATGAAGATTGCGCGCAGTCTTCTTGTTGAAGTTGGGTTAAATGACCAGGACACAGACAAATATCCGGCTTCTTTTAGTGGAGGTATGAGACAGCGTATAGTGCTCGCTAGAGCATTAGCGGTAAAACCCGAGCTTCTAATATTAGATGAGAGTGTTGCGGCGCTGGATTTAAGAATTCAAGCCCAAATATTAACATTACTCTCCGATATTCAAAAAAGAAGGTCACTAGCTTTCTTATTCATCTCTCATGATTTAAGTGTAGTCCATGCCGTATGTGATAGGGTACTCGTTATGAAAGATGGAAAAATCATCGAAGAAGGTGCTGCAGAAAAGGTCTTTAGCTCACCATCTAATTCATACACAAAGCATTTGTTAGAAAGCCGTCCTGGAAGGTGCAAATTGACTGTGTAAATAAGTCGCTGGGTGCTTAATTTGGCATTATGAGTGAAGCAAACAATAACGAATTGATTCTAAGGAGTCTAGATGATGGGGTTCTAACCCTAACCATTAATAGGCCTAACCAACTTAACGCGTTGAATAGCAGTATTATACAACGGCTATCCTTGTTGATTGAAGAGGCTCAAACAATGCCTGATGTGCTTGTCATCATCCTGACTGGATCGGGAGAAAAAGCTTTTGTTGCAGGTGCCGACATCGTGGAATTTGCCGATTTCTCCTCTGATGAAGCAAGAGATTTGGCATCTTTAGGCCAATCTATTCTCTTTGATCGAATAGAACGGAGCGAAAAACCTGTAATTGCAGCCGTGAACGGATTTGCATTAGGTGGTGGCCTAGAATTAGCTATGGCAGCTCATATTAGAGTTGCATCAACTAACGCAATGCTAGGATTGCCTGAAGTTTCTCTAGGTGTTATTCCTGGATATGGAGGAACTCAGCGTTTAGCTCAACTAGTGGGCAAGGGAAAAGCTATGGAACTTATCTTAACGGCTGGGATGATAAGTGCTGAAGAGGGTTTGGCATGTGGTTTGGTTAACAGAGTTGTGAAACAAGAAGAATTAATGGAGGAAGTGCTTGGTCTTGCCAAAAAGATAAAGCGCAACGCACCTACTGCTCTTAATGCTGCTATTAAATCAATTATAGCTGGCTATACCGATGGTATAGATGGGCATCAAGTTGAAATTAATGAGTTTGGAAAGTGTTTTGCAACTGAAGATTTCCGTGAAGGAACTACCGCTTTTATTGAAAAACGTCGAGCAAAATTCCCTGGAAAATGAGTGTAAAAGTCGCTGTTGTTAACGGGGGGAGACATAAACTTCCAGATTACAGTACTCCACAAAGTGCTGGATTGGATCTTCGTGCATCATTGGAACACTCGGTTGTTCTTCAACCCGGTGAACGTTGCCTAATTCCTACTGGAATTAAAATAGCATTACCTCCGGGAATGGAAGCCCAGGTAAGACCTCGATCTGGATTGGCTTATAAACATGGAGTTACCGTTTTAAATTCTCCTGGAACCATTGACGCAGACTACAGAGGTGATGTCGGCGTTATACTTGTTAATCACGGATCCGTTGCCTTCACTATTGAAGATGGAGAGAGAATCGCTCAGATGGTACTTGCTAAATATGAGCAAGTACAGTGGGAAGAGGTCGTAGAATTAACCGATACTGATCGTGGAGATGGCGGATTTGGTAGTACAGGTATTAAATAATAGAGAACGCAAAAGATGAATATTATCATTCCAATGGCAGGAAGGGGAAGCAGGCTTCGCCCTCACACCCTTACAACTCCCAAGCCTCTAATCCCCATTGCTGGGATTCCTATAGTCGAAAGACTAGTGGAAGATATTGTTCGCACTCTGCCCGTGGCTGTAAATAAAATTGCTTTTGTTACTGGACGCTTTGGTGATGAGTGCGAGAGAGATCTTCTCGCAGTTGCAAGTCGTTTGGGCGCGGAGGGGATTATTTGTTATCAAGACGAGCCACTTGGAACAGCTCATGCCATTCTATGTGGTCAGGAATGTCTTGAGGGGCCGGTAGTAGTTGCATTCGCTGACACTCTTTTCCGAGCTGACTTTTCAATTAACCCAGAGGCAGACGGCGTTTTATTTGTGCAAAAAATTGAAGATCCCTCAGCATTTGGAGTTATTGTCACCGATGAGAATGGTGGTATCGTAGACTACGTTGAAAAGCCCAAAGAATTTGTTGGTGATCTAGCTATGATAGGTATTTACTCTTTCAAAGATGGCGCAAGACTTAAAAGTGAATTAAACTATCTCATCGATAATGATATTCGGCTTTCTGGAGAATACCAACTGCCCGACGCTTTGAGAAATATGACCAAGTCTGGGTTAACTTTTATTCCTGGAGAAGTGCTTGAATGGATGGATTGTGGAAACAAGAGCGTTACCGTTGAAACAAACCGTAGAGTTCTGGAAATTCTTAAAGAAGAAGGAAGGTTACATAAGGAAACTGGAATTGATCCTACAGCACAAATTACAGATAGTGTTGTCACTCCCCCATGTTACATAGGGCCCGGTGTTAAAATTAACCGTTCGATAATCGGGCCGCATGTCAGTCTTGGAGAGAACTCCAGAGTTGATAATTCGGTAATCAGTGATTCGTTAATACAAGAAGAAACAGCTATCACTGATTCGAATTTAAAGGGAGCTATGATAGGGGCAAAGGCTTCCATTTATGGCAGAACTCAGAATTTAAGTGTAGGAGATTTTTGTACTGTAGGGAGTTCCGATATATAAACCGTGAAGCTAAATCTGTCATATATAATATTCAGTTTATTCCTTATCTCAGCGATTGGGTGCACCGGAAGTAAAAATGTTTTACTCGAAGGTGGAGCGTACTCTGAGGAGTTGCAACGGAATTATTTTCAAGGTGCTCAGCATTTGCTTAAGGGCGATCAAGAAGCTGCATATGCAAGTTTCTTACGTTGCTCAGATGAAGAGCCAAATGTTGCTTCTTTTCACTATGATCTTGCAAGAATAGATTCCGACTTAGATCGCCATGAGTCAGCTCTAGTTCACTTCGACCGCGCTGTAGATTTAGATCCCGAAAATGACTGGTATCGATATTACAGGGCAATAGCTTTAGTCATCACTGGGAATTATGACGAGGCAACAGATGATTTTAAGATTTGGATTAAAGCAAGGCCAGGAGATTTAGAGGCTTTGAGAGAGTGTTCTGATATTTTCATCTCAGCTTCACAGCCGTGGCATGCATATCAACTCTTAACATTTTACGAAGCTGAGATCGCAAAAAATGTTGATGTAAGATTAGATATGTTTACTATAATCTCACATTCTCTAATCTCAATTTCAAATATAGAATTTGAGAGCCTTGAGGTTTTCGTTAACCGTTCTGCACTAGAGTTCCCAAACGAACCCACTTTTGCTTTACATAGGGGGCTTCTAGCTGCATTTAATAAGGACTATGATAGTTCTATCCTCATTTTGGAAAAACTAAGGTTTGACCATCCCTATTATATGAAAAGTGTGATCCCTTTAGCCGAATCATATACGGCTGTTGGAAGGACACAGGAGGCCTTCGATTTATTACTTATTGCATTCAAATCCGAGGATATTAATTTAAGAGAAAAATCTGATATTCTGCTGGGGTATTTAGAATTTGCAAGTGCTGGTTCTGAAATAATGGCCAAGTTCGATCAGCTTCTTAAAGTTGCCCTAGAAACCCATTCTGGAAATCCAGATTTACTACATTTTGCTGCTTTACATTGGTTGAATATAGAACAATTTGGAAAAGCTCGCGAAGCGCTTGCCGTTGTAGTTACTGAAGACCCCGGTTCACTTGAAGGGCATATCGATTATTTGGGTGTTCTCTTCCATTTAAAAGATTGGGAATACGTGGTAAAGGCCGGTGCTGAAGCCTCTTTGGCATTCCCATTAGAGTCGATAATTTACCTCTACTCTGGTGGTGGGTATAAGCAACTAAAAGAGTATGAAAAAGCAATTAAACAATTCAAAAATGGATTGTCTGTACTAATAGATTTGCCTAAAACTGGAGCTAGTTTGTATAGCGAATTAGCCGAATGTTTTCGAGAACTTAATCAGAAAGAAAAATCCTATGAGGCTTTCGAAAAAAGTCTTTCAATGGACAGTTCTCCTTATGTGATGAATAATCATGCATACTTTTTGGCGTCAGATAATAAGCGCATTCAAGATGCTCTAAAATGGAGCACTTTAGCAAATGAAATGGTTAAAGATGAGCCTAATTTTATGGACACCCATGCATTAATTCTACATCTGCTTGTACGAAACTCTGATGCCTTAGAATGGATCGTTAAAGCACAATCTTTCTTAGATTCTCCCGATGCAGTATTTCTAGAGCGCGAAGGCGATATTCGATGGGCATTGGGCGAAACTAAAAAAGCTTATAATCTCTGGGAAGATGCTATTATTGCAGGTGGAGGAAAAAAAAGGCTTAACGAGAAACTTTCACGGACACCATGATAGGAAATCTTAAAATATATGGGCTGATTGCACTTATTATCAGTTCCGTTGTATTGACGGGATGTTCTAACGCACGGCGTATTGCCGATGGAAAACCATTGAGATCAATGGAGCCAAACAACATTATTAAGCACTATGAAAAAGAAGCTTTAAAGTGGGATTGGTTAGGATTTAAATTAGATACTGAGATTAAGGTTGATGGTGAATCGGAGTCGATTAATATGAGTATGAGAATGGCTCGGGATAGTGCAATTTGGATAAGCCTATCCCCTGCTCTTGGAGTTGAACTTGCTCGGATACTTCTACTTCCTGATTCGGTGAGAATAATTAGTAAAGTGCCATCAAATAAATTTGTGTATGAAGGAAATTACAGCGAACTAGAGGAATCATTTGGAATCCCGTTAGATTTCTATACTTTACAAAATCTCTTTTGCGGAAGTCCCTTAGCGCTTAACAAAAACAATGATAAATTTATCTCCAAGATTGATGATCGCAATTACATTTTAATAGAGAAATTTCCTAGACGCATAAAAAAACTTCTAGGTGGTGTTGATGAACGAACGGTTGCAGTAAACCCTGAAGAACCAATAACTGTAAACATGAGTGTTCGTCGAGCAGAGAGAATGATGAGTCGAACTGATGAAGACGATTTGATTATTAAGAGGTATTGGTTTGAGGGGGTCTCCTTTATGCCTGTTCTCGATGTATTCAATGACCTTTCTACTGGGCTTACTCTAAAAGTTAAGCGCTCTGGCGATGAAGGTCATAGTGGTGGATTATTGCCCTCAAGGGTTCAAATTATTGCACTTGGAAATGGTGTTGATTTAGATTGCACATTTAGTATTCGACGCAGTAGAGTTAACCGTGAATACGACCTCCCATTCGACCCACCCAAAGATTATGAGCGCCGAAATTCACTATAACTTTATTAATCATTCTATAAGAGGATGGGTGGTATTGGGGGTTTTGTTTAGTCTTAATTTCTATACTATTCAAGCCCAAACTCAAGAAAAAGATGCGCTTACTGCTGAGAAAGAGAAAATTGAGGCACAGTTGGCTACGACATCACGACTAATTGGAGAGGCAAAAAAGAATCGCAATGCTGCTAACTCTCAAGTAACTCTGATTGATAAACAAATCGAGTTAAGAGAAAGACTCATTCGCCATCATCAATCTACCATTAGAATGCTAGAGCGATCGGTAGTTAACGCCGATACAGAGATAAGAAGTTTAGAAGGGCACATTGTGGTGTTAAAAGAGGAATATGCAATGATGATTCAACAAGCATACCGAATGCAACTGGCAAATAATCCACTAATGTTCGTTTTTGCAGCTGAAGATTTCAGTCAGGCGGCTCATAGGTTTCGAATGCTACAATCCTATGCTGAAGTTCGTAAAAGGCAAGCCATTGAAATCTCCGATGCCCAAACCACACTCTCCACTTCTAAAGAAATACTCTCTGCCGAGAAAAAATCAGTTATCCATGCGCTTGAGGAGCAAGAATCCGAGCGTGATGCACTCAGCAGCGATAGAACAGAACGAGCACAACTAGTCGCTGAGATTAAAGGAGAAGAAAAGAGGCTTCGGAAAACTCTTAAAGCTCAAGAAAAAGAACACAAACGACTCAGCAACGAAATAAAAAGAATTATCGAAGCTGAGCTAGAAGCTGAACGCGCTTCAGCTGCTGGAGAATACGCCCTTACTCCGGCTGGGAAAATTATTTCAGAAGAGTTCGAAAACAATAAAACTAATTTGCCTTGGCCTGTCGCTAGAGGTGTTGTTACGAAAAATTTCGGCCGTCACAAACATCCAACTATTGCGGGAATTACAGTCGAGAGTAATGGAATAGATATTACCACCGAACAAGGAGCGAATGTGTTTTCGATCTTTGGGGGAACCGTAAGCAGTGTGTTCTCATTTCCTGGTGCCGGAGAAACTGTAATTATTACTCATGGGGGATATCGCACAGTGTATAGTAACCTCGAAGCTTTAGAAATTGCTAAAGGTGATGTTATTGACAGAGCGACACGACTAGGTAAAGCATGGACTAGCCCAAAAGGAACTTCTGTTCACTTCGAAATTTGGAAAGTCGCTGGTTCTGAGCGATCTCCAAAAGATCCTAAGTCTTGGCTCCAACCGAGATGAAAATTGACCTTAAAAGGGGATTGCTTGAGAGCAAAAACGGAGCAACTTTGCACTTGTGAAAACCACCATCGCTCTAGTAGGAAATCCAAACACTGGAAAATCTAGTCTGTTTACCAAATTAACTGGTGAACGAGCTGCCGTCGGCAACCTAGCAGGAGTTACTGTTGAAGCATGTGTGGCAAATGGAATCATCAAAGGGTCTGAAAGTTGGACTATTTTGGATCTACCAGGAATCTATAATCTTCATGCACAAACTGATGATGGTCGGATAACCGAAAACACCCTACTCAATCCAAATGATAAGAATAAACCTGATATGGTTTGGCTTATCGCTGATAGAGCGACTCTTCAGGGGCAACTTTTCCTTGCTCTACAAATTCAAGAGCTGGAAATACCGTGCATCCTTTTACTCAATAGGATGAATTTCGAAAAGGAGGATCCAAAACTTTGCGAGATCCTAGAACATGGACTTGGGTTCCCTGTGAGAGAAATCCACGTACTCAATGATAATCCTTCTGACTGGATTCGTGAATTCACACCCCTACTTAACCTCCCAGCATCTTGTTCACTACTAAGAAATGTTCCCCCTAGCATAGAATCTTCTCTTTCTATTCTTAACGCTTCAATGCCTTACGGGACACTTGGGTACTTATGTCACCTTGCTCGAATGAACGACGCGCCAAGCTGGCTCAGTACTGATGAGAAGTCTGCATGGCAGAAGTCTCGTGAACAGGCTCAAGCTTCTCCGGCCGGTCTCCAATTAGAAGAAGCGGGACAAAGAATGTCTATCGTTAGGGACCTGTTAAATCAAGCGGGCAAACCTGTTAAAGAGCATGAACTCGCGCAACGCAATACTATTAAAGGACAGCAAAAACTAGATCGCGTGCTTACGCATCCAATTTGGGGAAATCTAATTTCTATGTTGCTCTTCTTCTTTATGTTTCAAGCAATATACAGCTGGGCCACATATCCAATGGATATCATCGATGGGGCTTTTAGCTCTATTATGACAATCATTTCCGACACCCTTCCTGCCGCTTGGTACACTAGCTTGCTTGTGGACGGTATTCTTTCTGGGCTTGCTGGGATTTTCATTTTCGTGCCTCAAATCGCAATACTTTTTGCTTTTACTGCCTTCCTTGAACATTCTGGATATATGGCTAGATTGGGATACCTCTCAGATCGATTCTTTAGACGAGTTGGTCTCACTGGGCGATCATCAATTTCATTAGTCGGAGGTCTAGCATGCGCCGTACCAGCAATAATGGCTGCTCGTACAATCTCTAACAAACGCGCTAGGTTACTTACCATTCTAGTAACACCCATGATGACATGTTCGGCGCGTCTTCCTGTATATGCTTTCCTGATAGCATTCGCTGTCCCAGATCGCCTCATTCTCGGCTGGTTTAACCTCCAAGGTCTTTTTCTATATGCCCTTTACGTTATTGGTGCTCTATCAGCCCTAGGTCTAGCATTTATTATACATCATTTCCTCCCTAACTCAAACAACCGTACTGAAGCAGCCGAGGAATGGCCACCATACCGTTTGCCTACACTTAAAGTTGTACTAAGCCAATCCTATCGTCAAGCTCTAATATTTCTTCGTTCTGCAGGATCCGTTATATTATTCATTTCAATAATATTATGGTCGTTAGGATTTATGGGGCCTGGATCGATACAGGAGCGAGAAGCTATGGATCCAGGAGTACGCTTAGAGAAGTCTTGGTTAGGAACACTTGGGAATTCTATTGAGCCTATAGTTAAGCCTCTAGGTTATGATGGACAAATGGGGATTGCAATTTTAAGTTCTTTTGCTGCTCGTGAAGTATTTGTAGGCACTATGCACACACTCTATCCTACAGCTGAAGGTGGTGATAGTGGCATATTAGCTTTAAAAGAACGCCTTGCAAACGAAGTAATTCCAGGTACAAATCGTCCTTTATTAAATACTGCCTCAGCCGCATCGCTTATCGTTTTCTATATGTTCGCGATGCAATGCATGAGCACAATTGTTATCGTACGACGAGAACTAAATAGCTGGTCATGGGCACTTGCTCAAGCTGCCGGATACACCCTTTTTGCATACTTAGCAGCATTAGCCGTATATCAAATATTTAGCTGACACTTAATACGTAAAAACTGGAACCTATTAGACTTATGCCACCTCTGACTGCTCAGTCGCAACTCTGACCCATAGGTGGGCTGCTGCCTCTTTTCTGACAGCTAGCGTTCTACCACAAGTGCAAATCGCCATGGGCCCGTTAAGCGGTGCAGTATGCTTTACTTCTACCTCTGATCCTACACAACAACCCATTTGTACAAGCGCCATAACTTCCTCAGGGGTATCCACCCTTTCAATCACGCCTACTTCGTCTGGCTTGAGGTCACATAGCTTTTTGACTTGCATAGTACAAAAATACTCTTCCCCTCCTTCTCTTACAATCCCCTTTTCATGTGATTTAATTTCTCCTCCCAATTATCCTAACATCCGCTACTCATCATTACATTTGCATCCCTCGTAACCTGGGCCATTAACTCAGCTGGTTAGAGTGCTACCTCGACATGGTAGAAGTCACTGGTTCGAATCCAGTATGGCCCACGAAGAAAACAAGAAGCCCCACGCAAACGAAGTTTGAGTGCGGGCTTTTTTTGTAACAGCACGTCACAAATAAGAT
>Ga0206681_10001530_pt1 | contig 10500 bp, 10 predicted proteins | sample M150012015metaG_FD_161048 | JGI IMG/M metagenome (GOLD analysis project Ga0206681, IMG submission 161048) | Ammonia-oxidizing marine archaeal communities from Monterey Bay, California, United States - M1 500m 12015 | ecosystem: Environmental > Aquatic > Marine > Intertidal zone | place: USA...
TTCCTTGAGGGCCATAAACTTGTTGTCCAGTCGCTTGATTGTTATATTCAGAATTATTTGTATTGGCAACAGATAGTTGCGAAACTAGCATAACAATCGTAAATAAAAAACTATTTAATCTAATCATCCTTTCTCCATTAAGTAAATCAAAAAACCAAGTAAAATCTAGTTATTCGCTATTAGCGATTGCATACATTATAGATTAATTTTATTATTAAGTAATTATATTATGACATTCTACAACATATCTAAGTACTTTACGTACATTATTATCTATTTTTTCGCTATTAGTAGTACAGTAATTCATGCTCAAACCAGCGCTTGAGAAGAAAAGTTAAAGGAATTTTTTTCCATCTTCGACTACATACAGCAGCTATATGTTGACGATGTTGAGACCGAAGAACTCTTTAGCAATGCGATAAAGGGTATGGTTAATGGGCTTGACCCACATTCCGATTACCTTGAACCTCAAGAACAAAAAGACTTGATGGAAAGTGCGAGCGGTAAGTTTGCTGGCCTAGGCATTGTTATCACCAAAAAGGGTGAAGCTATTGAGGTCATATCTCCTATCGACGACACTCCAGCGTACCGTGCAGGTATTCAGGCAGGAGACCTGATAGTAAAGATAGGCGACAAACTTGTAAGCGAAATGACCCTTGAAGATGGCGTCAGCCTGATGCGAGGTACCCCAGATACTTCTGTCGAACTAACCATAATTCGAGAAAACACTAAACCGTTCATAGTTAGCATAACTCGTGAAATAATTACCATCGTTACAGTTAGAGGCTACTTGTTAGAAAAAAACATAGGATATATAAGAATTTCTAGCTTTCAAGACCCTACCGCTGAGCTCGTAAAGTCAACACTGAAGAAATTAAATAAAAAAAATGATGGCCACATTAAATCTCTCATAATTGATCTAAGGAACAATCCAGGTGGATTATTGGATGGTGCTGTAGATGTGTCAAACCTGTTTATAGATAAAAAAGGTTTAGTCGTCTATACTGAAGGCCGCATCCCCAACTCAAACATTGAATTTGAAACCGAGCTTGGTGACATTATGCTAAATTTACCTATAGTAGTTCTTATCAATGAAGGTTCAGCGTCAGCTTCAGAGATAGTTGCTGGTGCATTACAGGACTACTCAAGAGCAATAATAATGGGTACTACTTCTTTCGGTAAGGGTTCAGTACAAACAGTAATAGAATTGCAGGATGGTTACGGTATAAAACTTACAACTGCGCGCTACTACACCCCATTAGGCAGATCTATACAAGCCAAAGGTATTGAGCCAGACATAGTCTTAGATAACATCATCCTTAACAATGAGGAAGAGGAAGATGTGATACCAAACACTAAAGAAAAAGACCTCGACGGACACCTAAAAACTCAAGACCCTTCAGAACTAACCCCTGAAGAAATACTTCAGTCTCAAGAAGACAATAAGGATGAAGAAGATAAAACTATAATTGAAAAATTACAGAAAGATTACTTTGTTCATGAGGCCTCTAACCTCTTAAAAGCATTGACAATTTTAAATAAATAATGGCAACTGTACTGTCGATTGCAAATCAAAAGGGAGGTGTAGGTAAAACCACAACAGCTGTTAACCTTAGTGCATCACTAAAGGCTATAAAGAAGCGTGTATTGTTGATTGATATTGACCCCCAAGGAAACGCAACTATGGGTTGCGGGATAGACAAATATAACCTAACAAATTCTATTTGTGAATTGCTTCTTGATGAGTGCACTGTTGACGAATCAATCACCCATTCAGAGCAGGTAGGTGTAGACCTCTTACCATCAAATACAGATCTAGTTGCAGCCGAGGTAGAGCTACTACGTAAGACTAAATCAGAATTTAAATTAAAGGAATCTATATCCGCAATAGTCAATAATTATGACTACATAATAATTGACTGCCCGCCATCACTTAATATGCTTACTGTTAATGCTTTCACTGCTTCTGACGGCATAATAATTCCAATGCAGTGCGAATACTATGCTCTAGAAGGTCTAAGCGCACTCATCCAAACAATAGAAAAAATCAAAAAAACAACCAACCCAAAACTTGAGATAACCGGACTCGTTAGAACAATGTACGATAGCCGCAACAACCTATCTAACGAGGTTTCAATTCAATTATTACAATACTTTTCACACAAAGTATTTAAAACCATTATTCCCAGGAATGTAAAATTAGCTGAAGCGCCAAGCTTTGGCCAGGCAGGAATTAATTATGCTAGAACCTCTAAGGGTTCCGTTTCATATATTTCATTAGCCAGTGAAGTGCTAAGAAAAACCCAACAAACTTAAAACGAATTAAATATGGCGAAAATTTCAAAACTTGGACGCGGACTGGATATTTTACTAGGACAAACTCCCTCCTCTAATGGTCAACCTGATGACGGTAAAGGCTTAACTATGATGAGTGTTAATTCTTTACAGAGAGGAAAATTTCAACCTAGGGACGATATAGACAATGAAACTTTAAACGAGTTAGCGCAGTCAATCACATCTCAAGGGGTTATTCAGCCACTGGTAGTACGCAAGGTAACTTACAATAAATTTGAAATCATTGCAGGTGAAAGGCGTTGGAGAGCAGCCCAAATCGCTAAACTAAAAGAGGTTCCAGTTATTATTCGTGATATTGATGACAGGGTAGCTCTAGCAATAAGTCTGATAGAAAATATTCAAAGAGAATCATTAACCTCGCTTGAGGAAGCTAATGCCCTATCAAAACTTATAGAAGATTTCAAAATGACTCATGAAGAGGTATCACACGTGGTTGGTCGGTCACGCTCTAGTGTGAGCAACCTTATACGACTATTACAACTGAGCGAGCCAGTGAAAAAGCTCTTAGGCAAAGGTGACTTGGAAATGGGTCATGCACGAGCATTACTACCGTTAACAGATGACCTACAGATTGATATTGCTTACAAAGTGATAAACAGATCTCTCTCTGTTCGCCAAACTGAGAACTTAGTTAAGAGGGAGCTTAACAAAAAAAATAAAAAGCCCACTTCAATAGACCCCCACATTAATAAAATTCAGCAGTCTTTAACTAAAAAGCTTAACTCTAAAACGGAGATCAAAGAAAAGAACAGCAAAGGAAGAATCATTATTCATTTCAATACGTCGAAAGAGTTGGACAACATAATAAAGCATATTAACTGAGCTAAATATATAGCTCAATGCGAAGTCAATCTATTCCACCAATCCTGTCAATCTTAAGTGACTTGTCCCAATGCATCCAAACTGCCACAGCTCTACCAATAACATACTTTTTAGGAACGAAACCCCAATAACGGCTATCACTACTTCGTGAACGATTATCGCCCATAACAAAGTAATGACCATCAGGAACATTGATTGTTGGCACACTTTTTGAATATTTATTTGGATCCAGCAAAATATCGTGTGGATTAATACCTAACATTTCTCTCTTGTGACTGAATCCGGTCATTTGTATACCCGACTCGAATCCAAGATAGTTTCCTAACTCTTTATAGAGTATTTTTTCATCATTAATTACCAGGTGATCATTCGAGTAAGATATTGTATCGCCTGGAAGTCCAACTACTCGCTTGATAAAGTCGGCCCCATTGTACTCAGGATTGTTTTCATAATTCGGATAACGGAAAACGATAATGTCGCCAATTTCTGGTTCACCAGTTTCAACAATTTTATTATTAAATATAGGCAAATGTATGCCGTAATTAAATTTATTTACCAAAACGAAGTCACCAGTAAGAAGTGTTGGCATCATCGAGTTAGATGGGATCCTGAATGGCTCAAAAATAAAGCTTCTAAATACAAAAACTAGGAGTAGTACTGGGAAGAATTCTGCTGACCATTGAACAATTTTTGGCCTACCAATGTACTTCTCGTTCTTATTAAATTTTAAGAAGCATATAAAGTATAGTAACTTGGCAATTAATGATCTCTCTGGCATATCTGGTTTAATAGCATCCGATCTATAAAAAAATATGCGATCAATTGCAACAATAACGAAAGCCAGTATTAAAAATAACGCTAAAAAAGCTACCACATCCATTGCAAAAAATGGCTGCGCTTGTTCAATAGTCATAGTAAAAAAAGGTGTAATATAAAAATAGTATTATATAATAAAATCTTTTTATATTTATTCACATTGGAGGAAATATCAATGGCATTAGCTGATTTAGATAGAGACGGTCATGGTTACCTAACTGACCTTAGTAATTGGGACGAAAGTGTTGCATCCGAGCTGGCTGAAGAAGAAGGAGTTGTGTTAACAGAAGAGAGCTTCAAGTTAATATATTTTTTACGCGAAGAGTACATTAACAATAACGCAAACCAGCCTAATGAGCGCAACATGGTAAAAGGCCTAAAAAAGGACTGGCCAGAAAAGCTCACAACAAAGATACTCTACACATTATTCCCCAAGGGCCCTGCTAAGCAGGCAGGCAAAATTGCCGGACTACCTGAAACCAAACGTAAGGGCGGTTACTAGTACGTATCCTCTTAATAAAAAAGCACTCTTAAGAGTGCTTTTTTATTGTCAATAATTTATCTGTAAAGTTATATCTCAATAATCTCCATTCCCACAAAATTCGCCAACTCAACAAAGTTCGGAAATGACGTTTTAACATTATCAACTCCATCAATTTCAATTTCAAATTTAGATCTAACAGATGCAACCGCAAAGGACATTGATATTCTATGATCATGATGAGATTTTATCGGGCTTGTGGGTCTGGAAAACTCTCCACCCCTAATTATTATTCCATCTTCAAGTACTTCACAGTCTATCCCTAGAAGGTAAAGACCGTCCGCCATAACTTGTATGCGGTCAGACTCCTTTACCCTTAACTCTTTGGCTCCAGTTAGTATAGTTTCACCTAGAGCACAGCTGGCTGCAATAAATAACACAGGAAACTCATCTATAGCAAGTGGGACCAACTCTTGGGGAATAGTAATGCCCTTCAAGTTGGAAGATCTGACTCTAATATCGGCAATCGCTTCGCCACCAATCTCGCGTTCATTTGATAGCTCAATATTAGCACCCATTAACTTTAATATATCAATAACTCCTGTGCGCGTTGGATTGACATTTACACTGGACAAGGTTATGTCTGCTTCTGGTGCAATGCTCGCTGCAACCATAAAAAAAGCTGCCGACGAAACATCCCCTGGCACTATAATTTTTTTGGCATTAAGGACTCCACTCCCAGTCAGGCATATTTTATTATCATTCAACTCTACTTCATAACCAAAACCCTTCAGCATACTTTCAGTATGGTCTCTAGTTGGTGCTGGTTCTGACACACATGTTTTACCTTCAGCATAAAGACCTGCCAAAAGTATGCATGACTTCACTTGGGCTGAGGCAACAGGCAAATCATAACTTAATCCTTTTAGATTTTGTCCGCCTTTTATTTTTAGGGGTGGCTTACCGCCATTACTTTTGATCGATGCACCCATCTCTGTTAGCGGCACAATTACCCTTCCCATCGGTCTAGTGGATAGTGACTCATCTCCACTAAGCTCGGAATCGAAACTTTGTGCTGCTAGGATTCCTGACATCAGTCGCATAGAGGTGCCTGAATTGCCTAAATATAGTGATTTATCGGGTTTTTTTAGTCCACCTATGCCAACACCATGGATAATAATTTTGTTGCCACTTTTATTAATTTTGACGCCCATAGACCTAAAAGCTTCTAGGGTAGATATTACATCTTCACCCTCCAAAAGCCCTGTAATTTCTGTCACACCATTAGCTATAGAGCCCAACATAACAGACCTATGAGAGATTGATTTGTCGCCAGGTATGTTCAGGCTACCTGATAGTGAGTGTGCCGGTTTGACAATAAATTTACTCATAAAAAGTTGGCAACATTAATTATCCAGCCATTTATCTCTTGCTGATTTTGCGTCTTTAAATAATTTTTCAATATCTTTAGACTTGTGTGCACTAATAAGGCTTGATAGCTTGTCCAATGTTTTTTGATAGTTTGCAATGTGTTTAGTTATCTCTTCAGCATTATTTAAGCAAATATCTCGCCACATTACACTGTCTCCTGAAGCAATCCTTGAGAAATCTTTAAAGCCTCCTGCTGCATAGTCAATAGCGTCAGGATTGTTAGAAATTAAATAATCCATCAGACCGAATGCTAGCATGTGCGGAAGGTGCGAAGTCATGGCTAATAAGTCGTCATGCTGCTGGGCGCTCATTGTTTCTACAATAGCCCCCAAAGATTGCCACAAACTTGTAACTTTTTGCAAAGCATCTGGGTCTGTATTATTTTGTGGAGTAATTATCACTCTTTTGTTATTAAAAAGCTCTGCATCACTAGACTCAACTCCACTTTTCTCTTTGCCTGCGATTGGGTGTGCGGGAACAAACCTTGTCGGAATCTCACCAAAAACTGATTTGGCGCTCTCAATAACGCTAACCTTAGTACTACCCACATCTGTAATTATTGTGTCTTCGGATGTGTGCGGCTCTATCATCGAAAATACCTCTTCGATACTATCGACAGGTGTTGCAATAATAACCATATCCGCACCACTCACGGCATCCTTTATGTTGAGCGAGTATTCATCAATAACACCTAACTCTTGAGCCTTAATCAGTGTGTCTTCACTTTTTCCGTAACCAGTAACAAGATCCACATCTTTGGTTTGCTTTAAACCTCTAACTACTGAACCTCCTATCAAGCCAACGCCAATAATACAAATCTTTTTCATTTTTCTAAACCTAAAACTGATTCCAGAACATCCAGGAAATCATCATTCTCATTTTTTGTGCCAACAGAAACCCTGAGGTAGCCTTTAACTTCTATTGGGCGAACTATAAAACCTCTCTCTAGAAGGAGTTTATAAACAGATGACGCGTTATCTACCTTTAGCGCTATAAAGTTTGCAAAAGAAGGTATATATGTAAGACCCATCCTGTCAAAACCATGAGACAACTGTAATAGGCCATTATTGTTGGCCAAAATAGATCTGACCATGAATGCATCGTCGGTTAATGCTGCCGTCGCAGCGCTCTGGGCAATATGGCTTACATTAAATGGCTGCCTAACACGATTGATGTAGTCGGCTATTTCAATGCTTGATAAGGAGTAACCAACCCTAAGCCCAGCCAAACCGTAGGCCTTTGAGAAGGTACGTGTGATTATGAGATTACTAAATTCATCCAACCACCCAACTGCATTGTCATCAATATCAAGGTACTCAAAGTATGCCTGATCTAGAACCACAACCACTGAGCTTGGGACCTTAGATAGAAAATCATGTATCTCATCATCTGAAAGTAAGGTGCCTGTTGGGTTGTTAGGGTTGGCTATATAAATTAGCTTTGTTTTCTTGGTTATTGAAGAGAGCATAGATTTTAAGTCATGCCCAAAATTAATTGCAGGAGTAACCACTGATTTGGCTCCTAGAGCCTGTGAAACTAATGAATAAACGATAAATGAATATTGAGAGAATATCACCTCATCATCGGGGTTGCACAGGTACAACCTAGCAATTAACTCTAATAGCTCATTGGACCCATTACCTAAAGTTATTGATTCATAATCAATCCCTAAGTGTTCTCCAATTGACTTTTTTAATTCAAAGCCATTTCCATCTGGGTAGCGTCCAACCTCATCAATCGCTTCAGCGATTGCTTGCATAGCTTTGGGTCCTGGACCAATAGGATTTTCATTACTGGCAAGCTTAACAACTCTTTCCAAGCCGAGCTCTCTTTGTAATTCACTTATAGGTTTACCGCCCTGATATGGCTTCAGAGAGAGCACACTTTCACAGACATTCATAACACAGCAACAGGGTAAGAGCCCAAAACGTGAACTTTCACTACCCTTTCACTTACTTTTTCCAATGCTTTCTTTACCTTGTTTTCATTTTTATGCCCCTCAATATCAATCAAGAACAAGTACTCCCATTTAACTCCTGGTATTGGGTGTCTGGCTAACTGTAGCATGTTAACACCGTGACTCTTAAATGGCTCGAGCACATCGACAAGTGCCCCTGATTCATGTTTAGTTACAACCAAAAGTGAGGTTTTATCGTTACCTGACTCAGGAACATCATCCTTTGCCAAAACTAAAAATCGAGTAACATTACCGGTCTTGTCTTCTATATTTTTTGCCACCCTTTCAAGGTCATATAAACTCAACGCAGCTTCTGATGCAATTGCGGCAGCATTTTTTTCATTCATAACTATACGAGCAGCTAGGGCGTTAGAGGCTACAGCTTTCAATGAAACATTAGGATAGTGATTTGACAGCCATCTTTGGCACTGATCAAGGGCCTGTTGATGGGCATATATAGTTTTTATTTCTTGAGACTGGTCGTCCATCATTAGTTGGTGTTTGATTGAAATTTCAACCTCACCGCATATCTTTAGGCGTTGTGTATAAAGCATATCTACTGTACCGCCAATTACTCCGTTAGACGAGTTCTCGATTGGCACAACACCGTAATCAGCGTTACCCTTTTCTACCTGAGAAAAAATTTCATCAACATTGCCACAGTCAAGAGTTGAAACCGCGTGACCAAAGTGCTTTAATGCAGCCTCCTGGGTGAAGGTTCCTTCTGGCCCAAGATAGGCAATACTAAGTGGTTGCTCTAGTGCTAAACAAGCTGACATAATTTCACGAAAGATATGCGCAACATCTTTGTCTTTTAAAAGGTTGTCATTCCTTTTTACTATTTCTCGAAGAATTTTTGCTTCACGCTCTGGACGATAAAATGCTCCGATCCCTTCTGAAACTTTTTTTACTTCTGCAACTTCTGAAGCCAAACGAGCACGATCACCTATAAGATTCTGTATATCACGGTCAAGCCTATCTATCTCTTCTCTAAGTTTTGTTAAAGTTTTTTTAGCCATACTGTTTTTCAAAGTCAGACATAAATTCAATCAAAGATATCACTCCATCTAAAGGCATAGCATTATAAATACTTGCCCTCATACCTCCAACGGCCTTGTGGCCCTTTAATGTCAATAAGTTAGCATTATAAGACTTTTCTAGAAACAATTTATCAAGACTACCGTTAGACAGCACAAAAGGCACATTCATCCATGACCTATATTTGTGGTTGACTGTATTTGAATAAAAATCTGAACTGTCTATTTTGTTATATAGTTTCTGAGCCTTCTCTTGATTTATTTTAGCCATACCTTGTAGCCCTCCACCATCTTTGATCCATTCAAATACAAGTCCAGCTGCGTACCAGGCTAGAGTTGGGGGCGTGTTATACATCGAATCGTTGTTGGCTTGAGTAGAGTAATCAAACAGTGTTGGCTGATTTTCTAGCACCCTACCAATAAGGTCATCTCTTACTATTACAACTGTCAAACCTGATAGTCCTATGTTTTTTTGTGCTCCAGCATAAATTACTCCAAACTTAGACACGTCACATGGCCTAGACAATATAGTAGAAGACATATCAGCTACAACAGGCATATCAACCTCAGGAACATAATCAAACTCGAGTCCCGCTATTGTTTCGTTCGGTGTGTAATGTAGATATGCACCACTTTCATTAACGCTCCAAGAGTCAAATTCAGTTATATCTGTATAACCGTTAGCTTTACTATCTGTACAAATATGTACATCGCAATACCTGTCAGCTTCTGCTATAGCCTTAACTGACCAGTGCCCAGTGTTAACGTAATTGGCGGTTGACTTACCTCTCAACAGATTGATTGGTACCATAGAAAATTGTGCAGAGGCACCTCCCTGTAAAAACAGTACTTTATAGTTATCAGGAATATCCATTAAGTCCCTTAGGTCCCTCTCGGACTTTTGTGCGAGCTCCATAAAATCTAAACCGCGATGAGAAATCTCCATAACAGAGGCCTTAGCATTGCCATATTCCAATAGCTCAGACTGCATTTTTCTCATTACTTGTGCTGGTAACATTGAGGGGCCAGCGCTGAAGTTATACACTTGATTCATTTTCCAAACTGTATCTGAATTGTTTAAAGTTACATTATAAATAATAGTAAAAAATATTTTACATGAACCATATATATCTAAACCATTTAATGACCTATTATCGAACTTTATAGCGAACCTTTCTGATTAACAATTCTTATATTTACAAACAAATTTTAGGACTTAAATTACTAAAATAAAGGGTGCTTGTTATTATTGTTTTATTAATAACAAAAACACATTATAATCACCCTAAGTTTCAAGTCCCTGGAAATTGGTTAAACCCCAATACTGCCCTCGCAACGGTGATTCTTTAACAGATAAGTCCGGCACAAATTTGAAATTGAACATTGTTAACAACTACGATGGGTAGTGAGTTATGTCTTTGCAATTTCTGAAAGATCCTCTCGATTGCCCGTTTAATATATAAACGGAAACATAATGAACTTAAAAAAAATCTGTACAACATCTGTATTTACAGTGCTAACTTTTTCTACTGCAACGGATGCAGCTCTAGGACCCATACCAATATATTTAAATCCAACAAATGTTAGCTCAAATTACTTTA
>Ga0206681_10001531_pt1 | contig 10496 bp, 10 predicted proteins | sample M150012015metaG_FD_161048 | JGI IMG/M metagenome (GOLD analysis project Ga0206681, IMG submission 161048) | Ammonia-oxidizing marine archaeal communities from Monterey Bay, California, United States - M1 500m 12015 | ecosystem: Environmental > Aquatic > Marine > Intertidal zone | place: USA...
GGCCTACGCTCAGTTAATGCCTCGAATGTGGAGAGTTCGGTGACAGACGAATCAGCGGGTGAGGACACGCCGCCTCCTCCGCCTCCGCCTCCGCCTCCGCCGCCTCCTCCTCCGCCTCCTCCTCCGCCTCCTCCTCCGTCAGCGACTCCCCCCGCGGCGGAGTCGATGTTGAGCGGCCTGGGCGGCCGCCCCACGAGCGGTGACCGTGTGTCGATCGCTGGTGTCGATCCCAACCCTCCGGCACCGGCCCCGCCGAAGGGGATGGATCCACCGCTTCCCCCTGCCGCACCTCCGTTGGCGCCTACGCCCATGGCCACGCCTTCTCCACCGACTCCCACACCTCGACCGATAGTGGCGTCGACTCTTGCAGCAGCGACTCCTGACGCTCCGCGTGCGATGCCGAATGCCGAGTCTGGCCCTGGCCTCACCGACACGTTCGGGATTGGTCAGGCCATTAGCCGACTGTCCAACGGCAGCCGGAATGCTGGCAAGGGCGCCTTCCTCGTTCTCACCCGCACGCTTTTCGATGACGAAGTCGTCGAAGTCGTCGTCCAATGCCGCTATCGAGGCGCAGACGGTGCCATGGCCTTGACGAACAAGCGCTTACTGATCGTCAACGCTCGCGAATGGAACCCAGATGTGACCCCGGTTGCCCTTGAGCCTGGACTCACTGTGCAGGGGTGGCAGGATGAGCGCTCCGCGGCGTTGGTGTTCGAACGCGGCGGCGCTGAGCTAGTTGTCGACAAGATTGGCGACCGTGAGGTAGTCCAGGATCTAGTTGGTCGAGTCCGTGCCCGCATCGAGGCTTGATTTTCTCGCCTCGGCACTCTTCAAGGGTCTGGAATCCGGTCAGAGCCGGTACATTTATCCCCCGCTGCGGACGTAGCTCAGTTGGTAGAGCGCAACCTTGCCAAGGTTGAGGTCGCCGGTTCGAACCCGGTCGTCCGCTCCAGGAATCTCAGGTCTCGGCACTGCACTGCCACGGCCTGGGATTTCATCGTTTTGTGGCGCGTTTCAAGGACTCGTCCTGGGTATGTCCGGCTAGCGCGTTCTCAGCGTCGCGTTTCAACCGTTGACCATTCTCAGGACCAGCGTTGCGTCCGTGAGTTGGAAAGGACCTGTGGGATCCTGTCAGCGGGGAGCGGTCTGCCGAAGAGGTAACCCTGGCCCTTGGAGAATCCTAAGTCGAGCAGGGTTTGGCGTTGAGCATCCGTCTCGACCCCTTCCGCCGTGATCTCAAGATCGAAAGCTTCGGCTATCGCCGCGATCGATCGGAGGAAGGCGCGGTCGGCGGAGTCCCCGGGTAGGGGCTGTACGAACCATCGGTCGATTTTGATTTCGGTAATGGGTAGAGATCGAAGACGAGACAGCGAGCTTGTGCCCTGCCCGAAGTCATCAAGCGACACTTGGATCCCCGCAGACCGGATGTCGTTGAGGCAAGCCATCGAGAGGGTCTCGTCCCGCATCACGGATGTCTCGGTTACTTCAATGCAAAGTTGAGAAGGATGAAGTCCAATCGTGGAGCACATCTCGACCACGCGTTGCGCCAAGCCCGAATGATGCAATGTTGTGCTCGAGAAATTCACGCGGAGTATCGGTCCGGACTGGCCGAACCCCCAGTCGATGAACCTACGAGCAGCGGTTTCGAGCGTCTGGAGGTCGATGCGGACTATCAAGTCTTTGTCTTCTGCTACCGGAATGAATAAATCGGGACTCACGAGACCCAATCTTGGGTGGATCCATCGGACGAGCGCTTCGAATGACATGATCTCGCCGGTAGCCAATAAGACCTCAGGCTGATAAAAGGGTTCGAATTGCTGCTCGGTCACAGCCATTTCGATTTCGCGTTCGTAACCGAATCGAGTCTGACGGTCGATGAGGCGCTCGCGGGATGCCTCACGGGAGGTACCAGAACCAACGCGCGTAGATTCAGCGAGCGCCGAGTAGCACTCCTGAATGGACTGAGCAGGGGCGAAGTCGTTACCCAGCTGAACATAACCAGCGGACACCGCGGGACGGATGATGTGATGGTCTACCCGTTGCGGAGAAGAGACGATTGCCAGCAACTTGTCACTGACCGCTTGCCAGTCGCTGCGAGTGTCGGAAGTCGTATCTTCGACCATGATGAAGTACAAGGTCGACCTTGAGATTAGACCGTTGAGGCCTTGGGCCGAGTCAAGTTCCTCCCTGAGTCCGTCGAGAATCGATCGCTGCAGCTCTGCGATCACTTCTGGTTGGTAGTTCTCGGAATAACTGGTTGCGTCGAGCAACTCGAACAGCACCAGACATCCTGTCTGTCCATTCTCACGCATGGACTGGAGTGCCCCGCGCATGGAATTCTCGTTGGGGTAGTTCGTTGAACGGTCGATTCGCGAATCTCGTTGGAGCTCTGTTGTCGCCAGGTTGGCCTCAAGCAGGCTTGCGAGTTTGATCGTGAAATGGCGAAGGAAGAGTTCGTCGGCCTCTTGTCGCTCGCTGTTCCAGACATACGTCACCGCTCCCCAATTGGGGTGCTTGCTGAGATCAAATATTTTTGTCGCGAAGTTTGTGTCTGACCCGCACGCGGTATGAAGCCCATTTCTGAAGAAGTCGTCCATGTCGGTCTGGCTAGCGGATAGACCCCAGGACGTCTTCTCGTTGGCTGGACCTAGAGGTGCGACCGTGAGCAGTCCGCCGAATAGGTCGGCGTTCTCTCCGAGAGCGACCAAGGACCCAACTGTGCGGTCTTTTTCGAGGATGTGAACGTATACCTCCTTGAGACTCCAACCCGCTTTGAGTTCCGCCATGAACCTCTCGAGAAGGGGGGACACGGTCCTGGCGGTCTCTGCGGAGTCGACTACTGCCTGGGTGGGCTCCAATAGGAAGAAAGCATCATCGTTTCGCCTCTCCAATACAGCGGTAGAGATGTTGCTCATTTCGTCAGTTGCCGCAAGTTTTCGGTTGACATCGAGGAACTCGGACCAGCGCTGAAACCCATCCAAGAACGCACGAGTCACGGCCCGCTGGCCCATTGAGACGTAGGCGTGCGGCGTATCGAAACCAACGGTGAGTCCGAGAAAGATAATGCATGGATCAATGACGTCGGCGGCCACGGGAAGGGGATACAGGTGGGCTGTCAGATGCTCCGCTTGGAGCGTGAATGTCGATTCCCTACTAGTTGGGTTGTGGCGAGACATCTCGTTGCCTCGCAGAATCTTCTTCAGTTCTGCTTCGCTTATCCCCAAGTCCTTAGACATGTAGAGGATGTCGACCGACCGGTTGGAGGCCCTACCGCAGATAGCGACCCCAAGGACGTTGATCCGTGTGAGCAACTGCCTGTATGCACTGAGAAGTTCGCCAAGGCTTGCAAAGTCATTGAACTTCTCGTTGCTATAGCCGTGGGCGTCACCATGGAATGCCAGGATGTCCTGCAACACCGCCTCAGATTCGGTTTGTTGACCGATCAGACCGAGCATTTGACGTCGAGCAAGGTCGTCGCTCGCAGGCGGCGCCGATACAGCCGTGCCCTTTGGCACTCGGGTGAAGAATCGGTGTCTCAGCATGGGTTCGCTCGGCGCCCATCCGGGTACACGGTTGCCGCGACCTGGTGCTTCACAACAAGATTGGTTTCTTGGGTCTGTCTGACCTGATCAACGCTGATGACCACAGGTACTCCTCGGACAGGACACGGCGATTGAAGCTTGGGTCACTTGCCAAACAGGAGAGAACCGTGGTGGTGACTAGGTCGATGAGGACTCAAGGCTCTCGATCATGGTCTTGAGGGTCGGTAGCACGACGTCAGGGTTGAGATCCTTTTCGTGGCTGACTTCAGCGACCAATCGGCTGCTTTGGAGCGCCTGTTTCACTCGGGGATCGTTTGGATCATCGAGTGCCCGGAGCATCTGCATGATCCTTGGTGAGTTGTACACCTCAAGGGCCTGTAGTGGTTTTTCGGTGAGGATCGATGCAAAGACATCGGCGATGATCTCGGTCTCGCTGGCTCGGCGCCAGATCATCCATGCCGCGAGTCCAGTACCAGCAATACACATTCCGTGTGTCCACCAGTACGCAGCCGTGTACGGGCCACCAAAGTAGAAGAACACGGGAACAGAAGCAGTGAAGATTAAGCCCAAGCCGATTCCATACGAGCGTCCTTGCCTGAACTTCTGGGCAAGATCCACAAAATGGGCCGCAGCCAGCAGTCCGACGATGATTGCGATCACAATGACGATAAGCGTCGACGCCATTTTCGGCTTCATAGGCGTGATCGCGTCTGGCGAGATCAGGAGCCAAACTGATACAAGCAGGCCGAATCCTGCACTAGCCAAACTGATGAATCGCCAATTCTGACCACGTGTGACCCGGCCCCTAGCCAAGAGAAGATACAAGAAGGCTGGCAGATGAGCGAGGGCGCTAAGTTGGCCAGCGACGGCGACTCCAGAATTCATATCGTAGAGCGCATTCGGAGTGAGCAAACCATGAGTCAGCACCATCAGAGAAGAACTGAACAGACCCGCTGAGACCAGCGAATTTTCCTCGTAACTATTCGCCAAGGAGAGCCATAATGCGTACCCGGCAGCGGCGGCGCAGGCAATCGCCGAGGCGATCATCACGACAGCGATGAGGCTTGGCTTTTGGTAGAGGCCGATCTGAGACGAGCCGAGATAGATCGAAGGGACGAAGGCAACTAGCGTGAGAATCGTCGCACTCAGCCACAGTTGACGGCCCGTCGACAAGATAGGGTCCGCTTTGACTGATGTCATGGAATTCCTTTCAAGTCGGCAGTTGCGCGTGATGATATCACCGATGAGAATAGTATTTGAGCGCTGGTTAGGAAACCGTTTTAGACACAGGTCTATCTCGCTTGACAGTGGTAGAGGTCGAATCGTTCCCGACTTCGCCGTTTGGACTCGAAGAGGGCAAGCTGGCAAGAGGATGCACCATGTGACTACCGATAACCGATGACGGTCGACCCGATTCGGATCAAGCGACCGGGGGTGTTGGTCCGTGTCGGTTGGACGAGTCTCGGCCTGCTTTCGGTCGGAGTCGGGGGGGTCGGCATTGTCGTGCCCGGGCTCCCGACCACCGTATTTTTCATCATCGCGGCTTGGGCCTTCTCGAAGTCGAACCGCCGCCTAGAAGCGTGGGTGCTCAACCTGCCGACGGTCGGCCCACTGGTCTGTGACTATCGAGCCGGGCTTGGCATTCCGCGTCGGGCCAAAGCCACAGCGGTTGTGATGATCGTCTTCTTCGCGGGCTTGAGTGTCGGACTTGTCGACGGTTTGATCATTCGAGCTGTCATCATCGGAACCGCAGCCGTGGGCCTGTTGGTCGTGCTGGTGGTTGCCCCCACCAAGGAGGCGGTACTGGAGGCGAGGAAGTCAGCAACGTGAGACCCGGGTTCAGTGTGTGGATTCTCGGCGTTGTCACCATCACCGCGTACGGCTCATGGTTTTACGGGTTTGGTGTGTTGATCGGACCCATCCAGGATGATGTCGGATGGTCGACGAGCATGCTTGGTGCGACGTTCGCGGCTGCCCAGGTGATCGCCGGGATCGGGGCGTTCGTCGCTGGGCGCCTGCTCGACCGGTTTGGCGCGGTTGGACCGTTCGGCGTTCAGGCGGTTTTCGGCGCAGGGCCGCTGCTTGCCGCAACCTGGGCGGAGGACATCCTCGTCTTCGCAGTGCTGTATGCCATCGGCGGGGGAGTGATCGGCGCTAGTGGCTTCTACCACGTCACTACTGTTGCCGCGGCACGTATCCACCCCACAGCACCAGCGAAGGCGATCGCCAAACTCACTCTTATCGGTGCGTTCTGCAGCCCCATCTTCATCCCGTTGACAGCGCTCGTGGCCGATGTATACGGCTGGCGGGTCGGAGCGAGGATGCTGGCGTTGCTGGCGTTGGGTGGCGCGCTCGCAGGTATGGCGTTGAGACAGGAATCCTCCAGCGGCGGACATGGTCCTTCGGAGAGTCCGATCTCCGCGCTTCGTCTGGCCCTCCGATCGTCGGTCGTGCGACGGATGTTCGCCGCCTATATAGCGGGAGGCATCGCATTCTCGACAGTGCTCGTGTACCAGGTTCCGATCATGATGCACAGCGGTCTCTCGCTGGGGTTGGCCGGCTTGTTCGCTGGATTCCGGGGTCTGTGCCAGATCCTGGGTCGGGTTGGATTGACGCGTGCACTCACTCGTTGGGGGTCGGGGCCGCTGCTACTCGCGGCCTATGCGCTCAGCGCCGGCGGGGGGGTATTACTCCTGGTTGGTGAGGTGGCTGCGGCGGTGGGGTTTGCTGTCTTGGCCGGCACTGGGTTCGGCGCAACGAGTCCACTTCAGGCGATCCATTCGAGCGAGCGGTTCGCCACCGCCGACCTTGGTCTTCTCATGGGGATGCAGGGTGCTGTTCTCGGGTTGGCCGGAGGGCTTGGCCCCTTGCTCGGTGGCGCCATTCGCGATGCTACGGGATCGTGGACCTGGGTCGTCATCGCGGCGGCCGGGTCCTTGCTGATCGGCGCTGCCCAGATGCGAGACGCGTAGCTGCGACACCAGGGAGGCCCCGACATGCCGGCGAGTTAGGCGAAGGCGATGCCGGGGTACTGGTCGGCGGCCACCTCAGCGACCCGGGCCGCGTAGCGGGGGGCACCGCCGAAGTAGGCCTGGTAGCGGATCGTGCCTTCGTGGTGGCCGGCGACGTTGGAGTTGTAGCCGGTGAACCAGCCCTTGCTGCGGCGAAACATCATCCGCTCGTGGGCACGGATGACCTCATCGACCCACGTCTGCTCAGCCTCGGCCGTCGCCTCGATCCGGGTGCAGCCACCCGACCGGGTATGCGTGAGGAGGTTGGTCACCCAGTCGACACCGGTCTCGATGGCGCGGGGGAAGTTCGTGGATCCCGACACGCTCTGTGGGCCTGCGACCATGAGCATGTTGGGAAATCCGTGGGCAAGCACCCCCATGAAGGTCCGCGGGCTGTCATGCCAGCGGTCGGCCAGCGACTGTGCGTCGACGCCGCGGATGTCGATCCTGTCGTAGCCGCCGGTAATGGCATCAAAGCCGGTGGCGTAGACGATGACATCCAGGTCGTGGTGCTCTGCCGTGGTCTGGATGCCGATGGGTGTGATCCGCTCGATCGGCGTCTCAGCCAGATCCACCAGGTGGACGTTGTCGCGGTTGTAGGCCTCGAAATAGTTCGTTTCAAGCGGCAGTCGTTGCATACCGAAGCCGTGGTCGCGGGGGATCAGTTTCTCGGCAAGAACAGGATCGTTGACCCGCTGACGGATCCGGTTTGCCATGTACTCCGACATCTCCTGATTGGCGGCTTCGTCGAAGAAGATCTCAGCGAAGTTCGCGACAAGGATCGCAAAGCCGGGCTCGGTGTAGAGATGATCCCAGAACTCGCGGCGCTCATCGGCGCTGAGATTCCAGAAGCCCCGCCAGTCGGGCACGTGTTCAAATCCTCCTGGCGATTCGGCACATTGGGAAAAAATCTCGGCGTAGCGGGCGCGAATGTTCGCCATCTCGGACTCGGAGATGGGCGAGTTGTTGAGCGGCGAGCTCCAGTTGGGACGACGCTGGAAGACCTTTAGTTCGCCGACTTTGTCGGCGAGTTCACCGATGACTTGGATGCCGGTGGCTCCGGTGCCGATCACGCCGACCCGACATCCCTCCAAGGCGATGGGCTCCTTGGGCCAGTGGTAGGTGTGGAACGACTCGCCGTCGAACTCGGCCATGCCGTCGTAGTTCGGCAGTGTCGGCATCGAGAGCGGTCCGAGACTCGTGATGACGAACCGGGCCACATAGCTCTCGCCTGATGCGAGCTCGATCGTCCATTCGCGAGCGTCCTCATCCCACGACATGGCGTTGACCCGGGCACGGAATCGCATGTGCTGTCGCAGGTTGAACTTGTTTGCAACGAAGTTCAGGTAGCGGAGGTTCTCGGGCTGGCCGGAGAATCGTTCCTTCCAGTCCCATTCGTCGAGTACTTCTTGGGAGAAGGAGTAGCCGTAGGTGTAGCTCTCGGAGTCGAAGCGGGCGCCGGGATAGCGGTTGCGGTGCCAGGTGCCGCCGAGGTCATCGTCACCCTCGAGCACGATCGCGTCGATACCGAGATCCACGAGCCGCTTGATCTGATAGATACCTGAAACGCCAGCACCGATAATGACGACTTCGTGGCGGTGGGGACCAGAGTTGCTCACGGTGTCACGCTAGTGAGGCGATGAAGCGGCCGACGAATCAGCCCCGTATGGTCACGGAGATGAGTGGACGTCGCGTTGTAGTCACTGGAGTCGGCCGAGGTCTCGGCCGCAAGCTCGCCGAGATCTTCATTCAGCGTGATGATCATGTGTGGGGAACCAGCCGAAATGGCGACGGCCCACCAGGTATGCGGCGACACGTGTCGTTGGAGTTACGAGACGAGACCTCGGTCATCGCCGCAGCAGCCGATATCGCATCCCAAACCACCAGCATCGATCTCTTGATCAATTGCGCCGGCACCGACTCCCGTAGCTTCGGCGCGTCGCTCAGCGAACGTGGCCCATTCGATCTCGATGCCGACACGTTCAACGCTGTCGTGGAGGTGAACGCCACTGGTCCGATGCTTGTGACTCGGCACCTCCTCCCACTCTTGCGAGCGGGTCATGACGCCATGGTGGTGAACATCAGCTCCCAGCTCGGCTCGATACAACTCGCCGCGGGTATGGGCCCAGACACGGCCTACTGCGTCTCGAAAGCGGCGCTCAATATGTTGAGTGTGAAGTCGGCAGCCGAACTTCGTGGGGACGGCGTTGGCGTGGTCATGATTCACCCAGGTTGGGTGCAAACCGATATGGGCGGTCCATCGGCTTCGCTCACCGTTGATGAATCAGGACAGGCGATCGTCAACACCATCGACGCACTATCGATTGCCGACACCGGTCGGTTCATGCGCTGGGACGGCTCCGATCACCCTTGGTAGCGGCAAGTCCGTTTATTGGACGTAGTCGAACGGCGCACCTACGTTGCCTTCATGGACCCAGCAGTTCCCGGTATCGATATTGCTTCCGTCGACAAGGCGCTTTCGACGACGCGAGTGGTCCGACGTCGCCTCGACCTCGAACGCCCCGTCGACGACGAGGTGCTACTCGAGTGCATCGACATCGCCGAGCAGGCACCGACAGGAGGCAACCAGGGCAGTCGGCGATGGATCATCGTGCGCGATCAGGCCGTGAAGGACCAACTGGCTCTGCTCTACCTGGCGGCCGCGGGCGAGTGGATGATCGAGTCGGCCGACAAGATCGGCGGCACCGGTCACCCGCAGGAGCGGGTCATGGCCTCTGCTGCGCACCTCGCCCGTCATCTCGCTGAGGTTCCGGCAATCGTGATCCCCACGATCATCGGGACTCACGACAACAGTGGCCGACCCGGCCTGTTCGATTCGGTGATCCAATCTGTATGGAGCTTCTCGGTGGCGCTCAGAGCCCGCGGCCTCGGTTCGGCCTACACCACAGCAATTCTGGGTAAACGAGACGAGCTGGCCGAGTTGTTGGGGGTGCCCGAAGGTATGACCCAGATAGCGATGCTTCCGGTGGCATGGACCAAAGGCACCGAGTTTCGGCTTGCACCCCGTCTACCCGCACGGGAGATCACCTATTTCGACCGATTCAGCCGTACCTGGGAGCGAGGGCCGAGTAATCCGGAATCGCTGGCGGACGGGCCCGGCACCGTGGTGGAAGTCGATATCAAGGCGCCGACCGAGGTTGTTTGGCCCTATGTCTCCAACATCTCGTTTGGTGCTGAATTCAGCGATGAGTTCATGGGCGCGCGGTGGGCTGATGAGGTCGAAGAACCCAGACTTGGAGCTCGCTTCATCGGGTCCAATGCGAACGAACACCTCGGTGAATGGGACCTCGACTGCTTTGTCAACCGCTACGAGGAGAACCGGTCCTTTGGCTGGGCAACGTCGGACAAGGACAATCCCGGCGCCCGGTGGTGGTTCGACAGTACGCCGATCGCAGGTGCCACTCGGCTTCGCTATTCGGTGGCACTCGGACCCGGCCCGTCGGGTCTCACCATGGCGATCACCAACATGCCCGACAAGGAGTCGCGGATCATCGCTCGGCGGATCGAGAACCTACGCGCCAACATGACCAATGTTGTGAACGGCATCAAGGAAGCCGCAGAGCGAGATGCGGCTGCCCAGCGGCACGAACGAGATGAAACCAAGAGCAAGCCGCCACTTCATTGAATCGCACCCACTGATCGAGAAGAACAGTGGCAAGTGAATTTGACCGGTCGTTGTCGACACGGGCGAAACGTTGGATCTAGCTGACACACGACGACGAATGAAAACGGAGTAGATACAACGATGGATGCAATCGCAGCAGCAAGAAGCATGCGAGGTTCGGTTGGTATGTTGGCCATGCACTGGCTCATGTGCCCATCGACGGCAGAGAAGGCCACGGCTGCCGGTTTGCCCGAAGGGATCGCTGGCTATGCGGTCGGGCGACTCGGCGTGCTCGGGGACTGCCCGGTGGACGACCTG
>Ga0206681_10001533_pt1 | contig 10493 bp, 14 predicted proteins | sample M150012015metaG_FD_161048 | JGI IMG/M metagenome (GOLD analysis project Ga0206681, IMG submission 161048) | Ammonia-oxidizing marine archaeal communities from Monterey Bay, California, United States - M1 500m 12015 | ecosystem: Environmental > Aquatic > Marine > Intertidal zone | place: USA...
ATATTCAGTTGAAGTATGTAGTAATGAACAAATAGTAGTTGGAAATCAAGCAGATGTTTTAAATGGTGCTATATGGGGAGCAATCTTCGGTGCAGTTGTTGGTGATGCCATAGATGATGAAGGTGGTAGAGTACCTGGAGCAGTAATTGGTGCATTGATTGGTGCTGAAGAAGGACAAAATCAAGGTGTAGTAACTACCACAGGAATGGTATGTAGGACTGAACAACATAAAACCTCAAAGTCAGTTAATGAGTATAGTCATTCAACTATTAGATTTGATTATGAAGGGTCTTATTATGAAATCGACTTTATTAAAAGATAACATACCATTTAGAAAATGGTCATTTGTTGACCAACATGGTAGGGATGATGAACATTGGTACGTCCGATTAGAGGGCGGAGAATTCAATAATGTCATTTATAGATATACTGATATTAAACTTAATGATAAAACTGAGTCTATAAATTTTGATTATGAAATAGTAGACTATCCAACGGAAAACCCTCATGGAATGCCTGCATTTAATTTGGCATTAGGAGATATATTAAAAAGCATATTAGACGACGCAATGGAAAAACAGGACTATGTGCTAGGTAAAAAGTAATGAACGTAAAAGAAACGCTGACAATTTTGTCAGAAGAGTGTGCAGAAGTTATACAAGCAAACTCTAAATTAATAAGGTTTGGCCCGTATGATGAAGAGCACGTAGCTGAATTAGAAAGAGAATTAGCAGATATAATGGCTATGATTATTGTCCTTGAGTATTATGGATATATTAAGATGGAAAACATTAAAGAAGGGATAATCCCTAAGCTTACAAAGCTAAAAAAGTATTCCAAAATCAAAAACCTGAATAAAATCATTAAGAATTTATAATTATATAAATAGCTTTATATCTAATATTATATAAGGCTATTTAATGTTATCATTTCAAAATCACATAGACGAGGCATCAGCTCTCAAATTTTATAACTTACTTCCTAAGAAAGTAAGGCATACAATTAATAGAATCAAAAATAGAGATAAGTATAAAGCCGCCTTGCTTATGATAAAGCACTTAAGAAAAGACCCTGATGTTATATCAAGAGGCTTAAATAAAGCTAGGATTCAAGGCATTGCTGCTGATTATTTTGGTTTAAATCATAGAGAATTATCAAAGGTATTAAATCGCCAAACAAGATATGAAGTAAGAGATTATAATATTGGTAAAGAGATAGGAAATCTACTAATGGAGTCTTATACAATAAATTATTCTAGGAAATCAGATATTAGTATGATAAAATATTCAGATGAGCAATTTGCAGAGATAGAAAGTTTATATAAAAAACTAGGAGCTGATTCTTTAATATTTGACCCTGGAAAGAAAAAATTTAAAGTTAATTCAGCTTTAGATGGTAAATATAAGTTAGGAGATTTAGAAGCTTCATATAAAAAGTTAGTAGGTCCTAAGGGTGGTTCATTAATGGTTTGGGGTACAGGCTCTGTTAAAAAGACATCAGCAATTGAATTAGCTTCTTTTGGTATTGCCACAGCCACAGACTTTTTAGAATTCTTTCAAGCAATTGGATTATTCATAAAAGTACCTTTGGATGCAAGTAATCTAAAAACCGAATTAGGTAAACTAACAATTGTTGGTGATTTCCAAATACGTAGTTATATTAAAGAATGGGAAAAATTTATTGCTTATATTGATGCAGATAAATCAATGGGTAAGGATGTTATGATGCTTGTGAATGGTTCACACTATTACCGCGTTAAGGAAGCTGACTTTGGTAATCCATACGTGGTTTGGTGGGGTATTAGGAATTATTATACAGCTTTAAAAAGCAAAGAAGGTCTTGAAACAGATATTAAACCTAACACAGCAGATGTTGTCCTTATTGATGGTACACCAGCAGCATTATATAAAGCATTAAAAACTGATGACCCAGTTGTAACTAATGATGACACGGGTATGCTGTCATGTGGTGGTATTAATTGGTTCCAAATATCTTTAAAGAAAGCTGAGGGTGGTGCTAAACTTGGTAAGATTACAAAACTTCTTAAAGGTAAATATACAGTTGATGGAGAAGTCCAAAGCAATATGGATAGGGCAGGAGTATCTGATTTATTTACTGAAGAAGCATATGCACAATTATTGGCAGAAGGATTCTTTGGAGATGCCGCGGCCAAAATGAAAAAAATTGGTGGTGATGCTCTTAAAAAATTCAAAGCGGCCGCAGTTAATATATTAAAATTTGGTAAAAGACTTTTTGCTAATATAGCTAAGCTAGGAAAGAAATATGAGACCTCAACAATGAAGGATATTGAGAGGCTAACCAAAAGAAGTAAATACCTTAAAGAAAATTTAAATGAAATGTCTTCCACCGCTATGCTAAGAGCTATTGTAGAAGACCCATCTTTAAATAAAAAATATCTTGGTACTATTAATAGAGAATTTAATAATGTTGCAAAGGCTAAAAATACTAATGTTGTAAGTGTAAATATGCCAAGACATAAAATGACATTAGCTAATTTAAAAGCACCAGGTGCACTTAATTTTTTGGTAAGTAATGTCATATCATTCAAGCTTATTACTGATATTATTGATGATGTTAATAAGAATGGTATTGATGTTATTAATGATTTGAATAGAAGTATGGCTATGGGAGATACCAAATTGCCAGTTGTTAAAGTATATGGTAATTATAAAAAAGCTGATTATGATATTATTACTGTCGGTAAAATTAGTCAAGCTGCACCAGAGAGAGATGGTGGACCAATTAAAGTTTTAAAGGTTGCTATATTACCATTAGATAATTATTGGGTAATTAATATGTGGATATTTGCTGAGTTAAATAAAGGTATAGCAAAATACCATAAAGTAGCATTTAAGAAGAGTGGTTCTAGTGCATTCAATTATAATATTGAAGGTACAACAACTGTCCCAGAAGATAAAATAACAGAATTTCCAATGAGATGAATTTAAAAAGACACATACAAGAAGCTAAGAATACACACATGGTCCATATAGAAGATATGGTCATAGATGGTGGTGTGAAAGGAGCACGTGCGGCTATCTTTGCTTTAAGAGATTTGAGGGATATGTTAGGTGGTACTACTAATGACTCAAAAGAAATTACAGTTAAATGGGATGGAGCACCAGCTGTATTTGCTGGTATTGACCCAAGCGATGGTAAATTCTTTGTTGCTAAAAAAGGAATATTCAATAAGAATCCTAAAGTATATAAGAGCGTTAAAGATGTTAAAGCCGATACCTCTGGAGATTTAGCAGCTAAACTCACAGTAGCATTTCAAGAATTAAGTAAACTTGGTATAAGAAAAGGAGTCTACCAAGGTGATATTATGTTCACTAAAAAAGACTTAAAAAATCAAACGATTGATGGGCAGAAGTATGTAACCTTCCACCCGAACACTATAGTATATGCAGTACCCGTTGGAGCAGCTAAAGAAATTAAAGCAGCAAAAATCGGTGTAGTGTGGCATACTTATTATCAAGGCTCGACCTTTGAATCAATGAGTGCATCCTTTGGTGTATCCATTGCAGCATTTAAAAAACCTAGGAGTGTATGGCAGAAATCTGCTAGCTTCCCAGATATTTCTGGTCTTGCCACATTAACCAAAAAGGAAACAGATGAAATTACCACACATATATCCAACGCCGGAAAACTCTTTCAAAAAATCTCCGCTGGTGCGCTTAAAGACGTATCTACAGATAAAGATATTAATTTATTTATTAATACCTTTAGAAACACGAAAGTTAGAGCACAAAGTGAAATTAGCAACACAACAAAACACGCAGAAGAATTAGTCCAATGGATTCATGACAGATATGACAAAGAAATAGATGCTTTAAAGACCCAAGCTGGTAAAGATAGAAAGAATAATTCTAAGATTGCCGCACTTCAATGGTTTAATGATGCGAATAAGGCCGATTTAGTAACCATGTTTGACATGCAGAATGAACTTGTGTACGCTAAGAGGAAGCTATTAACGCACCTTGACAATATGGATAGTATAAATACTTTTGTAAAGACTAAAGATGGGTTTAGAGTAACAGGTGCCGAAGGATACGTTGCCATAGACCACTTAACTAACGGTGCCGTTAAAATTGTTGACCGAATGGAATTCAGTTATAATAATTTTAGTAAAAATATAATCAAAGGCTGGGAGACCGAATCACGATGAAAGAAAAACCAATAAATGTCCAACAAGCATTAGAACAAATGGGTAATAGACCCATACCATATACAGATGTTAATGAGGCTAAAAGGATAAGACCCATTAAAGGCCTTTGGACACCCAAACAAATGTATAAACAATTAGCAAATACAGAAAAAGCATATAATGAATTAAGACAACACACCGATTTTATATTCCAAATGGATGCTGATGTTGGTCCAAGTGGTGGTGATAATTCTGGAAAATACTTTGCTCAATATTCAATAATGACCAAAGCACTTGACGAATTTGAAATGGGTTTAGAGAGAGCTAAAAAAGTAAAACACTAATGACATTAAGAACCTTTAAAGAACATTTAATTAGAGAGGCGGCCTCAAAGACGGTCACGGTAAACTGGGGTCGTTTTAATCCTCCCACTATTGGCCATGAAAAGCTCTTAGATATTAGTATGTCTAAAGGTACTGGTGACCATAGGGTATACGCAAGTCAAACTCAAGATTCTAAAAAGAATCCATTAGAGTGGAAGACCAAAATTAAATATATGCGTAAGGTATTTCCTAAGCATGCAAGACATATCCTTATGGATAAAAAGGTTAAAACAATTTGGGATGTAGCAGTTGCTGCATATAAAGATGGATATACAGAATTTGAATTAGTTGTTGGTGATGATAGGCACCAAGAATTTGTTAAACTTTTAGATGATTACAATGGTAGAAAAGCTAGACATGGATTTTATGAATTTGATGTAATAGATGTTATGAGCGCTGGTGTGAGAGACCCAGATGCTGATGGCGCAGAAGGTATGTCAGCCTCCAAGATGAGAGCAGCTGCTGAAGACAATGACTTAATTGCATTTACCAGTGGTCTACCAAAAAGATTTAAAGATGCCAAAGGACTTATGAAAGCAGTTCAATCTGGTATGGGTATAAAGGAATCAAAATTTTATAGACAAGATATAAAATTAAGTCCAGTCTCAAAACTTCGTGAGAGGTATGCGGCTGGCAAACTATTTAATGTGAATGATGACATAGTAACTAATGATGGACAAAAAGGTACAATCAATAAACTAGGGAGCAATCACGTTGAGGTGAAACTGAGAGGAGATGGAAAGTTTAAAAACTTTTGGCTTTCAGATATTATTACTACATAGGAGAAAGATATGCCACTAGAAAAAGTAGGTTGGTTAGCTACTGGAACAGCAGACGCTGGAGGTATTGTAAGTCCAACTGGAGAAAGATTAGTTGCGGCTGCTTTAACTCAAGAAGAGCAAGATAAATTCAACGGTGTTAAACCAAAGAAGAAAAAATCTGAAGCTGCATCATATTCCAATAGGTCCTCAAAGGATGACTTAGAAGAGTATGGTAGAACTATTGGAGTTGAGTTAGATAAACGTAAAAGTAAGTCAAGTTTATTGAAACAATTAAAAGAATTTAAAAATCAATTAAAAGAAGAATTGTTTCCAAAAAAATAAACATAAATAATATTATGGAATTAAGTAAAAATAACTTCGAGTTATATGCTGCGAAGCATTACCAAAGAGATAAGTGGGCAACAACTGAGGATTTTAAAGAGGATATATCTAGATTTAAGTATATCAATCGCTTAATTAATAGATACTATCGTGATGACGATTTAAAAGAACGGTTAATATTAAATCATATTATTATATTAGGTAATGTTTTAGGACCTGATGTTTGTGCAGAGATATTAATGTCTAAGACAGATGATACTTTGCAAAGTATTGTTAAAACCTTTTTGGTATATTTAAATTATTTACCAGAAGAAGATTATGTTGAGGTCCCATTAGACTCGACCGTTATAGATGTATTAAGGAAATTATAAATGGCAGAATATATTAAAGAAAGTGCAGTAGATTTATTCATTACATATAAATTTATTCGCTTACTTGTAACTAAATGGAGTGACACCGAGGCTTATGATGAAGGTGTTATTGATAACAAAGGCAAGTTATTAGTAAAGGTTGCTAATCAAACCAATGCTCAAAAGAAAGTTTATACTGTCTTTCATAGATTAGTCTTTAATATAAAAAGAATTCTAGAGAAAATACCATTTGGTAGCTCAAGGATAAAATCATATGCCGCTGCGCTCTACCTATTAAAGGAAGAGACTGATATGGCTGAAGAAGATATTTTAAAAGTATTAGAAGAATTAGGTTATGACACAACAATTGACCTTAATGAGGATTATATAGAACTTAAAGAAGGTCAACACATACTAAATCATGATATTCAAGAAACAACCAAAGGAACTATTGTGAATTTAGATTCTATAGAGCCTGTAGATTATTTTGCAGGTGTTCCTATATATAAGACAAGAGAAAACATTTTTATATCTATTAATAATATACTGTAATACATAACTTAATTGGAGTGACATGACGTCTATTTTTGTGACAAAGCGGTCAGGTGAAACTGAGCCGTTTAATATTAATAAAATCCACCGCGTTCTTGAATGGGCTTGTCAAGAATTAATTGGTGTCTCTGTTTCTGAAATAGAACTTAGGGCTAATGTTCAACTATATGAGAAGATGGAAACTATTAAAATCCATGACCTTCTTATAAAATCCACAGCCGAACTCATAACTGAAAATACACCTAACTACCAATTTGTAGCAGCAAGGCTTATTAATTATAAGCTTAAGAAAATTGTATATGGTGACAAAGACCCTTGGCCTCTTATTGATATTATACATCATAATATTGAAGCCGGGGTTTATGATGCAGAAATATTAAACAAATACTCAGAAGCTGAAATAGATTATATAAACAATTATATAGTCAACCATAACAGAGATGATGACTTCACATATGCTGGTATGGAGCAAATGCAATCAAAGTATCTAGTTCAAAACCGAACAGATGGCACACTATATGAAACACCACAAGTGCTTTATATAATGATTGCCATGACATTATTTGGTAGGTATAATGGAAGACGCATGAAATTTATTAAAGAATTTTATAATGCTGTAAGTCAATTTTATATCTCTCTTCCAACCCCAATTATGGCGGGTTGTAGAACTCCAACCAGACAATTTTCTTCATGCGTAGTATTGGAATCTAACGATTCTTTAGATTCAATCAATGCTACATCAACATCCATTGTTAAATATATTTCAAAGAAAGCTGGCTTAGGAATTAATGCTGGTAAGATTAGAGCGGTGGGTAGTCATATTGGTGATGGTTCTGTTGCACATACCGGACTAATTCCATTCCTTAAATATTTTCAAAGTGCGGTTAAAAGCTGTAGTCAAGGAGGAGTACGTGGAGGTGCTGCAACTGTTTATATGCCATTATGGCATTATGAATTTGAAGACTTAATAGTCTTAAAAAACAATAGGGGTACTGAAGAGACTAGGGTGCGTAATATGGACTATGCATTCCAATTTAATAAGCTTATGTATGAGAGATTATTGACAGGTGGTAAGATAACATTCTTTAGTCCGGATGATGTCCCAGGATTATATGATGCATTCTTTGAGGACCAAGATTTATTTAAAGAGTTATATGAGAAGTATGAAAGGGCATGGAAGATTCGCAAAAAATCTCTACCAGCCTTAGAGGTATTCTCACAATTTCTGCAAGAACGCAAAGAGACAGGCCGAATATATCTACAAAATGTTGACCATGCAAATACACATGGTGCGTTTATAGAAAAGCAAGCACCTATTCACCAAAGCAATTTATGTTGTGAAATAGATTTACCAAGTCATGGATTAGAATCTTATGATGATACTGATAAAGGTGAAATATCTTTATGCACATTATCTGCAATTAACTGGGGATTAATAAATGACCCATCTCAATTTGAGCATTACTGTGAGTTAGCCGTACGGGCTTTAGATTCTTTATTGGATTATCAAAACTATCCGGTTATAGCTGCTCAGCGGTCAACCATGAATAGGAGACCATTAGGAGTTGGCATAATTAATTTTGCATACTTCCTAGCTAAGAGAGGGCTTAAATATAATGATGAAGCTCTTGCTACTGTTGACGAATATGCAGAGGCCTGGTCTTATTATCTGATTAAAGCATCAGCCAATTTGGCTATAGAGCAAGGATGTTGCTATAAGAACATGGAGACCAAGTACGGACACGGAATCTTACCTATAGACACCTATAAAAAAGAGGTTGATGAATTGGTTAAGCCTAAAAGAAGGATGCCGTGGAAGTCTTTATCCCAACAGTTAATAAAAAGTGGTATAAGAAACTCAACTTTAATGGCTATTATGCCGGCTGAAACCTCAGCTCAGATAAGTAATTCAACCAATGGAATAGAACCACCAAGGGCTCTTGTATCTTATAAGCAATCTAAAGATGGTGTAATGCCACAAGTTGTACCTAATATGTATAACCTTAAAAATAAATATGATTTGCTATGGGACCAAGATGGACCAGAAGGTTATCTTAAAATTATGGCAGTACTTCAAAAGTATGTTGACCAAGGAATATCTGTTAATACAAGTTATAATCCATCTCAATATGAGGATAATAAAATCCCATTATCTATTATGCTTAAAGACTTAATTACCTTTTATAAATATGGTGGCAAACAATTATACTATTTTAATACAAATGATTTAGCAACCGAGGATGAATCAACCCTTGATAGAAGTTCATTTAATACTCAAAAAGAATATGATGACTATTGTGAAAGTTGTACTTTATAAAAAATAATTAAAAAAACTGTTTACTTTTACCGTAAACTATGATATAATATACTCTATATTGAAATAAAAAAAGCTATATATAAATATGACAGAATTCTTAACTTACATGGGAATAGGTTTTATAATAACAATTGTAATTATTACATTGCTATCAAACTTTTTTTTCCCGCTTTTCTTTAAACTAAATGATGAAATCAATGAACGGTTTAAGGAAAACGATGTACCTTCGAAATAAGGCTAAACTATTTTTTAAAACGACATAGGAGAATATATGTTAGATAAAATCACAAGCGGCGTAGCAGCTGCGACGGCTATTGGTATTTCACTAATTAGCTTGGCTATCGTTTTACAGGTAGTCTTTGGCGGTAGTGTACCTTTCCTTGGCGGCGACGTCATTGGTACAATAATCGGCATAGTTCATCAGCTAGGAGACGCTGGTTTAGTGGGATTAATTGCTGCAGGAATACTGTGGAAGTTACTCTCATCTGATGATGCATAAATAACATTCATTCAATAATGAAGTGAGTTATATAAAAACGACGTAAAGGTTTAGGTAGGAGCACTTAACACATGGGTTCAATTCCCATCTCCTCCACCAAATGATATAAGGCACATGTGTCACGGGTATCATTTAATGGGGGAGACCTAGGCTTCGATTAGGTAGCAGATCCGCTCAAAACTCGTCAGTCAACGAAGACTTAAAAATGAAAAATTAATCGGCAATCAGTCAGATTATTTACTAGCGGCTTAAGTGTCAGCTAGTTGAGGTTTTCTCCGGAGTTCCTTATCACCCAATACTCCGGTCTTTTTTTTATATACATAATACTATGATAACCCTAACCGACAAAGCCGTTGAAAAATTAAATACCTTAATCACAGGTAGTATGAAACTCAGAGTATTAGTAAAAGGCACAGGCTGTTCAGGCATGGCATACCACTTAGAATATAATATAATGAATACTGATCTTGACGATGAGTTTATGGTTAGAGGTATACCTGTAGTTATTGATAAGAAGTCACAGGTATATGTGGAAGGTGCAGAGATAGACCATAGAAAAAAAGGTCTTAACGAAGGCTTTGAATTTTATAATCCAAAGGAAAGGGCAAGGTGTGGCTGTGGGGAAAGTTTTACAGTTTAGAGAGCCATACCAAGATACTATTAGGAATTATATTAATAACATTAATATATGTAATAAAGAATATGTTAGAACAGGTGATGAAGGTTATATGGTTATGAGAGCAAAGTATATTAAAGAAGTTGAAGAATTAAAAACATGGATTAAAGAGAATGAACCCAAGACATGAAAAAAAGTGTATTTAAAATAAATACAAAAGGACATATGGACAAAGAATTATTCTTTGACCAAGGTGTAGACATAGCAAGATACGATGTAGTTAAATACCCACCACTCCAAAAGCTTTATGAAAAAATGTTATCATTCTATTGGACACCAGATGAGATTGATGTCACAAAAGATAAGATTGATTTTGGTAAGCTAACAAAGAATGAGCAACATATATTTACAGCAAACCTAAAGAGACAAATACTATTAGATTCAGTACAAGGCAGAAGTCCTGATCTTGCTCTATTACCTATCGCAAGTAATCCAGAATTAGAAT
>Ga0206681_10001534_pt1 | contig 10491 bp, 10 predicted proteins | sample M150012015metaG_FD_161048 | JGI IMG/M metagenome (GOLD analysis project Ga0206681, IMG submission 161048) | Ammonia-oxidizing marine archaeal communities from Monterey Bay, California, United States - M1 500m 12015 | ecosystem: Environmental > Aquatic > Marine > Intertidal zone | place: USA...
AACAGAATCAAAGTTTCCTGCTGACATTTGTGATGCGTGCATATCGTTACCGTGACCGGTTACTTCATCTGCTGGAATTACTAATGTCATTTGTACAACGTCACCTTGTGTAACTCTTAATGTTGGTCCTGGGACTTGTCCATTAAAGGTCATGGCGTTGTAAGTTTTTCCTCCCATGATTGGAAGTTCGACACTTTCACCAGTTAGATTGAACTCGACGACAGTGCGTCCAGTATCTGCAAGTGCACCACAATCAGTTTCTGCGAATGCTTGAGGCATTACAAGTTGTAAACCGCCCATTTGATGGATTTGTTCAAGTACGTCTACATCTAATTTGTTGACGTCAAGTCCTTGTCCACTAATTTGGGTATTTGTGTATGTGCTTCCGAATAAGGTTGCTCCCATTACAGCTACTGCTGCAATTGTGAAGAGCATACTAACTTTCTTATTCATGGTACAAATCACGAACTGGCGGTATAAATACTAAACAGTACTTTCACGATACTAACGATCTTAAATGCTGTAAAGAATGAATTTATTGTTAAAAAATATTCTACGAATTCAAAACAAGTAGAAAAGTAATGAATAATAGAAGTAAAAAGGTAAAGTCAACATGAAATTTCGATTAGATCAAGATTCTCTTGGAAAAGTCAAAATTCCTGCAGACGCATATTATGGTGCATTTACAGGTAGAGCAATTAATCAATATCATGTTACAGGGAACAAAGCCCACAAAAATTTGATTGATGCATTTGTTATGATAAAAAGATCTGCAGCAATTGCAAATATGAAAACAAAAGCTATCGATACAAAACGTGGAAAAGCTATAGTTTCAGCATGTGATGAAATATTGCAAGGAAAATTTACTGATCAATTTGTAGTAGATATGATAAACTCTGGTGCAGGAACTGCATTTAACATGAATTCTAACGAAGTTATATCAAATGTAGCATTAGAAGTGCTCCATAAAAAGAAAGGACAGTATGAATTTCTACATCCAAATGATCATGTAAATATGTCACAATCAAGTAATGACACATATCCAACTGCAATGCATGTTGCAATTTTGATGAATCTTAAAGAAACAATTCCTGCAATTGAAATTTTAATTAAATCATTATCTAAAAAAGCAAAAGAATTTTCATCATTTAAAAAAATTGGAAGAACACATCTAATGGATGCATTGCCAATTACATTAGGTAGTGAATTTGCAGCTTATTCTACATCAATTACAAAAGCTAAAAACAATATTGTTGCAGCACAAAAAGAATTACAAAATGTTGCACTTGGCGGTACTGCAGTAGGCAACGGAGCCAACACACCAAGAGGCTATAGAAAAATTGTAATATCAGAACTTGGAAAAATTTCTAAACTAACATTGAAACCAGAACAAGATATGCAATTTAGTTTACAAAGTAAACTTCCAATTGCAAATGTATCAAGTGCATTGAAAAACTTGGCATTAGAAATTGGAAAAATTGCAAACGATATCAGATTAATGGCATCAGGTCCAATTGCGGGTTTGGCAGAATTAGGAATTCCTGCAGTTCATGCAGGTTCATCAATTATGCCAGGAAAAGTAAATCCATCATTAGCTGAATGCATGAACATGATTTGTTTCAATATCATTGGAAACGATACAGCAGTATCATATGCAGTACAAGGAGGACAATTCGAACTCAATGTAATGCTACCAGGAATGCTAAAGAGCGTATTAGAGTCAACAGATATGCTAAAAAATTTCTTGCCAATATTCTCTGGAAATCTAATTAATGGACTTACAGCAAATAAACAAAAACTACAAGAAAATATTGAAAATAGTCCAGTAATCGTTACATTACTCACTCCAAAAATAGGATATTTGAAATCAGCAGAACTTTTCAAAGAATCACTAAAAACTGGAAAAACAATTAGAGAACTAGTAGTTTCAAAGAAACTAATGAGTAACAAAGAAATCGATTCATTATTCAAATAAGTCATGGCAAAAATTTTTGTAGAAGCCTATGGCTGTTCTGCTAGTTTTGCAGATTCAGAAATGATTTCAGGATTAATTGTAAATGATGGACATACATTAGCAACGAGTCCATCAGAATCAGATCTCAATCTCATCGTAACATGTTCAGTTAAAGACACTACTGCAAACAAAATGATGTACAGAATAAAATCATTAAAAACAAAACCACTAATCGTAGCAGGGTGTTTAGCAAAAGCGGAACAAAACAATGTTGAAAAATTTGTAGAAAATGCAAGTTTACTTGGACCAAATTCACTGGGCAAAACACTTGATGTGATTAATTCAACATTAATGGGTAAAAAACAAATTGCTTTAGAAGATTCAGACTTATCAAAAGTAGGATTACCAAAAGTTAGACTAAATTCAGCAGTAGGAATTGTAGAAATTGCAAGTGGATGTATGAGTGAATGTACATTTTGTCAGACTAAATTAGCTAAAGGAGATCTTTCAAGTTACAGATTAGGAGACATTGTAAGACAAGTTCAGACAGAAATTAAAGAAGGATGCAAAGAAGTATGGTTAACATCAACAGATAATGGATGTTATGGTTTTGATATTGGAACTGACTTGCCAACATTAGTAAATGCAGTTTCAGAAATTCCAAAAGATTTCATGATTAGAGTTGGAATGATGAATCCAATGTACATGTCAAGAATAAAACAAAATCTAATAGAATCTTACGATAATGAAAAAGTTTTCAAATTTTTACATATTCCAGTTCAAAGTGGAAGCGATAAAGTACTAAACGATATGAAAAGAGGACACACTTCTGAAACTTTTAGAGAAATTGTAAAAAAGACAAAAGAAAGATTTGAAAATTTTACAATTTCAACAGACATTATAGTTGGTTTCCCATCAGAAACTGAAGAGGACTTTCAGAAAACCATTGCATTACTAGATGAAACAAAACCAGATGTAGTAAATTTATCAAAATACAGTGCAAGACCAGGAACTGATGCTGCAGAATTAAAACAAATTGATGCAGCAGAAATTAAAAGAAGGAGTAAAGTAATTTTTACTCAGATCAATAAAATATCCCTAAAAAGCAATGAAAAGTGGATCGGTTGGAAAGGAAAAGTATTGTTTGATGAAAATACAGAAGAAGGCATTAAAGGAAGAAACTATGCTTACAAACCCATTTCAATAGATGAGAAAGTCAACATAGGTCAATCGCATATTGTTGAAATTACAAAAGCCACTAGAAAAAGACTGATCGGTAAGATCGCAAGCTAATTTTTTTCGATCTAAAATTTGATAAAAAAAACGTAAGAAGGTTTTTTACATAAATCAGAGAATAAGATTAGAAATGAGTTTTCAAGTAAAAGAACCAATTTTAGTAATAGGACTAGGTGGGGTAGGCTCAAAATTAGCAAATGAAGCAAAAAATATCCTAAACTCAGATTGTTTAACCATCAGTAATGATTCAAAAGATATCTCATCAGAAAACGAATCAATTCATGTTTCTACAGATTCAATAATTAATCCATCAATTCAATTAATCAGAGGTTCAACTTACAAAATATCTGAAGAAATAAAATCCAAAATTTCACAATATTCTACAATTGTATTAATGAGTAATTTAGCCGGAAAAGCAGGTGCAGCAATAGCACCAGTAGTTTCTCAAATGTGTAAAGAGACCAACAAAGAATTAATTTCATTTGCAGTGATGCCATTCAAATATGAAAAAGAAAGAATTTTCAATTCAGGAATATCTCTAAAAAGAGTTAGAGAAAATTCGCAATGTACAATTGTGTTAGATAATGATTCATTACTTGAAAGTAATCCAGATTTAACTTCTAAAGCATGCTACAATATTGCAAATTCTGCAATAATGCATGTAGTGAAATCACTAGAATCATCAGAAATATCTTCTGAAACAAGTATTCTAACTACAAGTAAAAATGGACAAAGTATGGAAGACTCACTAAGAGATTCATTAAAAATGCTTTATGAGAATGCACCACCAAATGCAATTAAAAGTTCAATGTTGTACGTTACTGGAGGAGATAATATACCAGTAGGAATAATTAATTCAATTAAAAATATTACAAGCGGAATTACAAATGAAGCTAATTCACAAATAAGCACATCATCATCAGATGAATCTAAAGTGATAATGCTATCATCAATTCAAGGAATGACAAAATTTGACAATTATGATCCATTAGGAATGATTCCTCAAGAACAAACACTTGATTGGGATACACCTGATTGCAGTATAGATTGTAAATTAGACTTGTATCAATTAGAATAACACAGTTATCATCAAATGGAATTAATTTAAAATAATAAATTTATTTAAGTTTTAATTCATTACACCATTGTCATCTTTAGAATCAGATTCCACTATTGCTTTAATTTGAGAAGTATCAGAACAATTTTTTCTGAATCCAACATTGTGTTCTAAAATTTTAACCATGCCATATCTTCTATAACCCGAGATAGAATCATCATATTCTTTTTCATGTTTAGTTAAAATTACTGCTTTTACTTTTTTGGCACAGGTTTTACAATAAACAAAGATCTCAGGCATGATTGTTTTTACTTGATAAAACATGAACTTAAAATTTAGCAAATTAGCAAACTAGTGATAAAACAACAAGGAAATGATGGAAAATAAAATATTCCATTACACTCTACCACCCAGATCTGCAAATGATAGTATTTTCTTGTTAAAATAAGTATATTAAAAAAATATTTAAGTTTAACCTAGTCTAAAATCTGCAAAAATGTAGAGATTAATTAGAAAATTAGTACACAATACAAAAAATAAGGTAGAACATAAATGAAAGAAAAACATTATAGATCAATGAAAAATGAACTGACAAAGGGCCTAGAAAGAAAGGTATTTTGTTTCATCATGGACTTGCCTAAATCCAATTCGAGCAAAAAAATGGAAACCAAAGCGAAATTTAATCTCCCAGAAGATCACTACTCATTTTAAGAAAACTATTTGTATTTTTAAGAGAATTTTATTTTGAATCTTTAGCTGGTGCTTCTTTTTTAGATGGTGCTTCTTTTTTAGATGGTGCTTCTTTTTTAGATGGTGCTTCTTTTTTTACTGATGGTTTGAAAGTTGATTTAGTTGATTTTTTAGCTGGTGCTTCTTCTTTAGCTGGTGCTTCTTCTTTAGCTGGTGCTTCTTCTTTAGCTGGTGCTTCTTCTTTAGCTGGTGCTTCTTCTTTAGCTGGTGCTTCTTCTGAAATAGTTTCTACTTTATCTTCAACTTTTTTTGTTTCTTTTTCAGGGGTTACAGCAGTTTCAACATCATCAATAAAGGGTGAAACAAGAACATAACCTTCATCAGTTTTACTCATTCTAACTTTCACTTTTCTTGGAGGATTACGAACACCTCGGGACCAAATCAAATGTCCCAACTCTTCATCAATTTTAATAGTTTCAACTTTCATGTGATGTCTAGCAAATTCTTTAATCATATTGATTGCTCTTACAGCACGATGTTGTGATTGTGAAATCTTAACTTTACCTAAAGGAATTGTATAAACACGTTCTAACTCTTGAGACAATTATCCTACCTCCACATCAGTTGATCTCCAAGCCCTTCGTTTAGGATTGGTTCTAACAGCTCTGTTAGTTTTAAGAATTATCCAAGCTGGTACTGCAGATGCCTGTTTTGTTTTTTTTAACAAACGAATTTTTCTTGGTGAGGACTTGCGTGCAGCCATAGTTTGTCAGGCACGAAAAGCTCTTTTTAAATGAATCTCAGTATTTTATTTTACTCTCAATTTGTTGTAATATTCTAGCAGAAGCACCCCATACAATTTGACTTTGATACTCAAAAGCATACATTTCATCGATTAAATTATGATCTGGATCGGAATCTTTCATCATTGTATCTAGCAAGGGTTTTAAAGGAATATGAAAAATTTTTTCAACTTCAGAATTGGATACAAGTGGAGGAATTTCTTTTAATATACATACAAAGGGCAGAATTAAGAAACCTGAATTCAGTGTTTTCACAGGATCCAATTGACCCAATATTTGATCCCGAGAAATATGAAGTCCAATTTCTTCATTTGTTTCACGTAATGCAGTTTCCAAAAGATCAGAATCAATAGCATCAAATTTTCCACCTGGAAATGAAATCTCACCTGCATGTAATTTCATACTTTCTGGTTTTTCAGTCATGATGATTTTTGGAGAAGAGCCATAAATTACAACCAGCACAGATGCTAACCTATAATCAATATTAGATTGAATATCTGGAACTATTGGAGTAGAAAGAAGGGAGTTTAAATCATCTAACAACATACTATTTTCCTATAATTATACAGAGAGTTTAGTATTCAAAGGTTTTAACCAAGTATGGAAAAAATGAAAATATGACAATTAGATATGAAGCTAATCCTCCCAAAATTTTACCAGATGTAAATACAGAAGAATCAATTATAAAATTTGTAGACAAAATAAAAATAATTTCAGAAAAATGTGATGCAATTCACATTACAGAAAATGTATTAGGACATCAAAGAGTATCACCAATTAAAGTTGGAGAAATTATAAAAAAAGAAATTCCAAATCTCCCAATCACAGTTAGTTTAAGAGTCAGAGATAAAAATGAAGGAGAAATTATAAAATTTGTAGACACCTGTATTTCAATAGGATTTACAGGAATTTTGATACTTATGGGAGACCCAGCACAATCAGGCGCACCAGATTCAGGTCAAATTCCAAGTTTAGTAGTTACTAAACTAAAAGAAAAAGGATATAATTCCAAAATTGAATTGTATCTTTCAATCTCAAATAAACCAAATTTTTCAAAAATTGAAAAAAAAATTAAAGCAGAACCAAAAGGATTCATGACACAAGTTGTTCAAAACATACAACAAGTTCAAAATCTTTCAGATAATCTAAAAGAATTCTCAATAATTCCAATTATGTTATTTCCATCCGAAAAAAATCAAAAATCAGCAAATTTTTTAGATTTGAATCTATCAGAATATAGTAAAGAATTTGATGAATTTGTAAAAGAAGCACATAGAATTACAGGAGATGTATTAATTACATCACCAAATGATTTTAATGGATTAAATGATTATCTAAAGAAGAATTTTTAATCAAATCACAAAGTATTGGGCATTTGGATGATGGAGTACTATAGCAGCAGTTGATTGCTCAGGTATAATTTGACCAGTTTCAGTCAAAGTCATTCCAGATTTTTCAGGTTGCAAAAGTTTCCAAACTAAATGATGCTGGGAAACATCAGGACAACTAGGGAATCCCCAACTATATCGCAATCCACCTTTTATCAATTTTAATTCAGATTTAATTTTTTTGTTAATCCATTGAGCTAAAGCTTCTGCAAGTTCCACAGATAGTCCATGTAAATAATATGCATCAGAATATTTATCTTCAGCATTCCATGTATCTAAAACATCAGCAACCTTAGTTCCAACAGTTACAGATTGAAATGCAACAATATCATCATCTCCAAAATAATCAGCCAGACACAAATGTTCAGGTCTCGTGGAACGTGGAAAATCAAATTCTACATCATCACCAGATGGATTCTCAACTAGTAATTTTTGACCATTATTATGACATTTGAAATAACCATACACAATTTCAGGCTCAATTAATTTATCACGAATTAATCGAATTTTCCATTCAGTTAGTAATTGTTCATGTTCCTCCTCAGATTCTGCACCAGCTTTTCCTCTCAAGCCCCAAGATAATTTGAATAAAGATTTTTTATCAATCATTGTCCAAACTTCATCCATATTGATTTGATCTAATTTTAAACGAATAGGTTCACCAATCATTTTAGGATCAGGAGGGTCTACCGGTTGAACATTACTTCTAGGAATAGTAGAAGGATCAATAGGAGTGTTTGATCTTTCTTTCCAATTTTCTAATTTTGTTTTCCATTCTTCCAAAAGTTTTGGATTATCATCAGAAATTAAAGCGTCCATGGTTTTTAGACCTTCAAACATTGTATTACAATAAAATACACCAGGATCATAAATCCCACCTTCTTTTGCAATTCGATTAATGTAATTACTGTTAATTGCAGCTCCACCACAAAGAATTGGAACAGTCATGTTATTTTTTCGAGCATGTTCTACAAAAAATTTCATCTGCTTAGAAGTTGAAACTAATAATGCAGATAGACCGATTGCATCAGGTTTTACTTCATCAATTTTTTCTAAAAATTTCTGAAGTGGAACTTGTTTTCCTAAATCATATACAGAATAACCATTATTTTGAAAAATAGTTTTTACAAGATTCTTACCAATATCGTGAACGTCACCATAAACAGTTCCTAAAACAAGTTTTCCTTTACTTGTTCCTTCTTCTTTAACTAAATATTTTTCAAGTTCATTAACAGACGCCTTCATACATTCAGCAGATTTCAAAACAAAAGGTAGGATCAATTCGCCAGACCCAAACTTATCACCCACTTCCTTCATTGCAGGAAGTAAATCTTCATTGAGAGTCTTAATTGCCCCAGGATGAGTGATGTCTTTAGGAAGATCAAGAGATAAAATTCCATCATTATTTTGAATTAAATCATTTTTTCCAAGTTTGTCAGCAATTGCAGAAACAACATCATTTTGAATTCCATCCTTTAGTCTATGTACAATTCTAAAATTAGCACGTTTACCAGGAGGCCAAGTAGGATCAACATCAATTTTTTTTGTATTATCGGTAGTTTGAGGTCCTGTTTTTTCAAAATAAGAAATTAAATCTGATAGGGCATCAGGATGAGTATTAAAAATTAAATCTTCAGCAAGTTTCTTTTCTTTTGGATCAATGTCACCATAAGGAATAATTTCTTTTGCATTTACAATGGCGGAATCAAGTCCAACTTTTACAGCGTGATGTAAAAATATAGAATTAAGAATTTTTCTAGCATAAGGCATCAATCCAAAACTGATATTGCTTAAACCTAATGTAGTGAAACAATTAGGAAATTTTTCTTTAACAAGACGAATTCCTTCCAAAGTATTTTTACCAGCATCAAGAAATTCATCTTCTCCAGTTGCTAAAGTAAAAGTAAGTACATCAAAAATAAATTGTTCAATTTTTAATCCATAATTTTTACCAGTTTCATAAAGTAATTCAGCAGTTTCTACTTTCTGATTAGGTGTTTTTGCCATTCCATTAGGACCAATACACAAAGCTATTGCAGGTAAACCATATTTTGCCATTACAGGAGCTAATTTTTCAAATCTACTTCCATCACCCTCTAAATTAATTGAATTAATTATTGGTCTACCAGGGATTTGCTGGACGGAAGATTCAATCACATCAGGATCAGTAGAGTCAATTACAAGAGGAGCATCAATTTCTAAGCTCAATTTTTTCACTAAAGTTAACATAAATTCACGTTCATCAGAACGTTCAGTAGTAGCAACACACACATCTAAACAATGTGCACCATCTTCAGCTTGAATTCTTGCCAAATCAACTAATCCATCAAAATCATTAGCTAGAACCAATTTTTTGGCTTTTCGAGAACCCTGGGTGTTGATTCTTTCTCCAATAATCAAAGGTGCAGGAATTTGTTTAAGATCAACGGCTTTCAATGCAGAACTTACTCTTGGAACAGTCATACTCTCTAAAATCACATCAGTTTTTCTAAATACTTAACCCTTGATAGAACTGGCTTTTTCGTCAATAATTTTTCTTAAAGATTTGATATGTTCAGGATTTGTGCCGCAACATCCACCAATTATTCTAACTTTGTTGTATTGATTAAGAAAATCACCTAAAGCATTAGCCATTTTTTCAGGAGTCATTTTGTAAACAGCTTGTCCACCTTGATTTTCAGGCATTCCAGCATTTGGGACAACTAAAAGATTATGTTCATTTTGTTCATCAAGCCATTGGACACTAGGATTCATTTCAATTGGACCAGTAGAACAATTCAATCCAAACACATCAATTCCCATATCAGATACTGTGGTGTATGCAGATTGAATATTGGTGCCTAACAACATTTTACCATATTGATCTAATGTGGTATTAGAAATAATGGCCACTTTCTTTCCAGTTTTAGACATGGCATTATGACATGCTTCAATAACTAATTTTACTTCCAAAATATCCTGACTTGTTTCAATAAGTAAAGCATCCACACCACCAAGAATCAAACCTTCAGCTTGTAATTCAAAAGCTTCACGAATTTTATCAAGAGAAATTTGTCCCAAATCAGGATCATCCGAACTTGGCAAATAACCTGTTGGACCCATAGAACCAATTACAAATCGAGTAGTATCAGAATATTCAGCACATACTTCAGATGCTAAAAGTGCAATTTTTTTATTGAAGTCAATAGTTTGATCACCAAAACCATATTCATCTAATTTTATTTTATTAGAACCAAAAGAATTTGTTTCAATACAATCAGCACCAGCATCTAGATAATTTCTATGAATTTGTTTTATCCAATCAGGGTGAGTCAATATCAAACCATCATTAAATCCATCTTGATTATTTGGAAAATCTTCAGG
>Ga0206681_10001539_pt1 | contig 10475 bp, 7 predicted proteins | sample M150012015metaG_FD_161048 | JGI IMG/M metagenome (GOLD analysis project Ga0206681, IMG submission 161048) | Ammonia-oxidizing marine archaeal communities from Monterey Bay, California, United States - M1 500m 12015 | ecosystem: Environmental > Aquatic > Marine > Intertidal zone | place: USA...
TCGGATCATTCGACGCGACGATGAGCAATATCGACATCGGAACAGGTATGATTTTGGCGACGGGCGATGCTGAATTGGCCATCGGGCCGAACAACAGTGGCAGCTTCACAATGGGCGGCGGAAACTCTGGCGCAGGAGATGCGGACTTGACACAACTCAGCACCTTCAGCACCAATGATGCGGCCATCCTCGAATTTGACTTTGTGCCCTCGGGTGACTCGGTGGTGTTCAACTACATCTTCGGGAGTGAGGAGTACAATGAATACGTCTGCGGCTCAGTGAACGACGCCTTCGGGTTCTTCCTCAGCGGCCCCGGCATCATGGGCCCCTTTGCAGACAATGCCGTAAACCTCGCCACAATCCCCAACCCCGAAATTGAAGGTGGCGTTATCCCTGTGACCATCAACTCGGTGAACAACGGAAATGTGGGAAGCAACGGCACGGCGAGCAATTGCAACCAAGTCAGCCCGCAATGGAATCTGAACTCAATGTTCTATGTGGACAATGCGAGCAACAGCGACCCGAATTCCACCCAGCTCGACGGCTTCACGATCACACTCGTTGCTGCGGCAGCAGTCCAGTGTGGGCAGACCTATCACATTAAAATCGCCATTGCCGATGCTGGCGACACCGCCTTTGACTCAGCTGTTTTCCTTGAAGGTGGCAGCTTCGCGTCGAATGCCGCCTCGATTGATGCTTCCGCCTCCATCGGCGGTGCGCCTGTTTTTTTGGGTGACACCATCGTCGTGGAGGGCTGCAATCTGGCGGCCTTCACCATCCACCGCCCGGTGGCCAACTCCTCAGACACGCTTTACATCACCGTCAGCGGAACCGCTGAATCGGGCGTGGACTTCGACGAAATCGAAACGGAAATCGTCATGGACTCGGGCGTTGTGTCCGTTCAGATCCCAATCATCGTCAACGACGACGGTATTCCTGAAGATCCTGAGACGATCACCGTCGAATACCTGTATATCAATCTCTGCGGAGATTCCACCACCGCCTCGGCCACGCTCGTGTTGCATGACCCACTGCTCATACAAATTTCAGCCCCTGACGAACTGGTGATTTGCGATGACCAAGTGGACGTAGCCATTCTTGTGACCCAGGGCTACTCACCCTTTATCTACGACTGGAGTACGGGCGATACCGTACCCAACTTCAATTGGGAAGGGGCCGACCCAACTTTGCTGCAGTATATGGTCTGGGATGTATGTGGCGATTCGCTGGGCGGTTATATTGAATTGGTTTTGCCCGAACCTTTGGAGATTGGAATCATCCAAGAAAGCGTTCCCTATTGCACAGGCGACCCTGTGATCTTGAGCGCTGTGGTGCAATCCGGGTCGGGGTCCATCGATTGGAATTGGCCTGATGTGCCATCCAACGCGACGAGCGTGACGGTCTCACCGCTCACTTCAGACACCTTCACGCTCAACGGCGAGGACGATTGTGGGCAAACTGATCAAGCTCAAATCACCGTGGAAATGCCACAATACCAGCCTGTTGTCAGCGAAGACGACAAATTCTGCATCGGCATCCAGTCCTCACTTTTCGTCGAAGGCGGCACCTTCATATACACCTTCACAGGGCTCAATGGCGTAGAGCTCACCGAAGAACGAGACTCTCTCGTCAGCTTTTACGGGCCCAACGGCATTCTTGTCGCAGGATTCAACGTGGGCAACATAACCGTGGTCATCACGGACGAATGCGGCTTGAGCACTCAAGTGGACATCGAGGTCGAGGCCTGCGACACGAAAATTCCGAACATCTTTACCCCAGACGGGGACATCCCTGGAGCAACTTGGCACAACAACAGCTTCCAAATTATCGGCATCGAGGGATTTCCGGGGAGCCGCATGCGCATTTTCAACCGTTGGGGAACGCTCGTTTTGGACGACCCTTCATACAACGGGAACTGGCGAGCTGAAGATTGCGCCGACGGCACGTATTACTATCTATTTGACAGGGTCGGAGTGGGGCTGCTTCCCGCTGAGCAATTTTCGGGCTACGTCGAAGTGCTCCGCCGCGGAAACTAAGCGGTCAGAGGCGCGTCATTACAACTCAACCAAGACTGTTCCCGTCATAGCCTCAGGTTGCTCTAAGCCCATCAAGGCCAAAACGGTGGGGGCAATGTCGGCTAGGCGCCCGTCCTTGACGGCCGGCTTGCGCGGGTCGATAACGATAATCGGAACAAGGTTTGTCGTGTGTGCGGTGTGCGGCGACCCGTCGGGGTTGCGGGCAAGTTCTGCATTCCCATGGTCTGCAATCACCACCACACTGTAGTCGTTTGACTCTGCCACTTCGAGAACCCGTGCCAGCTGGGCATCCGCCGTTTCAACAGCCCGGACCACGGCATCGAACACACCGGAATGCCCCACCATGTCAGGGTTGGCAAAATTCAGGCAGAGGAAATGTGGCGGCTGATCAGCTATTATGGCATCTATGCCGGCTTGCGCCACGCCCTCAGCGCTCATTTCTGGCTGCAAATCATACGTGGCCACACCCGGCGAAGGGATGACTTTGCGCTGCTCGCCGTGAAATTCAGCCTCGCGTCCACCGTTGAAAAAGAAGGTGACGTGCGGATATTTCTCGGTCTCGGCAATCCTGATTTGCCGCCCGCCAGCGGCTGAAACGACTTCGCCGAGCGTATCGTTGAGGTCTGGCTTTTCATAGATGACACGAACGCCCTTGAAGCGCTCATCGTATTGGGTCATTGTGACATAGTCCAATTCCAATGGTTCCATCCCCTGTTCAGCAAAGCGCTCCTGCGTCAAAGCTCGCGTAATCTCACGGCAGCGGTCCGTGCGAAAATTGAAGCAGATGACCGTGTCGCCTTCGCGAATTTCACCGTTCACCCCCTCGATCGAAAAAGGCTCAATGAACTCGTCACCCACGCCCGATTCATACGCGGATTGAATGCCCTGGGCCGCCGATGCAAAGCACGGTGCTTGCCGCCCCACCAACACATCATAGGCCTTGGCTACGCGACCCCAGCGCTCGTCCCGGTCCATGGCGTAGTAGCGGCCGGACACCGTGGCGATAATAGCAGTTGTACCGCAGATATGCCCCTCGAGCTCCTCAATATAGGCGGCTGCTCTTCGCGGTGCCGTGTCCCGGCCGTCGGTGAAAACGTGGACGAAAACTTCCTCAATACCGGTCTCCTGCGCAACGTCAATCAGGGCGTGCAGATGAGCCTGTTGCGAATGCACGCCTCCCTTTGAAACCAAGCCCATCAGATGAAGACGGCCTTTTGCCGCTGCGCGACTCATCGCCGCTTGCAACGGCTGCTCTTTTGCAAAGTCGCCCGATGCAATAGCCCGGTCAATACGCAGCAAATCCTGATAAACAACCCGGCCAGCGCCAATGTTCATGTGCCCCACTTCGCTGTTTCCCATCTGCCCTGCAGGCAATCCAACGTCTTCACCGTGGGTAATCAAACGGGCATGCTGACCCGCCAACAGCCGGTCCACGGTGGGCGTGTGCGCAATATGCGTCGCGTCGTTCTCGTCCTGAAGTCCGAACCCCCAACCGTCTAAAATAATAAGCGCCGTATTTCGCATGGGCATGTTTAGGTCTGCAAAGGTACCGACCGCCAAAGCACCCCAAAGTGAAAGGCGTCAAAACTGCGCTGGAAATTTCCACTGCCCAGTTGTTGGAGCCACCCGTCGTGCATATCGCGGGACCAGTAAATGTCGTCAATCACCACCACGGCCTCAGGTGATAGGTGGGGCATGATGCATGCCAATTGCCAATTCAAGGCTTCGCTGCAGTGGTGGCCGTCGATGAACACAAGGTCCCAAGCGTGCCTCGCAGCAACCTCCGGTAGAACCAGGGAAATTTCGCCTTCGACTACTTCTACGTTCAGCCCTTGCCTAAGACCCTTGATATTCTTTCTGGCCATTTCAGCCAATCCTGGATCGCCCTCGATGGACACGATGTGCGGGCGATGAGGCACCGCTGCCAAACACGCAGCGGTCGTGCCCAGGCAGGTGCCCAACTCCAGAACATGCTCAGCTTCAGCCCCCTCAACAAGCGCTGCCAATGCCCCAGCTTGACGCGCCGACTTGGCTGAAACTCTAGCCAACCTCCCCACGGTGCTTGTACGAACGACGGAAGTGCCTGCCGCACTTGCGCCACCGAAATCCACAATCGAAATCGATGTTTTGCTACGCCTCAAAGCGCGACACAGCGCCCGTAGATCGGCGTGAGGCTCGATTACAGGTCGCGGGTAATCCCCCCCTCGAAGGAGCCACTTTGAAAAGTGCCACCCTCTCCACATGAGCAACTGAATCCTGGATTTCGCCACGGAATCAAATCTATCCCAATCCCGCGCACTCGACTGAATATTCATGCCTACTTTTGCCGCCCGGGCGGTTAGCTCAGCTGGTTCAGAGCACCTCGTTTACACCGAGGGGGTCGGGGGTTCGAGTCCCTCACCGCCCACAAAAACGGTTCTTTCTTACCGTAGGCCACCTTGCCCTCACCACACTGGGTTGATTTTAGGTTTTGCCATCTCACCTGTTTTTTATTAGCGAGGGTAATTTTTGATCCTTGATTGCTGTCAGATACCATTTATCTCACATTTCTTACCTTTACAATCGGAAAAACCCATACAATGAATCGCTTATTCCTTCTATTTCTTGCTGCCGTCTCGCTGCTCAGCACCTCGCTGCAGGCTCAAGAAACACACAGTGTTGCACACAAGTGGATTGATGCTCAACTTCAGGGCATTCGCATCGACTTTGCACGGCCGCCTATCCACGCGCGCAACCTGTATCAGAACTCGATGGCTATGTATGACGCTTGGGCGGTGTACGACTCGACGGCTGAGACGATGTTTTTAGGGAAGAACTTCCACGGTGTGGACATTCCATTTGAAGGTATCAACCCCCTCGTCTTGCCGCAGCTGGACATTCAATTGGCCCGCGAGCAAGCCATCAGCTATGCCTCTTACCGCATCCTCACACATCGCTACTTGACTTCACCAGGCGCGCTGACCACTTTACCACGATTGGACTCCCTGATGAACGCCTTCGGGTACGACACCAACCTCACATCGACGAACTACTATGACGGATCTCCGGCGGCCTTGGGCAACTACATCGCTGAGCAACTGATTGCGTACGGCTACCAAGACGGCGCCAACGAGATCAACGACTACACAAATATGTACTACGAGGCAATCAACCCCGACCTCGTACTGGTGAACGACACGGCTGGGACTCAAATCGTGGACCCGAACCGCTGGCAACCGCTTTCTCTTGCGGAATTTGTAGACCAATCTGGAATCCCCTTCTCAGGCGCACCGCCCTTCCAAAGCCCTGAGTGGGGCTGGGTGGACCCCTTCGCTTTGATGCCCTCACAAGCTCAAGTCCTAGAACGCGATGGAGAGCAGTGGAAGGTCTACCTCGACCCGGGCCACCCCGTCTACACCGGTGGAGATCAAACGGCCGAAAATGACAGTCTTTACAAATGGCACTTCGCCATGGTATCGGTTTGGCAATCTCACAATGACCCTTCCGATGGCGTAATGATTGACATCAGCCCCGGTTCCATTGGCAATACAGATGTGTCGCTTTTCCCAGACACATGGGCCGAACATAGTGATTTCTACGATTTTATGGAAGGCGGTGACCCGGGCCAAGGGCATGCACTCAATCCATCCACAAGCTTGGCCTATGAGCCGCAAATGGTATACCGCGGCGATTACGTGCGAATTCTTGCTGAGTTTTGGGCGGACGGTCCGAATTCGGAAACGCCACCGGGGCACTGGTTCGGGATTTACAATGAAGTGTCTGACTACCCCGAATTCAACTTCAAGTGGGAAGGTCAAGGAGACCCCCTGGACGAGTTGCAATACGACGTCAAAGCCTACGTCACTTTAGGCGGCGCCATGCATGATGCGGCCATTGCCGCTTGGGGTGTCAAGGGGTACTACGACTACGTTCGTCCCGTAAGCGCCATCCGTTACATGGCAGAGAACGGCCAATCATCTGACCTGTCTCTACCAAACTACAGCCCTGACGGCATCCCATTGATCCCCGGATACATCGAACAAATCGATGACACCGACCTACTCGCTGGAACTAACGGCGAGAACATTGGTGAAATCAAATTGTACACATGGCGCGGTCACGACTTCGTAGAGGACACCGAAGTGGACATGGCCGGTGTGGGCTGGATTCTTGCCAAAAACTGGTGGCCATACCAACGCCCCAACTTTGTCACTCCACCCTTTGCAGGGTACGTTTCCGGACACTCGACCTTCTCACGTGCAGCGGCTGAGGTGATGACCAACATCACAGGCGACGCTTTCTTTCCGGGCGGCATGGGCACATTCCTCTGCCCGGCGAACAGTTTCCTCGTCTTTGAAGAAGGCCCGACGACGGATGTGACCTTGCAATGGGCCACCTACCGAGATGCTTCAGACCAGTGCAGTTTATCCCGTATTTGGGGAGGAATTCACCCAACAACGGATGATATACCAGGCCGCCGCATGGGTCTGGTAATAGGCACGCAGTGCGTGGACTTTGCCAACATGTACTTCTCTGGTAACATCGAACCGATTTGCGGCGTGGATAGCGATGGCAACTGCATGGCGGATCTTGATTACAACGGAGTCCAAGAGCTGGCTGATTTCCTTGTGTTTCTCGGTGAGTATGGCCAATCCGGCGACCTCGTCTCAGACCTCGACGGCGACCAGTTGGTGACCACCGGTGACTTGCTGTTGTTCTTGCAACTCTACGGCTGCTACTGCTTATAATTCTGCCTTGATTTAGGGCGATAGGCCCAGCTTACGAGGCGCCCAGCGCTTCGAGTGCCGGACCGGCGATGAAAATGCTCCCCAACACCACGAGCAGCTCATCGCCGGTCCGTGCGTTTAAGGCCGCTTCAACAGCCGCTTCAACGCTGGACTTTTTGAGGGTGGGCGGGTGTGCTGTTCCTGTTAGACCGTGGGTTGAGGCCTGTGCAGCGAGTCTTGACGGGTCGAGGGCGCGGGGCAGGTCTGCGGCACAAAAGTGGTACTGCGCCTGGGTCGGAAGCAGCTCCAGGGCTGCAGTGAGGTTTTTGTCCGCCACCGAGGCGAAGACGATGCGCAACGGACGACCCAACTCGCCCAACTTTAGCAAGCTCGCGCGCAGACCGTCTGCATTGTGCGCACAGTCCACCAACGCCCACGGCTGAGCTGAGGAATCTGGCGGGCCGACCCACTCCCAACGTCCCCTCAAGCCCCAGTCCGAAGGAGTGCCGTCCAACACAGCCCGGGCCCTAGAGACCTTAAAGTCAAATCCAGACAGGACGCGAGTCTCCTCGCCGAGAAGCTCGAGAATCTTGAGCGAAATGCCACGAGTCTGGGCTATCCACTGCGGCTCACTCTCCGATGGGTTGGCTGCAACGGGGTCATGAATTTCTACACCGCAGTGCAAGCTGTGCCTCAGAATTACAGAGCGCGCCTCGGGCGGCATAATGCCCACCACACACGGGATGCCGTCTTTAAGAATACCCGCCTTCTCGGCGGCGATGGAGCGCAAGTCGGGCCCGAGAAATTGTTCATGATCCAAGCCGATGGACGTAATAGCCGTAACGACAGGGCGCACGACATTGGTCGAATCCAAGCGGCCGCCCATGCCCGTTTCAATGACGGCAACATCCACTTGTTCTTCGGAAAAAACAACCATAGCCAGAGCAAACATGAGCTCGAAAAACGAGGGTTTCAGTTCGGCCCACAACTTCTGGTGTTCGGCGACAAAATCGACGAGGCGCGCCTCCGATATCATTCGGCCATCGATGCAGATGCGCTCGCGCGGATCCCACATATGCGGCGAGGTGTGCAAGCCCACCTTCAAACCGCTTTGGGCACCGGCGCGCAAAGCAGCAGATACGGCGTGGCAAACAGAACCCTTGCCGTTGGTACCGGCCACGTGGATGCAGGGGAACTGGCGTTCAGGGTGGCCCAAAGCCTTGCACAATGAAACGGTGCGGGAAAGATCGATGCGGTACTGCGCAGGTCCCTTGCGCTGGAACATGGGCAGCTGCTCGTACAACCAAGCAATCGTCTCGTCGTAGTTCATGCCCCCATTCACTCCAATTTGAAATTGAAGCGAATCCAACCCTGGCGGGTGGGTTTAGTGGGGTGGCTCGAAAATCGCGCGGTGGCCGCGGAACGTTTGGCCAACTCGATCAGATGGCCGCTGGATGTGGTGGACCCGGCCGGGTCGAAGCGAGAGTCGATGACCACTCCGGCCTTGTTCACCGTTATTTTCAGGGTCACAACCCCCTCTTGGCTGGGGTCTTCGTCCAAGGTCGGGTCGCCGATCATCTCGCCGCCTTCGAGAAAACTGTCTCCGAAATCGCCCGTCACCACGCCTGTGCCTTCGATTCTACCGTCGTTTACGCCTTGGTTGCCCGTGCCTTGGCTCGCGCCCTCTGAACCACCGCCACCCGACGAGCCGAACATGTTGTCCAGAGCATTTGAAAGCTGTGAGTCCACTATACGCTCAGGCTCGGGGTCCTCTACGGGCTCGGGGTCGACCGGTGTTTCCTCTTGGACCGGGACAACGATTTCGCTGGTTTCCTGCGTTTCGACCGCCTCCACTTCAGGCACCACTGGGGTGGGTTCGGCGGCAACTTCTTCGGCGACCACTTCTTCTACAAGCTCGGAAGGCACTTCTGATTCGCGCTCACCCGCCGCCTCCTGGTCCGCTCCAAAATCGGCCACGCCTACAGCAACAAACTGCTGCCCCGGAGGCGGGATTTCCATTGTGAAGGCCACTAAAAAGACGCACGCTCCTATCAGCACTGAGTAGGTGATAAGCGTCACGAGAAAGGCCTTGCGCTCGCGGCGCTTGTCCTCTTCTTCCAATATGACGCTCCACTCGCTCATCTCAGTTTCATCTCAATCTGTTCTCAGCAGCCCGTTTAATTTCCAACGGGCATTGCGCCGAGCATGACTTTCCACTTGCGCGATTTGGCCAATCCAATCACTTCAACCGTCTGGCCCGTAGGGACAGCCTGGTCCACTTGCAGGTAAACGATGGGGTCGGCATCGCCGGCAAGGCGTTGGGAAAGGACACTCTCAAGGTCTCCACGCGCGACCTGGCCCCCGTTGATGGAATAGGTTCCGTTGGCCTCGATGGAAACCGTCAAACGGGAAGAGGCGGAAGACGTGCCCTTGGCCTGCGGAAGCTCAACGTTTACACCATTGCTCACGAGGGTCGAGAGGATGATGAAGAAGATCAACAGCAGGAAAACAAGGTCCGTCATGGACGACATGTTGCCCTGGGATTGGATGGTATTTCGCTGGGCCAAATTCATGCAGCGGGCTCTTCAAGGATGTCGATGAACTCCAGTGAATTCGCCTCCATGCGGTGGATGATTTTCGTGACACGGCTGACCAAATGGTTGTAGGCGACGTAGGCGATGATGCCGACAATCAAGCCGACGATCGTGGTGATCATGGCCTGTTTTGTGCCTGAGCTGATGTCCTCAACGCGCACCATGCCGACCGCTTCCATATCGAGAAAAACATTCACCATTCCGATGACCGTTCCTAAAAATCCAATCATCGGGGCAGCACCCGCGATGGTCGCAAGTGAACTGAGGTTGTTCTCAAGCCTATAAATCTCCAGCTTGCCCACATTTTCGATGCTCGCCGAAATGTCTTTGAGGGGTTTGCCGATTCGACCAATCCCCTTGTGCAACATCCGCGCGATGGGCGTTCCAGACTGTTCACAGAGGTTGCGCGCGCTGTCCAGGCTGCCGGCTGACAGGTAATCCTTGAGCTTGGCCATAAAGTTCTTGTCTTCCTTGGCGGCCTTGGAAATGGCCATCGAGCGCTCAAAAAAGATGAAGATTGCGAAGAAGGACATCAAGGCCAGGGGCAACATGATGTACCATCCGCCCGACATCAGCAGGTCGAAAACACTGAAATCAACAGTGCTCACAGCGTCGGCCGCGCTGTTCACAGCATCTGCGCCTTGAGTGACCGCGTCTTGCGGAGAGGCGTCGCCGCTAAACGTAAAAGATTGGGCTAAAAATGTGAGGGGGGAAATGCTTGTCATAACGTGGGCGGCAGGCCGCTGAAGAGTCCAACGTCGAAGTTCGCAAGTTCCGTGCCCGGCCCGCGATGAATCTCACCCGGTTTCGAGCCGTGCGTTGTTGAATACGTCGGCTATGCACCGGCAAAGACCGGGCCGAACATCATCCAGTACACCGCCCCGCCGGCGAGATAGCCCGCCAGGGCGAGCAAGCTGATGCGTTTGAGGTACCACATAAAGTCGATGCGCTCCAAGCCCATAACGGCCACACCGGCAGCCGACCCGATAATCAGCGTGCTGCCGCCCGTTCCTGCGCAGTATGCGAGGAATTGCCAAAAGATCCCGTTTTGGACGAAATAATCTGACCACGCACCGGCCCCGGGTGCGGTCACCTCATACATGCCCATCGATGCAGCCACAAGCGGCACATTGTCCACG
>Ga0206681_10001542_pt1 | contig 10466 bp, 10 predicted proteins | sample M150012015metaG_FD_161048 | JGI IMG/M metagenome (GOLD analysis project Ga0206681, IMG submission 161048) | Ammonia-oxidizing marine archaeal communities from Monterey Bay, California, United States - M1 500m 12015 | ecosystem: Environmental > Aquatic > Marine > Intertidal zone | place: USA...
TCAAATGCTAGTACATGATTGTTAGCACCTATAACTCGAATGTCACTAATCCTAGGCTTGGAAAGTAGGTCAACTTTATTAGGGTCTACAAGCTCTCTAAGCATCCTAGAAGCCGTTGTTTTTCCTGTGCCAGCACTTCCATTGAGAATCATCACAGTGTAAGCTCCAGGACCAGCCTGTAGAGACATTAATAACCATCCGACAATAAGAGGCAAGTCCTCCTTTTCAATGTTAATATGCTTTAGTAACAATGAAATATCTCCAAGCTTAGCAGGAGAGGGTAAGGGTCTCATGTTTGCAGTACGAGTAAAACATACAGGTGACTTATCTAACACCTCCCATCCCAATTTACCAACTCTTACAACTTGCCATGAGTCATTACATAGGTCAATGTACATAGTGTTATCGACCTGGGCAACTCTGAGGTAGACATCTCTTCTATCGCCATCAAAATCAGCAATAGATTTAATAGTATCAATAGCAGTATCTAGTGACGTCTTGGAAACCCCTTTTCTTTCTTTGTGGTAATATCCCTGGCGTAACCAACCTTTAAATTTTACTGATTCTATTGGGTATAGTTCTTCATGACCATTCTTCTGTATCTGTGCATAGCCAATGTCTTGAAAATCAGAAAATAGTATGGCATGTTTTTTTGCAAAATCAATCAACATATTCTCTGGTTTTTTGTTAGAATTACCTTTGAAGTCATTATCCAATTTCTTCTGGTCAGTCAAGCCCTCTACAGCTTCACTGGCTTTTTTATTATTTTCCATTTTGCTAAACTCTGTTATCAATACATTTATCTAAGTAATCAATTACCTCTTGTTCAACCCAACCACTTGAGCGTTCAGATAATTTGATTTGCTTTGGAAACTTTCCGTCCGCTATTAAACGGTAGATAGTTGTACGACTAAGGGTGGTTATATTTTGTACCTGGTACAGTTTTATAATATTCATGTGTTTCATTAAGACTCCTTGTCTTGATTAAAAAAGCGTTATTAGGTTGTAATAACTACTTGTGGAGTATTATGAAATATCGTGTGATTTATTAAAAAGGTGATTTTATAAAATAAAATAAATCACCTAAGAAGAATGTTGATATGACTAGGGTTTCAGAGTGTTAAAGATATATTTCTTTATTGTATTATCTTTTAAATCACGCTCTGCTTTGTTCAAACAAAGCTTAACTAAATTAAAGAACTTGCCCTCAATAAGCTCGTCGTCAGTCTCATTGATATAGTAGCCGTCGTCCTTACCTTTATGTGTTGTGGTGTATTTACCTTTAGAGCTTCCTGTGAAGATTTTATAGTTAGTAAAAAGATTTCTTATAAAGGTCATGTCAACATTCACTTTGCTTTGCTTTGCTTCTAACTCAATATAATTTGTGTCATTCTTTTCAAGTCTTTTTATTACACCTTGCAATAAAAGCAGCGAAGTAATAATATCTTTGCGTGATGTTGAGATTTCTCTTGAGATTGAACTGGTGTCAATTTTTACTAGCTCACTATTGATAATATCTAACTTTTGACTGTGTGTACTAACAGGTGGTGGTGCAAATGCAGAGAAGTGGGTTATTGGGTCATCCTTGTTTGTAGTTTTGTACCGTTTAACCTCATCCAATGCCTTGGCTTTAAATTCACCAGCCTCTAATTCATTAGATAAAAGCAAGTTAATTAGCGTATCAGCAGTCTTGTGTATTTCACATCCAGATGATTTCTTCCATGATTTATCACGAATATAGGACATTTGATCAATGTTGATATGCTGAACAAAGTTGCTCTCGATTCCATCAATAGATGAATCAGTGTATGACTTGTCATCAAATTCAATTTCAAGTAGGTCTTGCTCCGTAATGAGGTAGGACTCTTTACCCATTGGAACTGCCTTTTAGATTATCTAAGTAATCAGACCACTTCTGCATCATATCCCTTCTCTTCTCAACATACTCCGCATTGTTATAGGCACCTCGAATCTTATTAGCTTCAACATGTGCTAATTGCATTTCAATCCAGTCTGAATTAAATCCCATCTCATTCAACCTAGTGCTAGCCATACTCCTAAAGCCATGAGTAGTGAACTTTTCTTTCGGAATACCCAACCTTCTAATAGCTGCTCGTAAACTTTCAGGACTTATTGCAGATGAGCATTTTTTAGGACTTGGGAAGATATATGTCTCACTTAAACTTGAAGATTTAATCTCCTTAAGTTTAGAAAGAACTTGCTTACTTAAAAACACCAAATGTTCCCTACCCATCTTCATGTTTTCAGCTTTAATCCTGATAAGCTTCTCTTTAAAATTAACCTCTTTCCATGAAAGCTTAGAAACCTCACCAGGCCTTAAAAGTAAGTAAGGTGTTAAGTTTAATGCCTCTGCAATTTGATAGGTACCTCTGCCCTTGTAATTCTCTAGCGTTAATAGAAGCTCCTTAATATCGTCTTCAGTAGTTACAGTAGCATGATGTTTGGCCTTATGCTTCTTAAAATGCTCATTAGAGATATTGGCTATTGGGTCATACTCAATCAATCCAGTAACAACGCAATCTTTAAACACCCTACTTGACCAACCCTTAACTTTCATAAGGGCAATTGAGATGCCTTTATCGTCCATCTGTCTAAGAACATGCAGCATATCTAGAGTCTTAATATCTTCAATTGGAACATTACCTATGTAAGGGAAGATGTGTTTTTCAAAAGTGGCAACTTGTTTCTGAGCGGTACGCTTTGTCCATTCACTCTCATGTCTATTAAACCACCTATCAAATGCCTCTCTAAAGGTAATCTTCTGCTGTTGTTTAATCTTTAGCTGCTTCTTATAAGCACTAGGGTTAATACCTTGTGACAACAAGACTTGGTTATTATCTCTCAGTACTCTAGCTTGAGCTAACGATACTACTGGATATTTTCCTAACGAAATCATTGAAGCTTTATTATCATAACGATAACGAAACCTCCATTTCTTTACACCTTTAGGCGTGACACGTATTGACAAGCCGTGACTATCAGCAACTCCATATTCAGAGTTCTTGGCTTTTAGGTTTTTAATTTTAGTATTGTTGAGCATAGTTTTTATCTTATACTCACAATTGTACTCACTTTATATCAGGATGTTACGGAATTTTGTAGAATCTTATAAAACACACTATATTGTTAAATACCTATACAAAGAGGTATTTAAGGCATAAAAAAAGACACCATGAGATGTCTTAATTTACTTGTTTGGCTCCCTGAGGTGGGCTCGAACCACCGACAAACGGATTAACAGTCCGTTGCTCTACCAACTGAGCTATCAGGGAATAGTTTTGAAATTATACCGATGTATGATTACTAGTCAATCTATAAATCGACTAACATTAAGTTTAAATTTTTATAAATTTAGTAGCCTAGTGCCGGAAAATCATTACTAGTTGCAGGTGTCTCTAGGTAACCTAAAAAGCCTTGCTTTCCGTATCCCTGGTACTGACCTTCACCTCTAGCGTTACCGTGATTGGTTATCTGCCCTAAATAGTAGCTATCCGCGACACCCTCTCCATACCAGTCACCCTTTCCAGACATGCGATTCTGCAACTGTGCCGCATAGTCAGAGTCCGCCCTAGCGTAACCCTTATTCTTCATATCGTTCTTAGTTTTGAATGTGATCCCGAACTCTGTCTCGTTAACCCAATCATTCATAGTGTTCATTGGGCCCCAGTTAGTCATCGCGTTCATAGGTCCCCAGTTAGAGTTGCCATCCATAGGGCCAAGGTTTGATCCCGAGTTGAATGGTCCCCAGTTAGAGCCAGAATTAAATGGACCCCAGTTATTGTTTCCAGACATCGGGTTCCAGTTAGAGCCAGAATTAAATGGCATCCAGTTATTGTTTCCAGACATCGGGTTCCAGTTAGAGCCAGAATTAGAATTTGAATTAGAATTCCAAGGCATCAATGTTGGGATCGAATTATTATTTGAGTTGAAAGTGTTAGGGTTGAAGTTGCTCGGTACAGCTTTAATTACCTTGCTACTATTATCCCATGGCATCCATGATGAGATCGAATTGTCGTTTGAGTTGAGGCTGTTAGGTTTGAGGTTGCTAGGTTCAGGCTTAACTACCTTACTACTATTATCCCAGGGCATCCATGGACCGCCAGCAGTAACATTGCCTGTCATCAATAACAATAAACTAAATACAGTTAAAAAAGTTTTCATAGTCCCCAGAGTGAAGCTGTTTTTGTAAAAAATATATTATACACTAATTATATTATGCATTAATAATATAACAAACCGAGAGGTAAAAAAAAGGACCCTCACGGGCCCTTTTATCAACCTAACTAAATATATAAATTAGTTACTTGCCGGTGCTGCAGGAGCTGTAGCGTACGGGTTATAGTATTGGTTGTTGCTAGCTTCGAAAGCTGCCTGAGCGTCTGCATAGCCTTTAGCGTAAGCGTCTGCTTGGCCTTTAGCGTATCCATCAGCTTGACCAGTAGCGTAAGCGTCCATCTGACCCTTAGCGTAAGCATCAGCTACACCAGAAGCGTTAGCGTCAGCTACACCAGATGCCTGATTGTCAACTACGTTCTTAGTGTTGAAGTTTAAACCAAAGTCAGTATCGTTCATCCAGTCATTTGCTCCTGAGAAAGGACCCATGTTAGAGCCACCGCCGAAAGGACCCATGTTAGATCCGCCGTCGAAAGGACCCCAATTGTTTCCACCATTGAAAGGACCCCAGTTAGAACCACCGTCGAAAGGACCCATGTTAGATCCGCCGTCGAAAGGACCCCAATTGTTTCCACCATTGAAAGGACCAAAGTTATTGCCGCCCCATCCGTTGTTGCCGAATCCGTTGTTACCCCAGCCGTTGTTACCACCCCATGGGCTATTGTTACCACCCCATGGGCTGTTGTTACCCCAGCCACTGTTACCACCACCGAAAGGGCTCCAGTTATTGCCGCCGAATCCGTTGTTACTGTCATGCATAAATGCTGACGCTGTTGTTGCAGCAAATACGCTAGCAATAGCAGCCACTTTTATTATATTTTTCATATTAACTCCCTGTATAAAAAGAAAAAAACATCCCCCGAGCAGGATGCTCAGTGCTTACATTATAAACTGAAAAATCATATTAGTAAACGTTTATTTATTAATATAATAATTTGTTAATTTAAAAAAGATAACAAATTTATAAACAATCAGACATAAAAAAACCACCCATAGGGTGGTTTTTTTTGCTTAACCCTACCAAGCACTAGGCCTGGTTTGGGTTATTTAATGCTTTACCTACTAATTAGTTAGTAGTAGTAGCAGTAGTAGCAGTAGCAGGAGCTACGTTGTAACGGTTGTTGTTAGCTTCGAAAGATGCCAATGCGTCTGCATAACCTTTAGCGTAAGCGTCTGCTTGACCTTTAGCGTAAGCGTCTGCTTGGCCTTGAGCGTAAGCGTCCATTTGACCTCTAGCGTTAGCGTCTGCAACACCAGTACCTCTAGCGTCTGCAACACCTGAAGCTTTGTTATCAACAACGTTCTTAGTGTTGAAGTTTAAACCAAAGTCAGTATCGTTTAACCAGTCATTTGAGTTAGCGAAAGGACCCCAGTTAGAAGCTCCGTCGAAAGGACCCATGTTGTTTCCACCACTGAAAGGACCCATGTTGTTTCCACCGTTGAAAGGACCCCAGTTAGAACCACCGTCGAAAGGACCCATGTTAGAACCACCGTCGAAAGGACCCCAGTTGTTTCCACCGTTGAAAGGACCCCAGTTGTTTCCACTGTTGTAACCGTTGTAACCGTTGTTACCCCAACCGTTGTTACCCCAACCGTTGTTGTTGTTACCGAACCAACCTGCTGTAGCAGATGTAGTAGCTGCAACTAGTGCAGCGATTGCTATAATTTTTTTCATGTTAATCTCCATTATTTGATTATATGTTTTTTAACGTTGTCATTATCGACTTCGTTTTTTGTCTGATTAATTTTCTTCAGATGTCCGATATTATACATAACTAATATTAGAAATCAATAATATTATTACTTATTTTTATTAAATATATCTAATATATTACAAAATCGTTATAGTACAGCCTTTGTAGCGTATAAATTTTTTTAAAATAATTAAAAATAATTAATGAAGCATACCTTCTAGATACTAAATAGATAGTAGATATAGTTATTATTAGTACCCAATCTGGGTGTATCGATGTTTATATTAAGTCTGTCTGTAGCCAGTTATCTTTAGGATAGTAGCTATTAGCATCCACCAGGTGTAATGAGAAGGCCTGCCTAGACTTGTTCGATGTGTTCGCTGCTGAGTAGTGCGGAAGTTGGCCATGAAGAATGATCATCGTACCAGCGCTAACCTCTAGAATCTCTAGTTCCTGTTGCCATTCACTGTCATCTAGAATTTCAAACTTCATGCCCTCACCCTTTGACATATAGAAGCGCTTCTTTAGTGGATAAGTGTGGCCGCCGGAGATTGCCTGCAGGCATCCATTCTCAATACTGGCATCTTCAAGGGCTAGCCAGAATCCAATACAACTCATAGGTTCAGTGTATAGGAAGGTTGAGTCCTGGTGTAGTCCAACCTCTCCACCTATCCTTGGTTGCTTAAATATATGCATAGACTGGATAGCTCGAGGACTAACAATTCCCAGCTGCTTTCCTATAGCTTCCAAAGCCAGGCCATCGATAACCTTCTTGTATATAGGATCTAGTAGGTGCTGTGCATGCCCTATCTTGTTTATGGATTTATTTTTTGCGACCGTAAATTCACCTTCACTGTCTATAGACCCCTGCTCAAAGAAAAACCTGACCTTGTCTGCAGAACCTAAAAAGTAGTCATCACTTGTGCGCTCTTGCTCATTTGTACTGAACACTGTGGTGTGGGATGATAGATCGAAATTATCTATAAGCGTTTCAGCTCTATGAATTAACAGTGCTATACTGTCAGCGTCTATAAATTTATCAACAATCAGATAACCTTTGTCTTTGAATGTGTCTATCTGTTCTTGGTTAAGCATTACCTATATATAGTTAACAAGTTTTAAAAGCTAACTACATAATACCACTAATAAATTAAATACAGTTCTGAACTAGACACATAAAGGTGTCAATACGGTTTTATATTTTTGATATATATAATATATAGGAACTATGACATTGACTCAATCATAGCGTCACCGAACTCAGAACACGACAATAGTGTTGCTCCAGGCATTAACCTCTCGAGGTCATAGGTAACGGTTTGGTTTTTAATCGTGTCGGACATTGATTGTAATATAATGTCTGCAGCCTCTAGCCATCCCATATGCCTCAACATCATCTCAGCTGACAGGATCAATGATCCGGGGTTGACTATGTTTTTACCTGCATACTTTGGTGCGGTACCGTGTGTAGCTTCAAACACTGCCGTCTTGTCGGACAGGTTGGCTCCAGGAGCAATACCTATACCTCCAACCTGAGCAGCCAAAGCGTCAGATATATAGTCACCATTAAGGTTGAGTGTTGCGATCACTGAAAACTCATCACCCCTTAAAAGAATCTCCTGCAGAAATGCGTCAGCTATAGAGTCCTTAATAACAATTTTTTTGCCGTTGTTTGGGTTTGTCATCTCGCACCATGGACCGCCATCAAGTAACTGTGCACCGAACTCGTCCTTTGCAATTTGGTAACCCCAGTCCCTAAAAAGGCCCTCGGTAAACTTCATAATGTTGCCCTTGTGTACAAGGGTAACCGAGTCTCTGTCATTGTCTATTGCGTATTGAAATGCAGCCCTAACCAGCCTAGCCGTTCCCTCTTTAGATACTGGCTTTATTCCGATACCTGAGCTTTCAGGGAAACGAATCTTGTTAACACCCATCTCTTCCTGTAAAAACTTGATAACCTTTTTGACCTCTTCAGTTCCTACCTGGTACTCTATACCTGCATAGATGTCTTCTGAATTTTCTCTAAAAATAACCATGTCTATTTTTTCTGGAAACCTTACCGGTGAAGGTGTACCGTCAAAGTACTGTACAGGTCTCTGACAAATGTACAGATCGAGCTGCTGACGTATAGCTACATTGAGAGAGCGCATACCTCCGCCTACAGGTGTAGTCAATGGCCCCTTGATGGTGACACAATATTTCTGAATTGCGTCTAGCGTCTCTTCTGGCAAAAATTCACCATAAATAGAGTCAGCCTTCTCACCAGCAAAAATTTCCATCCATGATATTGATCTTGAGTCACCGTAAGCCTTGTCTACAGCTGCATCGATTACCTTTAGCATTACAGGAGACACATCCACCCCTATACCGTCACCCTCTATATATGCAACTATTGGGTTATCCGGCACCTTGATATTGCTGCCTTCAAATGTAATCTTTTCGCCATTGCCTGGCACCTTTATGTGTTGATAGTTCATGGTCTATTAGTGGTTAGTGATAGTCAGATAAGTTGACGCATAATTATAGCATCTTCGCCGTTTCTATAGTACTTATTACGCCTATCTATCGCCTCAAAGCCGTTTTTTTCATAATACAACATTGCAGCTAAATTTGATTCTCTAACTTCAAGTAATATTGATTTAATTCCGGTCACTAATAGTTGTTCAGTCTGATAATCTAATAAGTCCGAGCCTAGGCCCATTCTTTGATAATCAGGATGTATACATATATTGAGTATGTCTGCGTAATCGACACAAACAATGCTGAAGCAGTAGCCCACAATAGTGTCACCTACAGTGATAATGTTTGCTATAGTATTTTTGTTACTGAGGCTGCCTATGAATTTACCCTCAGTCCAAGGATCTGGGTAACACTCTATCTCTATTAATAGAGCACTATCAAGGTCACTAATTGAGAATGTTCTAAAGGAAGTATCGATAGGCCTTGTTGTCGGTTTCGTTTGTGTATACATATCCGAGCTCATCGAACCTGGACTCAAGATTTTTTATGTCGTCTGCCTGCAAACCAATCAGTACGCGCCCAAAGTCTGCACCATGGTTACGGTAATGGAACAAGGAGATATTCCAATTAGTGCCTACCTTTTTCAAAAAGTTTAACAAAGCGTTAGGCCTCTCTGGGAACTCGAAGCGATATATTACCTCATCATCAACATCGGCCCTGCCTCCAACCATATAGCGTATATGGGTCTTGGCCATAGAGTTATCACTCATATCAAGGACCTCAAAAGATTGCTGAAGTCTAGTAATGAGGTCATGCTTCTCATCGAGCCCACCTGTCAATTCCACTCCAACGAATATGTGCGCCTCGCCACCATTTGAGTAACGGTAATTGAACTCAGTGATAGAGTGGTTATCTAAAAGGTTACAAAAATTCAAAAAGCTGCCGGGCTTTTCGTCAATGGTAACTGCAATGATTGCCTCATTGTGCTCACCAAGATCAGCCCTCTCAGCTATATATCTGAGTCTATCAAAGTTGACATTAGCGCCGGATACCACGGACACGATATTCTGCTCTTTAGTGTTAGTTTTCTCGAGGTACTTTTTAACTCCGGCTGTTGCTAATGCTCCTGCTGGCTCTGCTATTGACCTTGTGTCCTCAAAAATATCTTTGACTGCCGCACAGATCTCATCATTACTCACAAGAACTACCTCACTAACGATATCTTTTATCATACCAAAGGTTGTTTCGCCTATCTGTTTAACTGCCACACCGTCAGCGAAACGTCCTACCTCGCTTAGTACTTCTCGGTGACCAGTCTTTAGCGCCTGGTACAGTGTTGGTGAGTCCTCAGGTTCAACCCCGATCACCTCTATATCTGCACCAGAACCACGAATGTAAGCGGCAATCCCAGCAATCAAACCTCCTCCACCTACAGGCACAAATATCTTGTCGATGCTAGGTAACTGGGATAATAGCTCCTTCGCTATGGTGGCCTGGCCGGCGATCACATCAATATCGTCGAATGGATGAATGAAGACCATATCGTTATCTTTTTCTAACTTTTTGGCGTGCTGGTAAGCGTCATCATATATGTCACCATAAAGTATCACCTTTGCGCCCAGCTGTTCTACAGACTGAACCTTAATTTTAGGGGTAGAGAGTGGCATAACGATGGTTGCATTTGTACCCATCCTGTTAGCTGCAAGTGCCACACCTTGGGCGTGGTTACCTGCAGAGGATGCAATGACACCCATCCCTAGGTCTTCGTCGCTCAGCCCAGAAATCTTTTGATACGCACCCCTAAGTTTGAATGAGTGCACACTCTGCTCATCCTCACGCTTCATATAAATGTTATTTGCAAACCTTTTGCTTAACTGGTTTGCAAATGACAGTGGTGTAATGTTAGCAACATCGTAGACCCTACTATTGTTTGCTAGTTCAACAATTCTTTGCATGCAGTTCCCTTAGGTAGTCGATATCTACAATTATTCTATCTGTCGCATCTCCACTAATCAAGCTGAAGTTGTTGTTTTCATCGCCAAGATGGTCAAGGACCACCAAAGCTTCTTCTAAATTATGCTCATTAGTATACTCATTAACTGTGAGTACTGACTCAAT
>Ga0206681_10001548_pt1 | contig 10429 bp, 9 predicted proteins | sample M150012015metaG_FD_161048 | JGI IMG/M metagenome (GOLD analysis project Ga0206681, IMG submission 161048) | Ammonia-oxidizing marine archaeal communities from Monterey Bay, California, United States - M1 500m 12015 | ecosystem: Environmental > Aquatic > Marine > Intertidal zone | place: USA...
AGGTTATTGTAACTGATGGTGAAAGAATAATAGAAATTGATTCTAGATCATCTGATGCGGTAGCTATTGCAGTTCGCTTTAGAGTGCCTATTAGATGTTATGAGACGATTCTCCAATCTATGGGAATCGATCCTAGCGAAGATTCTCAATCAGAGGATGATTTGGAAGAAGAAGTTGAAATAGTCTTTGAACCTGATATGGACGATTTAGAAACGCCATCAAAGGAAATAGATAAAAAGGAAAAGCTGAAGGAATTGCGCGATAAACTTTCTAAAGCAATCGAAAACGAAGAATATGAGGCAGCTTCGAAATTAAAGAAAGCAATAGAAAAACTCGAATCTGAGAAATAATATTACCATGAAAAAAGTAGGCATCATTATGGGTAGCACTTCGGACCTTCCAGTTATGGAGGAGGCGATGCGTGTACTCGATGAGTTAGAAGTTAGTTATGAGTCTACGGTGATAAGTGCACACAGGACACCTGATAGAATGGCTGAATATGCTTCTTCTGCAGTTGAGAGAGGGTTATCTGTTATTATTGCGGGTGCAGGTGGCGCAGCTCATCTCCCTGGCATGACGGCCTCTCACACTCCATTACCTGTAATAGGTGTTCCGGTTAAAAGCCGTAATTCGATTGATGGTTGGGATTCTGTTTTGAGTATTTTACAAATGCCTGCTGGTGTTCCTGTTGCTACTGTAGCTCTTGATGGGGCAAGGAATGCGGGTATTTTGGCAGCCCAAATCATAGCTACTTCCGATCCGATTCTTCTCGAGAGAATCATTTCCTTTAAAAAAAAATTAAAAGTTAAAGTCGAAAATGCTACATCGACAGTGGAGAACCACAAACCATCTTAATGTCCCATTTATCTTTTACCCCTTCGGAATTAAGTCCAAAAAAATTACACTCATTTTTATTGGGCGGGATTTCTCCTAGACCAATAGCATTTGCAAGTACAGTAGATTCAGAAGGAAGAGTCAACTTAGCTCCGTTTAGTTATTTCAACGTTTTCTCGGCAAATCCTCCCATTCTGATTTTTTCTCCCGCAAGAAGAGGTAGAGATAACAGTACTAAGCACACATTAGATAATGTCCTTTCAGTTCCTGAAGTAGTTGTAAACCTTGTAGACTATAATTTGGTACACGCATGTTCTCTTGCTAGCACTGATTATCCAGCTGGAATTAACGAATTTGATAAAGCAGGTCTAACGGAAATGCCTTCTGATACTATAGCTCCTCCTAGAGTCTTAGAGTCCCCTGTATCTTTTGAATGTAAAGTGATTAGAGTTGATTCGTTTGGAGAGAAGCCCGGTGCAGGGAATCTAGTTGTATGTGAAATCAATAGGATACATTTTAGGGATGATGTCCTCAATGCAGAAGGATTGCCAGACGCTAATTTACTCGATCTCGTAGGTAGATGTGGGGGTTCTCATTACGTCAGAGCATCAGGAGAAGCACTATTTGAAATCCCCAAGCCCATTGCCAATTTGGGGATTGGAGTAGATAATATTCCAAAAGACATTCGTCTCAGTAGCGTTCTAACGGGAAGGCATTTGGCTATGCTTGGAAACATTGAGTCATTACCTGACGAAACAGATGTTAATGAATATAAATTAATGGAGTTGTCAGAAATATATTTAGACTACTCTGATGATGGAGAGAAACTAGAAAAAGAACTCCATATACATTCAGCTCGACTTCTTGACAGTGGGAATGTTAATGAAGCGTGGAAAACACTTCTTAGTTTTAACCTTGGATAGTATTGTTTTTACACTTCCTTATTTTACCTTTATGGTATGTCATTTGAGGTAAAAGGTAAGATTAAAGTTCTGTACGATCGACAGGATTTTCCAAGCGGCTTTTATAAGCGCGATTTCGTTATTACGACTAACGAACAGTATCCACAAGATATTAAATTTGGCGCTCTTAAGGAGCGTGTTGATCAGTTGAATGGTCTTGTAGAAGGCGATGAAATAACTGTAAAGTTTGATGTCAGAGGAAGAGAGTACAACGGGAACTACTATGTAGATTTAAATGCTTGGCGCATTGAGCGAGGTGTGCAAGGTCAACCCACACCATCTAATAATGAGGATGCTCAGAATTCGTCTGATGCAGTTAGTTCTGCACCACTTCCAGAAGTTGAGCCAGTTGAGTTGAGTTCTACGGAATCAACTGATGACGACCTTCCGTTTTAGTAATTTTCTAGTTGTTTAGTGGAAAACACCCGCATGCCTAAATTGTCTGTATGGCTTGAGGCGTATTCACGTGGTTTTCAACGTTTTCTTCCTTCACCATTTGCTATAGCTCTTATCCTAACGGCTGTAGCATTTACGTGTGCATACTTTAGTGGGAGTGAGGGGTTTGAAACGGTTTTGAAAGCTTGGTCTAACGGTTTATGGAATCCTGCTTTGATGAGATTTGGGTTTCAAGCAATGTTTATGCTTGTACTTGGCCATGTTCTTGCACTTTCGGCTCCAGTATCAAAATTCTTAAAACGAGTTGTGGATTTGGCTATGCAAAACAAGCAATATGCAGCTGCTTGGGTAGCATTATTTGCAATGTTGCTTGGTTGGGTAAATTGGGGGTTGGGGCTTGTGGCGGGTGCACTTTTAGCCAAATCGGTTATTGATAGATCGCGCAGTGAAAAATTAGATATTAATCCTGGTCTCGTGGGCGCTGCAGGTTATATGGGATTACTTGTTTGGCACAGCGGTTTGAGTGGAAGTGCGCCTTTAAAAGTCGCCGAACCTGGACACCTGCTTTCTATTTTCCCTAAAGGTGCTAATTGGAGTACTCCTCTTGAAGAAGCTATTTCGATTTCGAGAACGGTTTTTACAAGTTGGAATTTTATTATAACGCTAACAGTCATTGTGTCTGTTGTATTACTTTTTATTTTCTTAGGGTCCAGGGTAGGAAGTAAGGAAATGGATATTAATATAAATGATGAGGAAAATGGTGAAAATAAAGTAGATTCAATTTCAGAAAATAGTGGAGCTAGATCTATTGCTGAGATTATAGATAAAGGTAAAATTCTTGCTTGGGCATTTGGTTTTGTATGTACAGGAACTGCGATTTGGTTAGCTGTAAGCAGTTATGGAGAGAGTGCTACTAGCCTAGGGTTTGTTACACCGGATTGGATTAATTTAATATTGTTGGGTTTTGCCCTTTTAGCCCATGGCTCGGTTTCAAATCTTGTAAATGCTTTGGATAGTGCAATAGGAGGGGCCTCTGGAATACTTCTTCAATTTCCTATTTATTTCGGTATCATGGGGATAGTTACTGGGACTGGTTTAGCGGATATTCTTTCCGGGGCATTAGTTTCAGTCACTACATCAAACACATTACCCTTAGCAATCTTTGGATCTTCTGGGCTGCTAAATATTTTCGTTCCGAGTGGTGGAGGTCAGTGGGCTGTTCAAGGCCCTTTAGTCATAGAATCTTGTCACGCTATGGGAATAAGTTTAGAGAAAGGGATAATGGCAATGGCTTATGGAGACCAGTGGACGAATATGCTGCAGCCTTTTTGGGCTCTTCCGTTGTTGGGGATTACCGGTCTGAAAGCAAGGGACATATTGCCATATACGCTTGCAGCGATGATGATTTCTGGTTTGGTCTTTATTATTTCTCTACTTCTGATAGCATAAAGAGTGAGGTTGAATAAATTCTATTCAAATACTAGATATCTTTGCACCCGCTATGCTTGCAGAATTCCACACTTTTACTCTTCCAAATGGCATTCGTGTCATACATAAGGAAGTTCCAAGGGCAGCCAGTCATGTCGCTCTTGTTGTGAATGCTGGGACCCGAGATGAACAAAAAGGAGAGGCGGGTGTGGCTCATTTTATTGAGCATTGCCTTTTTAAGGGTACAAAAAAACGTAAGACATTTCATATTCTAAACAGACTAGAGAGAGTCGGTGGAGAATTGAATGCATATACTACAAAAGAAGAGACGTGGATTAGCGCTTCTTTCTTAGAGAGGGATTTAGGAAGAGCAATTGAATTAGTCTCAGATATTACATTTAATTCAACTTTTCCAGAAAAAGAAATTGTAAAAGAACGCGATGTTATCTTAGATGAAATAGCATCGGTTTTAGATAATCCCAGCGATGTGATTTTCGATGAGTTCGAGGAAAGATTGTTTGGTAAGCACCCGCTTGGAAGAAGTGTACTAGGTACAGCTGATTCAGTACGCAGTTTAGGGGTTAAAGAAATAAAGAACTTCGTAAATCGAAATTATTGTTCTGATGAAATGGTGTTTGCTTCTGTCGGATCAACTCCGATAAAGCGATTTAAGAAAATGTGTGAGAAATATTTGGTTTTTGAAAACGGTAGAGTGAAATCAAGTAAAAGAATTGCTCCAACCCCTCAGGATATTTTTGATGAGCGTATTGAACAAGATACTCACCAAATCCATCATCTTCTAGGGGGATTGACAGTAGGGGCTGATCATCCGGACAAATTACCTCTCACATTGATAGCTAACTATTTGGGTGGACCAGCTATGAATTGTCGTTTAAGTCTTAATATTCGTGAGAAATATGGGATGGCCTATCACATTGAGGCTGGATATTCCCCTTATCAGGATAGTGGAGTGTTTTCAGTGTACTTTGGTACTGATAGGAGGCATCATAAAAAAGTAGAGTCACTTGTGAATAAGGAGCTCAAGTTGTTATGTGATAATCGTTTGGGGGTGATGCAACTTCACGATGCGAAAAAGCAGCTTTTAGGCCAAATCGCACTTAGTCAAGATAGTGGGCCAGCAATGATGACAGGGCTTGCAAAGAGCTTTTTGCTTTACAATAGAGTCCAACCATTGTCAGACTTTTTTAAGTCTATTGAGAAGATATCATCAGAGGATATTCTTAGAGTGTCTAATCAATATATCAGCCCTGAAAAACTTAGTAGACTTGTCTACCTTGATAAAGTTACCTAGTTGAAAACCGGTGCCAATCGTCATTATCAGTTTGAATCTCGTTTTTCACCGCACGCATTTTTAGACTAATAATAACCCACTCTTTATGACCATCTTTAAGTAGTTTATTGATTGCTTCATTGTCGTTGTCAGCTCCTTCAGCAATGAGTGCGAGTTTAGAGAAGTTGTTTTCACGTAGCCATTGACAGGCTTTTTTTTCACCTTCAGCCCCTCTGATTAAAGCCATAAGTTCGGGATGACCTTCTGTCATCAGCCATGTTCTAGCATCGTCATTTAGATTCAAGGCATATGTAAATGTAGAGAGTTCAGCAAATCCATTTGAGGCTAGCCAGTCTCGCAACTTTGCATTTCCACTTATAGCTTCGCCCCAAGCAACTATTATTTTTGGTGAGTACTGCTTCACGACGTTAAGGTAAGTACCTTTGCGAGCTCGTGAAAAAAACATCAACTTTATTTACAAAAACGTTCGTCCTTCTCTGTGCTAGCACAGTGATGTTTATGGCAAGCTTTGGAATGATTATGCCTGAGTTGCCAGGATATTTGACTTTGATGGGGGCAGGCCATTTGTTAGGATATATTATTGGCTTATTCACTCTGGGAGCTTTGGTGTCACGGTTTTTTTCAGGAAAAATCGCAGATAGAGCAGGTAGAAGGGTCGTAATGATAATAGGAACTACTGTAACTGCGATTGCTGGTTTTATTTATGTTTTGGTAGGATATATTCATAATTCTAGTGACTTTGATATAGAATCGGGGATGTTGGGAGTTTGGCTCTTTCTTGGGTTGAGATTTTTTCATGGTTTGAGTACAGGATTCCGTCCAGCAGGTTCTAGTGCACTTCTTACAGATATTGTGCCTGTTGATAGGAGAGGTGAGGCATTAGGTTATCTTGGAGTAGCAGGTAATGCAGGAATGGCAGGGGGGCCAGCAATTGGTAGTTTATTAGCTGTCGAATGGGGGTATGATTCAATGTTTATCTGTTCTTCTTTAATAGGAATAGCTGCATTATTACTCACATTAAGGCTTCCTGAAACGTTGCCAAATTCTAGACCAATTAAACGATCAGATTTAAATATTTTTAAAGGAAAGAATTTTGAAAGAGCAGCTTGGCCTGCCGCACTTTCATTACTTCCAGTTGCTTGTGCTTTTGGAGTGTTTCTTACAATCACTCCTGATTTCGTTGAAGACCTTGGTTATAAATACAAAGGTCTTTTCAATACGATAATAGTAATAGCCTCTATTTTGATGCGTTTTGTTGCAGGTAAGGCCTCTGATAAATATGGAAGAGAGCCGATATTGGCAATTGGAGGTGTTCTCCTATTTATAGGTATGGGGATATTATCCTATTCAACCACACAACTAGCGGCAGCAATTGGCGGGGTAATATATGGTCTTTCTATTGGGATAAATATGCCTACTATCTTTGCCTGGACTGCTGACCTTGCTCCTAAAGGTAAAATTGCTCTAGCCATTGGTACAACACTCGTTGCACTTGAAATAGGTATTGGATTTGGGGCGTTTGTTTCAGGGTCTCTTTTCTCATCTGACTTTTCATGGCTTCCATGGTTATATAGATTCTGTGCAATTTCTGGGATGATAATGGCGATTGTTCTCATCTATTCAAAGCGTAAATCTGTAACGACAATGAATTAACGAATGATAATTAATAACTACTTGAGATATTGTAGGAATTGTCAGAAAATTGCACGTACTTTTCGGGTATGGATACAAAAATTGAAGAACGCTTAAAGGTTGCGAAACAGGAACGCGCCGAAGTCATGGGCGAATTCCTGAATCTTAAAGCTGAACTCACACGTACCCAACAACGTAACGACGATCTTAGATCAGAGAATAAAGCGCTTCGAGAATCTCTTAATGCGACCGAGCATATGGCTCAGAATCTTCTCACTTACGTTAACGACAAAGAGTAGTAGCTCTTTTGAACCCTGTCGTTATTTTATGCTTTTAAGCTTTCTAGATTTGCAGAACTAGTAGGGAACCCCCTATCTAGTTTTTTGAATAATCCTTGCAAGACTTTTCCTGGGCCTACTTCGGTTACTGATGTGGCACCATACTCTATCATAGCTTCCATTGTCTGAGCCCATTTTACTGGAGCAGTTAGCTGATCAACTAGGTTCTTTCGAATAGTAGCAACATCAACTTCAGGAGAAGCACTAACATTTTGGAAAATTGGACAGCGTAAAGATTGAATATTAGTATTTTCTATTGCATCGGCAAGTTTCTCTCTCGCGGGTTCCATTATAGGAGAATGGAATGCGCCACCAACAGGTAAAAGTAGAGCCCTACGAGCTCCGGCTTCTTTTAGTGTTTCACATGCTGATTCCACAGCGGGTATTTCACCTGAAATAACAATTTGTCCAGGACAGTTATAATTCGCAGCGACCACAATACCATCAGTTTTGGCACAAAGATCCTCAACAATATTATTCTCCAATCCAAGAACTGCAGCCATGGTTGAGGGATTAGCTTCACACGCTAACTGCATTGCGTTTGCACGTGCTGAAACCAAACGAAGTCCATCCTCAAATGATAGTCCGCCTGCTACAACTAAAGCACTAAATTCTCCCAAACTATGACCGGCTACCATATCTGGGTTTGCATCTCCAAGCACTTCAGCTAGAATTACTGAGTGAAGAAAAATTGCAGGTTGAGTCACCTTGGTTTGTTTAAGATCATCGTCAGAGCCACTAAACATTATTTCACTAATGTTGAATCCAAGGATTTCATTAGCGGCTTCAAACCTTTCTTTTGCAATAGGTGAGAATTCATACAAATCCTTTCCCATTCCTGAGAATTGAGCTCCCTGACCAGGGAATACAAATGCTTTCATAAATATATTTTTATAATCAACTGATAATACAAGTATTATCGAATTAGGAAAACGTTACCAGTTGCAATTTTAGCACCTCTTCCATCAACTTGTTTAAGTTCAATCTTCCAACTAAAGGACTCTGTCGAACTTACATAGTGAGTTCCATCACCGTCTGAAGTATTATCACCTACCCAAGCTTCCCCAATAGTAGTAGAATTGAATACCAACTTCCCCCATCTGTCGAACACCCAACACTCGTAGCTACTAATAAATTCCTCGCCATTGACGTGAGGAATCCAAGCATCGTTGTTGCCGTCATTATTAGGAGTGAATGCGTTTGGAACGAAAATCTGTAATTCACTGTTTACTTTAATAGTTTGAGTCATTACGTCTGTACAGCCGTATTCGTTTGTTACAAGTAATTGTACGTCATATGTGTCAGCTCTTTCAAACTCATGTTCTGGGCTGACTTCAGAAGATCCTTCTCCATCTCCAAAGGACCAAATATATTCAGTTCCTCCCTCTGATAAATTTTCGAAAGTGACTATTGGGTCTAAGAAAGTGATCTCTTCAGGAGTTACAACAAAATTAGCTATTGGAGGATACCAAGCTTGGAATGCGGTGTCGATTTCTAGAGTGACAGAACAACCATCATCACTAGTGACAATAAATTCAGCCTCATAAATTCCAGGATAAATTACATCTAATGTGAACGGAGATTCGAAGTTAATGGGGATCACGAATCCAGGGACATCAAGTACAAAATGGGAAGCCCCTATTGAAGTGTTTAAGATTTCTACTTCAAGAGGTAAACAGATAGAGTTTTGCAAAAAGGTTACCTCTGGTACAGGTAGTTCATAAACTTCAAAGTCATTGAATGTTTGAGAAGTACATCCGTACGAGTCTGTAGCCACTAAACCTATTGTAAATACTCCTGTGCCAGACGCGATTAGTAATGGTGTCTCGTCACTTGCTTCCGTACAATCGGTAATACCTGTAGGGAATACAGTCCATGAATATGGTTCAACACCGCCAGCACATGTAAGGCCTAAAATATCTGATGATAAGTTGTCAATTAAAATATCAGCGTCACCATTTGGGTCAAAACAAATAGCATCTTCTTCAAAAGCAAAATCAGACACAGGAACAGGGTGTACAGTAATGTTTTCGTATCCAGTTGTAATACAATTTGGATTTGATTCTGATATTGCTGTATAACTTACGGCATACACACAATCTCCTGATGCGTAATTATCGCAATCAAATGTAATTTGAGGATTTGCAACTCCAGTTTGAGTTTGTCCATTTCCAAAATTCCAAGCAGTAACAGATGCTAATTGGGCAGCTGCATTGAAATTAACAGTTAATGGACTACAACCCTCTGTAATGTCAGCGTCTAAAGAAATAATCGGATGCTCTGACATAGCAACAGTAACTGAAGAATTGGCCACACAGTTATTACCATCAATAACAGACAACGAAACATCAGAAGAACCTGAAGTATAGGGTGGACAGAAATTGAAAGAAGTGCCATTTGAGTATGCAGCGCCGTCCAAAGTCCAATCCAAAGTCAGAGGTAGAACAGGAATGTTATCCCAATCGATTGAAAAATTGATACATGAGTCAGTACAAATAGCTGTTAACCCTTCGAACGAGAAAGAAGGGGCCAAATTGATTTCTCTATCTATAATTGAATTTGTAGAACAAGATAAATTTCCTGCATCAACATATAAAAGACTTCCTGAAACGTCAATATTTAGATTGCCAGCTTGAAGGTCTATAAAAGATAGTGATAGTATGTTTTGACCAGGATTCCCTGAATCGGCTATCTCAGAAGAAGAATCTTCGTTTGGCGTACTTGCCCACACATATGTTTCAGCACCTGAAATATCAATAGTTATATCTGACCCCTCGCAAGGAAGTCCATCAAAGGAAAAACTAATCTCAGGGTTAGCTCTTACGTCTGCAACCACAGAACTTTCTGTTGTACAGTTAAAATCTCCACCAAATAAGATTGAAGGAACAGCTAAAGTCGAAGTAGCTGTGAAAACATCTCCATTACTTACGGGATGAAAACTAAATACGGAACTATTCTGGACTGCATCAAGTACGTCCCATGAAATTGTTCCATTGGTTAATACATTAATATGTATGGAGTCTTCTTCACAAATTGCCGAAGTTGACAGCTCTAATTGAGCACTCTCTAAAACTTCCACATCAATACTTGATTCACCAACACATCCGTCAAGATCAGTAGCTACACAAGAAATTGTACTAACGCCAGCATCATCTGGATAAATAAATGGGATGAGGATGCTATTATTTGTTGAGACAAGAGGGGAGTTATTAAGTTCCCACTCAAAAGAATAAATCGTCGGGTCCATGCCCCCAGTTGAAATTAGGGCATCATTAGAACCGCAAATCAGAGCCCCATCTACAGCTAGCTGTACTTCAGGTAAGTCGAGAATTTCAAACGAGAATAATAAGTCGTTAAAACATGATACACTAGAATAGACGACTTCTCCAGTAACTGTTCCTTGTAGAGGAGATGAAGAAAAAGGAGGGTATGTTGCTGTTCCAGAATTTTGAGAAATTGGTGCTGGAGACCATGTATAAGAATCTGCCCCAGAAGCTGTGATAATAGGGTTTTGGTCAGCGCAAAAA
>Ga0206681_10001553_pt1 | contig 10404 bp, 9 predicted proteins | sample M150012015metaG_FD_161048 | JGI IMG/M metagenome (GOLD analysis project Ga0206681, IMG submission 161048) | Ammonia-oxidizing marine archaeal communities from Monterey Bay, California, United States - M1 500m 12015 | ecosystem: Environmental > Aquatic > Marine > Intertidal zone | place: USA...
GCACTTGGCTGGTTACTGGCGTTGCTGGTTTTATTGGCTCTAACCTTTTAGAAAAGCTATTGATTCTTAATCAAAAGGTTGTGGGATTAGACAACTTTGATACCGGTTTTCAGCATAATATTGATCAAGCAATCCAAGATGCTAATAAGGTTACTGGTAAAGACTTAAACAGTAACTTTAAGTTTATTAATGGCGATATAAGAGAGCTGAGTGATTGTAAAGAGGCGTGCAGTGGTGTTGACTATGTACTACACCAAGCAGCATTGGGCTCGGTTCCTAGGTCAATTGAAAATCCTATTAATACCAACAGAGCCAATATTGATGGCTTTTTAAACATACTTGTTACTAGTAAAGATGCAAACGTAAAAAGATTTGTCTACGCTGCATCGAGCTCCACCTATGGTGATCATCCAGATCTTCCAAAAGTAGAAGATAAGATTGGCAACCCTTTAAGCCCTTATGCGGTGACTAAAGTTGTTAACGAGCTTTATGCGAGTGTGTTTGCAAAAACTTATGGATTTAAAACCATAGGGTTAAGATACTTCAACGTCTTTGGTAAAAGACAAAATCCAAATGGCGCATACGCTGCAGTCATACCAAAATGGGTGGCAGCCATCTTAAGTAAAGAAGATGTGTTTATTAACGGTGATGGTGAAACTAGTAGAGACTTTTGTTATATCGATAACACAGTGCAGATGAATCTTCTAGCGGCAACTGCTGATAATGATGAAGCTACTGATCAAGTCTATAACGTAGCGCTTAATGATAGAACAAGCCTAAATAAACTTTATCGAATAATCGAAGATGGGTTGATCCAAAGAACAGTGGGTTTAGAAAAGAAAGAGCCAATTTATAGAGACTTTAGGGCGGGAGATGTTAGGCATTCTCAGGCCAATATAGACAAGGCTCAGGCATTATTAAATTACCAGCCAAAATACATGATATCCGAAGGGATGGATGAGGCGATGGATTGGTATGTAGGCAGTTTATCAAAATGAAATTATTAATGACTGGTGGTGCAGGTTTTATCGAATCTGCAGTCATATGTCATATTATTAGCAATACCGACTACAGTATTGCTCATGTTGATAAGGTGTCTGTTGGAGGGGTTTTGTACGATGTTAATTTTACAGACGGTACTAATAGAGTTGTTTTTTTCTGATATGGATTAAATGATTATTTTTACTATTAGTGTTATTTTCCTTCTTGAAGCGTGGATTTTTCTACTTATTTCAAGAAGGGTAGAGTTTTACAACCCTGTATTGTTTTTTGTGGCATTACCAGTATTTTATGCTAATTCGTTATTTTTAGATCACCTGAAATCTGATCAAGGGTATTTAAAATTGCAGTCCATGCCTCAAACACTTTCTGTTTATGATTTTAATTATTTAATAATAGTGCTGCTTACATTCTTTTATGTGGCTGGAATATATTTACCAGTTTTAACAAAATCTGAAAAGTTTGATGGATTGGTAAAGCGGAGGAAGTTTCAGATATTTGAGTATGAAAAGAATGATACTTATACTGCATTGAAGATATTTTTTATCTTTGCAAGTCTTGTTTATATATTATTTGTAAGTATTCAGATTTACGGATTGGGGCGTGATGAAATAAAGGCTATGTCAGGGTCAGTTAGGTCTATTTTGTTGTCAACATCCTTTATATTTCTATGTTTTTCGTTGATGTATAAGTGGAGGTTTAGGTCACTAAATATAATAATATTGGCGCTTTTGCTATTTTATTCAATAGTTTCATTTGAAAGAGAAAATATACTTTTGGTGATTTATTCTTTAGTTGTAAATCTCAAGTCATCGAAATTATCAGTGCGCCATGTTTTTTTAGGATTGTTTTTACTTGGCTTAATGATTTATTACAAAGCCATTGTAGGGTTTTTTATACTTTATCTCAATGGTGGGGAAGTTGGCAATATTGGCACGAACTCTATTAGATTAACGCATATTGATCCCGCTGTAAGCCTTCTAATGTTGTCCGATTTTATAGATGATGGCTCAAACTATATAGGTTATTACGGATCGTACATTGTTAATACAATAATGCAAATTATAAGAGTGTTTGTTGATATAAATTGGAGTAGTTTGGGCGAGTATTCTACCGAATACTATACCCAAGGAGAGATGGGAACTGCATTCTCTATGATTCTAGAGTCATTGCTGAATTTCTGGTATTTTGGCCCCATTATTATAGGTGCTGTCATTACTTATATTTTTTATGTTACTGACAAAATGTCCGGCATCTACTATAAGTTGCATTACTTTATTTGGTTTATGTTTATGCTTAAATTTGTGCGTACTGAGCTTGCAGTTGTGCTTAAACTTTATATTGTGCCGGCAATAATTGCTTATTATCTATTTGTTTATTCTTCCAAGATAAGAATAAATTTTTTCAGGCAAATAAAATGATAAGAAACATTTCTTATGTGAGTTTGTCCAAGTTAATTGTGATTCTTTCTCAGTTAATATTTCTTGTGGCGTTTGCAAAATATTTACCAGTTGAAGACTTGGGTCTGTATTCATTGGTATTGGCAATTGTTACACCTATTGTTTGGGCTTTAGCCTTCGATGTTCCTGTTAAGGTCATATCAAACACACTTGAGACTAAAAATTTATTTGTAATCCTGCTTCCAAATATTATTATTTTGATTTCAACAGTAATGGTCATTTATCTAGCGTCCATCCTATTAGTAGAGGTGCCTAGTTTTTACCTTTTATTGCCACTTCTCCAGTTTGTTAAAGTTTGTGAGGTTGTTTCGGAAATCGAATATGCCAGTTTAAGGCGAAAAGAAAGGTTTAAGACTTTTTCATTAGTCTCCTCCGCTAGATTTTCATCTATCTATTTATTTGGGGCTATGACAATAATTTCTGGTGGTCAGATGATTACTGTGGTAGTTGTTTTGGTTTTTGTTTCGATATTTTTTGCTATGTGGAGTGTATATAGATTAATACAAGATGGCTGGGAGTTGCGGCTAAAAATCAAAAATGTCTTGCCTTATGTAAAGGAAAACAAAAGCCTTGGTGTCGCCTCTGGGGTAAAGTTTTTTGGTTCAAATCTCATGCGTTATTTTGTTGCCTTTCAGTTTGGTGTTAGCACCCTTGGATTTTTAACGCCTGTATTTTATGGATTAACGGCTTTATCCAATATTGCCACTATTTTTGATAATATTTTTTCTCCAAAGATTGTCAAGCGCATTGAGACTAATGGCGTTTTTTCAATTGGACAGAACAAGAAAGAGATGGCAATATTGCTACTAGCATCAATCTTTATTTTTCTTTGCGCAATTCTTTTTTCGGCATATTACTACGGGTTTTTCTTTGCATTCGATCCTGAGAATTATCATCACTTGTTAATTATTTTTTCTATTGGGTGGTTTTTTTATGTGGTGAGAGCTATATTAAAGGCCGTTTCATATAAGCTAGAGCTGCAAGGCTTACAAGTGTATATTCAATCTATGTTTGTGTTTGTATTGGCAATATTTATGTACATGTTTTCATTGTTTTTTGGGGTGATCGGCATTGCTATGTCATTTGTACTTTCGAGTATATTCGTATGCCTCTATTACATATTCAAAATAGACAGATTGCAAGGATAATTTATGTGTGGAATATTAGGAAGAATTGGATTTAAAAAGTGTTTTGATGAGGCGGACTTGTCGGTTTTAAATCGCGCTCTAGAGTTACAGAAACATCGAGGTCCAGACGGTTCTGGCGTTTATTTTGACGACAAGTGCCTTTTTGCACACACAAGGCTTAGCATTATCGATGTTGGTCACCAGTCCGACCAGCCCATGGTGTCAATGTGTGGCAACTATGTGCTTACATTTAACGGTGAAATATACAATTACAAAGAAATAAAAGCAACTCTAATCAAAAAAGGCTATCAGTTCTCCACTCAGAGTGATACAGAAGTATTGTTGAATTCTTTTATAGAATATGGAATTGATTGCATTAACCAATTTATTGGTATGTTTGCATTCGCCATTTTTGATAAAAATAACAATGAAACTTACATTGTCAGGGATAGACTCGGGGTTAAGCCCCTGTATTATGTTGAAAATGAAAATGAATTAATTTTTTCCTCTGAAATTAAATCTATTCTTGAAATTGATAAATCTTATGCCCAGATCAATAAGGATGCGGTTTCATCGTATTTATCATTCAGATACCCCATACTTAATGACACATTTTTTCAAGGCGTACATTCACTCCCTCCTGCGCACTATTTAAAGGTTACTGGTTCAGCTGTTCATAAGATTGAATATTGGAGCCTTATCGATTCATTTGGTCTGCAAAAAAACGATAAGGGCGAAGCATTTTATATTGAAAAACTAAAAGAGCTTTTAAGTTCGGCAGTGCGCTATAGAATGATTTCAGATGTTCCGTTTGGCGCATTCTTGTCGGGCGGCGTGGATAGCAGTGTTATTACAGCTATTATGGCGGAAAATAGCAATCAGCCAATTAAAACCTTTACTGTCGGCTTTCAAGAGGATGGTTATAACGAGTTTAAATATGCAAATCTAGTTGCAAGCAAGTTTCAAACCGAACACCAAGAAATTGTGATGAGTGATTTGGATTATATGGCGACGTTGGAGCAATTAATTGCCTATAAAGACGCCCCCTTATCTGTACCTAATGAGGTGCCTTTATATTTAATGTGCAAAGAATTAAAGAAAAAAATCACGGTTGTTTTATCTGGCGAGGGTGCTGATGAAATTTTCGGGGGGTATGGCAGAATTTTTCGATCTCCTTACGATTATGAAAAAATGATGAAGTTGGATGAAAGCACTATCACTGAGTCTGAAAAACAGGCTTTTTGTAAAGCCTTTGTAAAAAAATATGCAACTGAAGCCTTTGAAAGTGAACTCGATCATTTTATGCATATATATAGCTACACTTCATTTGATGAAAAAAGTGAATTCTTGCATCCGAATTTCGATCTTAGAAGTATTGAGAATAAATTATATGAAAAATTCTTTGGTTATTTTCAGGAGATAGAGGAAGAAACATACACTAATAAAATGATGTATGTTTTTGAGAAGATTCATCTTGCAGGATTGCTTCACAGGGTGGATACAACTTCAATGGCGAATTCCGTGGAAACTAGAGTGCCTTTTGTCGATCACCGTTTGGTGGAATTTGCATTTTCAATTCCTCTTAAATATAAGTTAAAATGGACTACAGATAAGCACTCACCATTTGATCTAATGAGTGACGAAATTTCTGAAATATACGATACTCCGAAGTACGTACTTAAAAAAGCCTATGAAGGCAAAATTCCAAACGAGGTTTTGTATCGTCGAAAGGTTGGATTTCCGGTACCTCTGAATAATTGGTTTGGTGGCCATTTTAGAGATTTTGCCAAAAAACTACTATTAAGCAAAACCGCCAAATCAAGAGAAGTATATAACATACCAAACCTTGAAAAATATCTAGAAGGTAGTGAAATAGAGGAAAGCCATAGTACTGCTATGAAGATTTGGATGTTAATTAATCTAGAGTTGTTTTTTATTCAATATATGAATTAGTAAGGAGTGGAAATGAGAAAAATGGTTGGTTATACAACTGGGGTATATGATCTTTTTCATGTAGGTCACCTGAATTTATTGAAAAATGCTAGATCGCTCTGTGACCAGTTAATTGTTGGCGTTACAACAGATGATTTAGTGATGTATAAAAATAAGCGTGCGGTTATTCCCTTTCATGAGAGGCTCGAAATTGTAGAGAGTATCAAGTATGTTGATACAGCAATTGCGCAGCCAGATATGGATAAATTTAGGGCGTGGGAAAAATTAAAATTCGATGTTTTATTTGTAGGAGACGATTGGTTTAAAGACCCAAAATGGGAAGAGATAGAATCAAAATTTCAAGAGGTGGGCGTAAGGGTTATTTACTTTCCTTACACAAAGGGAACATCTTCTACGCTTATTAATAATACTTTAGAAGATTTACGGAAAAAAGGCGAGTGAAGTCTGGCGCAGTGTTAAGGGTTAGTACTTTTCCGACAATAGACAAACCCGGCATGGGGCTTCACCCATCACAATTATGCGATATTGATAATTTCCACACTGTATTTCTAGCTCCAAAAGAGTCATCTCAAAGGCTGAAATCTAAAGGTTCGTTTGAGTTGTGCGAATTTGAATTTCTGCTTGAGGCAAGGCCGGTTAAGGGAGGGGTTTTTACAAAATCTACTTTTCATATGAAAAGAATTTTGAGTTTAATCAGGTTTTCTTTGTACGGCATCCGACTTCTCTTTTCAAGAGAAATTGATATAGTACATATACACTCTCCAATGTATATGCTAATAGCATTTGCAGGATTTATTTTGAAAAAGAGGGTTTACATTACTTTTCATGGCACTGATTTTCACAGAATTAAACGATCTGCCTTGTATAAGGTGTTTGGAAAAATATTTACAAAGGCTTTTGTAATCTCTCCAGATATGCTGAAAATCCTTTCTAAGGTGCATGGTGTTGATAACGTGATTTTGGTAAAGAATGGCATAAATTTAGATATCTATAAGAACCATCATATCAACAGACAGAAGCAGATTATCGCTGTAGGGGAATTAAAAATTGAAAAAGGCTTTGAATATTTAATAGATGCATTCTCAAATTTAATAAAAAATGATTCGATTCAAGGATATAGCTTGATAATTGTTGGGGATGGCCTGCTGAAAGAATCGCTTCAGGAGAAAATAAACTCCTTGAATATGTCAAAAATTATTCATTTATTGGGCAGAAAAAATAGAGATGATTTGATCGATTTGTATAATCAAAGCGAGATTTTTGTCCTATCGTCTATTTCCGAAGGATTTCCCAAGGTTCTGTTAGAGGCGACTTCTTGTGGGTGCAATATTGTTTCAACCGATGTTGGGGCGGTTCGTAGTGTACTTCCTAATGTAGCTCTTGCACGTCCCAAGGAGGTGTATGACTTAGAAGTTGTTATAAAAAATTGCGTTAATTTCAATTGCAAACCAAATATTGATTTGAATAAATTTTCATGGAGAAGTGTAAGAGCAACATATTATGATGAATACACAAGGATTTAGTTTATGTTTACATTAGATGAGGTTAGATTAAAAGCTAGAAGGGATAATAATGACAGTAATAAAAGACTGCACTTCTTCGCATCTCATTTTTCCATCTACTTTAGTTGGATATTTATTAATTTACGGTTAAGTGCTGATGCGGTTACGGGGGTCTTCTTTGTTACGGGGTTGTGTGGCGCTGCGCTATTCTCATCTAGTGATCCAGTATTTATAATAATTGCATATAGTTTGTGGAGGCTACATATAATTTTTGATATTTGTGATGGAGAAGTTGCAAGATTTACACAAAAATTTTCCATTAATGGTGCGTATTGGGATTACATGATTCATTCAATACTTTACCCTTTGACATATGTGTCAATTTGTTTTGCATTGTATGAAAAATTTAATGACGATACCTTTCTGATTATAGGGCTAGTCGGCTCAATCATTGTGAGTCAAGTGCTGTCTGTAAAGAATAATTATTATAGGGCTATGTTATTTAATGGCCTTCAAATTGACAACACCCGAAGTGCTAGTCAAGCGTCAGCTTTGAAATCATATATTGTGAATATTTCTGTTGGATTATTCAATATTGAAGGCTTTCTTTTGGCTTACCTCTTGCTGTCGTTTACGAAGAGCTCAAGTGAGATTTATTTATCTTTTGTGGCGATTTATACACTGAGTTTTGTGTTGCAAGTATTTATTAAGTTTGTCCTTTTTTCCAGAAAAGGGTTTTACACCAGAAGGTCATGATTGATGCTATCTAGCTATAGAAACTGCCTTGTATTGGGAACCAATGCCAGGTCATTAATTAATTTTAGAGGTGATCTTGTAAAGTCCTTATCTAATAAAAACTTACATGTAATTCTTTCTTCTTCTAAGCCTGATTGTAGCGATCTTGATGCTTTTGATCATTTGGAAAATATTGAATATCGAACTATCCATCTAGAACGAAATGGCCTGGCTTTTTATGACGATATTAAAACATTTTTTAACATATTTTCACTTATTAAAAGAGCCAAGCCTAAATTTATTTTAGCCTATGGTGTTAAATTGGTGATATGGGGAGGCTTGTCGGCAAGGGTTGCTCATGTTCCATTTTTTGCTTTAATCACAGGGCTTGGTTTTGCTTTTCAGGGTGACTCATTTAAAAGAAAACTATTAACAAGGTTGGTTGCTTTCCTCTACAAAATCGCACTGAAGAGCTCGAAAGCTGTTATCTTTCAAAATAAAGATAATCGCAATATCTTTGTTGAAAAGCGTATTGTGCCAGGGTCTAAAACCCATATCGTAAATGGCTCGGGTGTGGATATTAAAAAATACAGTGTTACAGAACTCCCTGAGTCCCATGTTAGCTTCTTGTGCGTTTCTCGTTTACTTGGAGAGAAGGGGTTGCGAGAATATGCTGCTGCTGCAAGAATTGTAAAAGATAAATTCCCTAATGTTAGGTTTGACTTGGTGGGGCCGGAAGATTCGTCGCCAGATGCAATTTCATTAGAGGAAGTTTGCAAATGGTCGGATTATGTAAACTACAATGGCCCAACCAATGATGTGCGTCCATATATTGAAAAATGTCATGTTTATGTATTGCCGTCACACCATGAGGGCTTGCCGCGTAGTACGTTGGAGGCTATGTCGATGGGCCGCCCTGTTTTGACAACCAGTGCTGTCGGGTGTAAAGAAACTGTAGAGGAGGGCATTAATGGTTTTATGGTTCCAGTTGGATCTGCAATACAATTGGCTCAGAAAATGATTTGGTATATTGAGAATAAAGATAAGATTCAAAGCATGGGTGAGGAGAGTCGTAGAATTGTTGAGAATAAGTTTGATGTACACAAGGTCAATAAAGAGATGCTGCGAATTCTAGGCGTTGAATGAAGCGGATTTTTGATTTACTACTAAGTATTGCGATTCTTGTGCTGTTAGCAGCTCCTATGCTATTAATTTCTATTGCCGTTCGTTTAACATCTAAAGGTTCTGCTTTATATTGGTCTGATAGAGTTGGCAAAAATAATACAATATTCAAAATGCCAAAATTTAGATCAATGTTGATTGATACCCCGCCTGTAGCAACACATCTTCTGAAAAATCCAGATGCTTGTTTATCGCCAATTGGTGGATTTTTGCGTCGAACTAGTTTGGATGAATTGCCCCAATTGTTCTCAGTTTTAAAAGGTAATATGAGTTTTGTGGGGCCACGACCTGCACTATTTAATCAAAATGATTTGATCGCGTTACGTACTGAAAAAGGCGTGAATAAATTATTGCCCGGTATTACCGGTTGGGCGCAAGTTAATGGGAGGGACGAATTGTCAATTCCTGATAAGGTGGCATTAGATGTAGAGTATTTGAGCCGAAAGTCATTTTGGTTTGATATGAAAATATTGTGGATGACCTTCTTAAAGGTTATTAGGCGTGAGGGTGTAAGGCACTAGCAGAAATGGTGATAATGCGCATTGACCCCCTATGATTAATCAATTATCAGCCAATTACTATCGTTCCAGCTTTGAAGATACCTCATTGCACTAGTTTCTGATTTCCAGCCACCTCTGAGCATAATTTTCTCTAACGGAATATTCTTGTCTAAGAGATCAAGTGCGGCGCCAACTCTGAATGAGTGGCCTGACAGTTCTCCTATTTGATTTAGGTCAGCTTGTTTTTGAAGGCTTTTTAAAATATGATTAATTGATGCAGGAGTGATGGAAGACTTGGTGGAGTAATTTCGTTTGAAGCTTCTAAGAATATAGCCGTTATCTTGATTAATTGCCAGTGACCAGTTTGAAATCATCTCAGATAGCTCTCCAGATACTGGAATTATTTTCCCATGATTGTGCTGATCAGTTTTAGAGTGTCTTAGTAGGAGTGCATGTTTATGATTACCATGGTGCTGCAAGTCTTCAAATTTAAATTGACAAATTTCAGAGCGTCGACGCATGGTTTCATAACCGAGTTGTAAGAGCAGATTATTTCTAAGACCGACTATATCATTAGAGCAAACATTTTTTAGTTTTATCAGAATGTCATAAGTTAGAGGGGCTGCTTGTTTTTGAGGCTTGCCAAATTTCCTTCGAAGCTTTTTAAAAGTTAGAATGACTACAGGCTCTTTTGTGGGGTTGGTGCTTTTAGTGAGATTAAATATACTGCTAAGACTAGCCACTCGCCTTTGAATTGTTGCAACAGTTAGGCTCCCACCCATCTCTAGAATATAGTCTGCAAAGCTATCTTCATGAATATCCAGAGGATCGTATTGATATTTCTGACACCAGTTGGAATAATGCATATAATCTGATCTATAAGATCTAATTGTATTTGGGGCGTATGCACCTTCCAGAGAACTAAAGAGGAAAGTTATTTTGTTCA
>Ga0206681_10001555_pt1 | contig 10402 bp, 9 predicted proteins | sample M150012015metaG_FD_161048 | JGI IMG/M metagenome (GOLD analysis project Ga0206681, IMG submission 161048) | Ammonia-oxidizing marine archaeal communities from Monterey Bay, California, United States - M1 500m 12015 | ecosystem: Environmental > Aquatic > Marine > Intertidal zone | place: USA...
CAAATAGACTCATAATTGGAGACATGTAGGAGTTCATGCCGTATTCAGAAAACATATCATAATAAGCTTGAGTATAATTTACTAAACCAGGGTTAATATCACTAGCCTCAAAAGTATATAAAGTATCTGCCCAACCAGCTAAAGTTTGCCCACTATAAATGATACCACTTGTAGAATCAACTGCAGTACCATTTAGATAAATAGGAGCTTTATATGTATTGAACTTTCCTACATAACCATAGTTAAAAATATTCTCCCCATGTTTTTCATCACCGTATGTATACTTATTATTTGTGTAATCTCCTTGTATTGTAAAGAATGCGTTTTTAATAACTGATGCACTTTCTTCTGAATTTGATTCTTCAGAACCAAACTTTTGAGTCAACTTACCAAATAAACGATAAGTAGTTTGTGACGAATTTCGATTATCATCCGATGAATACATTGATCTCCAATAGCTAAAATCATTACTTTTTCTAGCATAGAACGAACCACCTAAGGACAAGAAAGTATTATTAGATGGTTTAAAATCAATTTTACCAGATACATTTATTCTTTTATCATTAGTGTTTTGTTTAGCATCAACCAATTCAAAATCATTCTCATTTAAAAACTCCGAAGAGCTTAATAAACCTGCATTTGCATTAGGAGCTAACACAAAAGGATTTGCTTTTAAATCAGCTAAAACATCATCCTTGACTTTCCACATTCCAATTGCAGATGGATCAGCATCATCAACACTTCTAAGCTCACCTGAAATAAAATACCCTAAAATTGAACTTCCTTTAGAGCCATCAGTATTTCTCTTTTTTAAGATAGGTCCAGATAAAGAAAAACCTAATAAATTGTAATTATAACTATCAAATAATGATGATGACTCATACTCAAAACCACCAAATGTTTTATTAGAAGGGCCCTTTGTAGTAACAGAAATAATTCCTCCTGTAGCATCACCATATTGTGCAGGAACACCACCAGTAATTACAGTAATCTGCTCAATACCAGAAGTAGGAACTCCCATAGCACCTCTCACTTTAATCCCATCAATATAATATTCAGTAGCATCAGAACGAGACCCTCTTACATTAACACCTTCACCCTCATCTTTCTGGTAAATACCTGCAGTAGTTGCGGCCACAGAACTTATACTTCTTGTAGGTAAGGCCACAATTTCCTCAGCAGTTTTTGTTTCACCTGATAAGTTATCTTGATCTAGTAAAGGTTTCTTGTAAGCAATAATTTTTACCTCACCAATTGCAATACCTTCTTGCAGTTGAACATCTTGCTTTGTAATCTTGTTAGACGAAACAATTACCCCTGTAATTTCAACAGCCCCATAACCTACAAAAGTTGCTTTTACAGTATAATTACCTGGCACTAAAGGCTTAATTGTATAGTTTCCATCAAAATCAGTAGTAGTACCACCAATTTGATTTCCGCCTTTTTCTGCCACAATATTAGCAAAAGGAACTGGCTCCCCAGTCATGGCATCAGTAATTACTCCCTTAAGAGATCCTGTTTGAGCAAAAGCAAAAGTTGTTGTTAATGCAAATGCTACTATTAAATAAATTTTTCTCGACATATTCTAATTTTAAAGGCCGTAAAGATATAAATATTTTCATATTAATAAAGGGAATAAATCTCATTTATTTTACCTAAAATTGCAGGCATGAAAAAGCTTATTTACATTCTAACAATCAGTATTTTAGCACTCAGCTGTAATACAAAAGATGATTACATACAAGAAGTTTATGTAAATAAGTATGTAAATTTAAGCTTACCCGAATATAGTGAAATTGCAATATCAGGAAGTGCAATTTTTATTGAAGGGGGAGTGGAAGGAATAATTATTTACCATGGAGTTGGCAATGACTATAAAGTTTACGACAGAAACTGCAGTTACCAACCATCACTATCTTGTTCAGTTATTGATTCAGTAAATTCTGGAATTGCATTTTGCGGTTGTTGCACCTCAGTATTCTTAATAAGCAACTCAGGTGAAGCATTAAATGCACCAGCCTTGCTTCCGTTAAAAACTTACAATTGGAGCTTGAATGAAAGCAATGTGATGCATATTCATAATTAGTTAATTCTTAATAAACTTTTTCCTTACAAGCCCTTTATCAGTATGTATTTCTATGAAATAAATTCCATTTGAAACATTACTAACATCAATGGCATTTTCTTTCAATTGAGATTCAACTACACTACCATGAACATTAAAAATTCTTACTTTTTCTATCAGATAATCAGTATCAATAACTAAAAATCCTTTTGTTGGATTTGGGTAAATCGCTATTTGTTCAGCCAGCATATCATTTACTGAAGTTGATAGATGTAAAACCTCATAGAATGCCTGTTCACTTTCACAACCATTTGCATCTGTAACGATACACCAATGCCAACCTGTAACTGTTGGAGTTATATTTTGTGTTACCTCTCCTGTACTCCATAGATAAGAAGCCCCAGAAGTAACACCTAAAACAGCTCCATTCTGTGTTATAGTTACAACCGGGCTAATATTGATTGTTAAATTCAAAATCAAAACACTATCATACCCTGAATTGTTTGTTAAAACATAGGTAGCAGTATTATTACTTGTTGCATAAGTTATCCCATCAACCCAAGTGAATTCGTTACAGGATTCTTGAACATCTATCGTAACATCTAAGGCCTCAGAAAAGTAAGAACAACCAAAAGAATCTATTGCATTGATATAGTAAGACCCTTCAGTTGAAATTTCATAAAAGGGATCAATTGCTCCAGCAATTATTCCATTCGCATCAAACCATTGTGTATTACTAAATAATGCAGAATCCTCCATTAAAATAGTCATTCCGTTAGCTGAAACAATTGGCTGATAAGCTGTATCGCAAATTACAACTAATACATTTTCAGAAAGAGTTGCACAACCATACTCATTAACAGTAACTACAGAATATAAACCAGAAGTTGTTGGTTCATAAAAAGTATCAGTAGCATTAGGAATCGGACTGTTATAATAATACCATTGCATAGCAAAAGCATTTGTTGCCGTGTACATGATAGTATTAATGGTATCATAAATTACATTTGCTGTATCAGGATAGCCATAAACAAAAACTGTATCAGTAACTGAAATTGTATTTGCAGGAATCTCCATAACCGTATAATTTATTGATAACCCTCCTCCATTTGAGGACCACACTCCCGCTTGTTGCATTGGGACAAAAGAGATCATCCCACAATCTTCAATTGATGTCCATAATCCTGAGTCATCATCATACAAATCTACTGTAACACTTTGCCCTGAAAGCAACACAGGATTAAAACTATTAATCATTAAAGGGAATGAAGTTGAAATTTGATTGCTAATATCAACCTCTTCTATAATTCCTGATGGATCACTTATAGTATAAAAGAAATCAGGATCAGAAATTCCACTATCATCACAATCCCCTGCAGTTATTTCAATACTTTCTAGAAAATAAACAGCATTAGATTGCACTGCATTATATGAAACAATATACTCGCCTGACTGTGAATATATCTGATCAACAGGTTGAGATGAAGAGCTATTATTACCATTTCCAAAATCCCAATTGTATGACAACATTCCAGTATTATTATTTGCAAACTCAACTACAATTGGTGAGCAACCACTTGAATTAGTCATTGCAAAGCCAACATTAGAGGATGTAGATGTATCGTTAATAATCGTCATTGGAAGTGAGAAAGAAATACTCTCTGTACCGACTAAAGCAGACAAACTATGAGTAGCTACTAAATTAACATCAACATCATAATTTCCAGCTACCAAAGGAGTCCCAGAAACATTTACACAGCCGTATTGACTAACCAAAGGATCATAATGACACGCATTAGAACTATTATTACATTCCCAAGTAAGCCCTAGAGGAAGGGAAATTGATGTAATATGAAAATCTGTAAACTCTACAAAAACACCACCAGAAACAGTATCAAGAGGCAGGTAAAAAGTTAAATCTTGATTATAGAATTGACCAACAACTCCATCAGGCAAAGTATCAGGATGCAATCCATAATTTACTCCTACAGGATAATAAGTATAATCAATAGAACATTGTGCGTTTACAAAAACTGCAGTAAACAAACTAAAAAATATAATAGCAAAAAATCTTTTCATAGTGTCGATACTTTTATTTTAAGCTACAATATTAAGGTATTTTTTTTAAACTTACTAAAATGGCAGATTTGAGAGCATAAAAAAAGCCCCTATTTCTAGGGACTTTAATTTTATTATACAATATAAATATTTAGTATCTATAATATTCTGGTTTATAAGGCCCTTCAACCGTTACTCCAATATATTCTGCTTGGTCTGGCCTTAACGTTTCTAAATCAACTCCAATTTTAGCAAGGTGTAGTCTAGCTACTTTTTCATCTAAATGCTTGGGTAACATGTAAACTTCTTTACCATACGCATCTGTGTTATTCCAAAGTTCTAACTGAGCCAATACTTGATTTGTAAATGAATTTGACATAACAAATGAAGGATGTCCTGTTGCGCAACCTAAATTCACTAATCTACCTTCAGCTAGCAAGATAATATCTTTTCCATCAATTGTATACATATCCACTTGAGGTTTTACCGTATCTTTAGTGTGTCCCCAGTTGTCATTCAACCAAGCTACATCAATTTCATTATCAAAATGACCAATATTACAAACAATCGTTTTGTCTTTCATACTCTCAAAATGACGCGCTTGAATAATATCTTTATTTCCAGTAGTTGTCACAATGATATCTGCATTTTTACAAGCATCATCCATTCTTTTTACTGCGAAACCATCCATTGCAGCTTGTAAAGCACAAATAGGATCAATTTCAGTAACAATAACTCTTGCTCCAGCACCTCTTAATGAAGCTGCAGAACCTTTTCCAACATCACCATAACCCGCAACAACAGCAACTTTACCAGCCATCATTACATCAGTTGCTCTTCTAATTGCATCTACTAACGATTCTTTACAACCGTACTTATTATCAAATTTTGACTTAGTAACTGAATCATTAATATTGATAGCAGGAGTTAAAAGCGTCCCCTTCTCCATTCTTTCGTACAATCTATGTACTCCAGTGGTAGTTTCTTCAGAAAGGCCTTTAATATCTTCTACCATTTCAGGAAATCTATCAAAAACCATATTAGTTAAATCACCACCATCATCTAATATCATGTTTAAAGATTTACCACCTTCAAATGCAGTTAGTGTTTGCAAAATACACCAATCAAACTCTTCTTCCGAAAGTCCTTTCCAGGCAAATACAGGAACTCCTGTTGCAGCAATTGCAGCTGCTGCTTGGTCTTGTGTAGAGAAAATATTACAAGATGACCAAGTAACCTCAGCACCTAAATGAACTAATGTTTCAATTAAAACTGCAGTCTGAATTGTCATATGCAAACAGCCTGCAATTCTTGCTCCAGCTAATGGCTTACTATCTCCATACTCTTCTCTTGTAGCCATTAATCCTGGCATTTCTGCTTCTGCCAAAGTGATTTCTTTTCTCCCCCATTCTGCTAAGGAGATGTCTTTTACTTTATAATTCATAGTTTCCGTTTCCATTTTTTTAATTTTAAAGGATGGCAAAGATAATGATAATTATTACATTCGCAACCAATAAACTGAGAGATGGGAATCATTAAAAAATACACTGAAAATAATTATCAAATTGCTATTTGGGACCTGAATGAGAGCTTAACAGAACTTTTAAAACTTGGAGCGCGTTTTGACTCATCAAACTTCAAAACTGAAAAAAGAAAAAAAGACTTTTTAGTAAGCAGATTACTCTTAAATGAACTAGAACCAAATCAACAAATTTCATATAATTCAAATGGTGCTCCTGAAATTTCAAATGGGAAGCACATTTCAATTTCTCATTCTAAAAATTTAGTCGCAATAATTATAAGCGACAAAAAAGTAGGATTAGATATTGAGTACATCTCTGAAAAACCACTAAGACTCTCACCTAAATTTATTACAGACAATAGTCATCAAGATTTAACAAAAGAAAAAGCAACATTAATATGGTGTTGCAAGGAAGCAGTTTTTAAATGGCATCAAAAAGGAAGTGTTGATTTTAAAAAAGATATCCTGATATCTCCATTTATTATGAAAGAGAAAGGTAAAATAGAAACACGCTTTAATAAAACAAAACACACATTGTATTACATAAAAATAGATACGCACTATTTAGTGTATGTTTGCAAATAGAAAATTACTTATGGATATCTACAAAATTATACTTCAAAACAAAAAAGCAAATAAAAAATCATTTGCACTTTTAATTGACCCTGACAAACAAGACAAATCAGAATTAATCTCTGTTATTAAAAAAGCAAAAAAGGCAAGAACAGATTACTTTTTTGTAGGAGGTTCACTTTTAACTAACGATAGTTTAGATACTTGTTTAGCAACTTTAAAAGAAAACTCTGATATTCCTGTTGTATTATTTCCTGGAGATGCCATGCAAGTAAATGATAAAGCAGATGGAATTTTATTTTTATCCTTAATATCAGGTAGGAATGCTGATATGTTAATTGGGAAACAAGTTGTTACAGCTCCTATTTTAAAACAATCATCAGTAGAAGTTTTATCCACAGGGTATATGCTAATTGATAGCGGAAGACCTACTACAGTTTCTTATATGAGTAACACAACTCCTATTCCATATGAAAAAAATGCTGTTGCAGCTTGTACAGCAATGGCTGGAGAAATGCTAGGGTTTAAGCTCATATTTATGGATGGTGGAAGTGGTGCTCTAAACCCAATTTCTGAAAAAATGATTGCAACCGTAAGTCAATCAGTTGATGTTCCTTTAATTATAGGTGGAGGAATAAGTAGTGGCGAAAAAGCAATAGCTAACTGCAAATCAGGTGCTGATATTATTGTAGTTGGGAATGCTATTGAGAAAGATGAAAGTCTAATTTCTGAAATTGCAAATGCAGTGCATAATTGCTAAAGCAATAATTTCATAAAATTGCAGAAAAAAACAATTTTTATTTCACTCTACATGGTTATAGTTTCTGAATAATATTTTTTTTACTACATTAGCCAACATAACCAATAAAATTTATACAATGAAAACTATAGAAACACCGTTAACATGGATCCTTATTCCTCTTTGTTTATTCCTTATAACTTATCAAGTTCATGAGAGACAAGAATTGATTGCAGAAGCAGAAGCAGCAGAATCAGCAGAAGCAGAAGCAGAAGCAAGAGCATTAGTGATTGCGAATAGAACAATTACTGTAGAAATAGAGCATGACTCTGATCCATCTACTACAATATATCCTGTGAAAATCTCTGCCAATAGATCTTTTGATGCAGATAGAGGAGATAGTTTAAGTTATACTTGGAATCAAATTAATGGAGTTTCTGTTAATTTTTTGGATGATACAAAAAATACTCTGGAAGCAAAATTTGAAGCAGAATCAGGTGAATATGAATTTGTTTTAACTATTTCAGACCCTTATGGGGCATCTTGCTCTGATACAGTAATTATTAGCGTACAACCAGAGCCAAATAATTGTCCAACGCCTATTATAGAAAAATAATACCTCTATCTAGTTCATTCTTTTTTAACAACTTCAAGTCTCAGTTATGAATGGATAATTTAGTGTCTAATTTCTAATGTGTCTTACACATGTCTTCATCTACTACTATAAAGAAATCAGCATTACCTAAAAGTTCATCATCAAAGCGAGAGATGTCTTCTTGCTTCACGACCTCGATAGTTTTAATATTTAAATCGGCATTTAGCTGTAATAAATACCACATGATCGACTCATAATATTTTGAGTGGTACGAACCATGATAATGTATAAACTTAGTGTCTTCTTTCATATTTGCGTGTATGAAATAAGCCATAGTTGCATCTTTTATTGCTTGTGATTTCGGTAAATTTTCACCTCCATGCCCTCCAGCGATAATAGAAATTTCTTTATAGCAATACAATGAAGTATCGTAAGCAATAGGAAGAGGTGCAATAAATTGTTTTGATACTTCTGGCAAATAAGCTAGTGTATCAACACCAAAACGATACACCATATTTGCAAACCTTCTTGGTATATTTGTAGCTGCAAAATACAAATCATTACCTTTTGCAAATCTTAAAAGTGGACGGTAATCTGTTTTATGATTTGGCCATATTTTCGCTTCTTTTTCAAAATCTTTTTCTCTAATAAAACCTAGCAAATACTCATCTAACACAACTTGATTATCAGCCTCTAACATTTCTGCTCCGAGCATTAAATTTTCTCCATGTTTTTCGTGCAAGCTCTTTGTAAGTTCCAGTTGTAACCAGTGTGAAATAGGATCATTATGATTTTCACCAAACAAAACCACATCCGCATTTTTTATTTTGAAAAGCATAGTTTTATAGGAAATTTTATTCCCATCTTTATTGTAAATTTGATGTGCTTTTTCTTGTCCAAAAGTCAAAGTTGCTATTGAACAATAAAGCAAAGTAACAACTAAGATTTTTTTCATTTTGATTTAAATTTGTTTTTAAACTAGTGACTATGGACTAAAAACTCTCTTTTCGCTTGCAAACTTATACAAATTCGTATTTTTGACTCATTAATATGAATGAAATAATTTTATTTTTTAGCAGCTTAGATTTCAATTGGAGTATTATTGAAACTATAGCAGTAGTTCTTTCTGTACTTTATGTAATACTTGCTGCTAAAAAAAACATTTTGTGTTGGTGGGCTGCTGGAATAAGTGTAACACTTTACATTTATATATTTTTTTCTGTCCAACTTTATCCTGAAACAGGTCTTCAAGTTTTTTATTTATTGATGGCTTTTTATGGTTATTTTCAATGGAATAAAAATAATGGGAAACTAGAAATAGCCCAATGGACAATAGGGAAACATTTACTCCTTATTTTGATAGGTGCAATTGTTACTTTTTTAATGGGCTTTTATTTTACTACTTATACTAATGCTAAGATGCCAATTGTTGATTCATTTACTACAGTATTTTCAATTATTGCAACTTATATGGTAACCAAGAAAGTTCTAGAAAATTGGCTTTATTGGATTGTGATTGATGCAGTTTCAATTTATTTGTATTTCAGCAGGGATTTACACCTTACCTCTCTCCTTTTTGTCGCTTACACTATTATTGCTGTATTTGGGTATTTTTCCTGGATAAAACAAACTACTTCTGATGCTTAAAATTATAGTTACAGGCCCTGAAAGTAGTGGAAAAACAACTCTTTGCAAAGCCCTTTCTAAACATTACAAGATTCCTTTTACAAAAGAGTTTGCAAGAGAATATCTAACTGATTTAGGCAAAAATTACTTACAAGAAGATTTATTAAAAATTGCTACAGGGCAATTGGAAAACGAGCAACTTATTATTAACAATCAACAAATCTCTCTACATGATACTGATCTTATTACCCTTAAAATATGGAGCGATTATAAATATGGTAACTGCAACAATTGGATTTTAGAGCAAATTGAAAAACAAAAAGTTGAGAACAGATTTTATCTTTTATGTAAGCCAGACTTAATATGGGATTACGACCCATTAAGAGAAAACCCTACAAACAGAAATGAACTTCTTGAAATCTACAAACAAGAACTAGAAAACTTAGGACACAAATTTATAATAATTAAAGGTGAGGATAGAAATGAGCAGGCAATTGAAAGTCTATCAACTAATTTTTAGTCAACTATAAACTTTTTTCATACTTTTACCCCATCTTAAAAGGGGTGCCGAAAGGCTGAGATCACACCCATTGAACCTGAGGTGGTAATTCATCCTAGGAAAATGAGTTTTCATTAAATAACACAAGTAGTAACCCTATTCTATTTGTTAATGTGAACAAAAAATAATTAAAATGTTTAATAAAAAAAACTGCATGGCCGCTCTGCTTGCTCTACCATTTATTGGTTTTGCACAACAGCCAAATGACACTATTTCAATGCAAAAGGTGTTAAATGATGTAAATGTAAATGCGCTTAGAGCAACTGAAAAAACTCCAGTAGCGTTTACAAACATCAGTAAATCAGAAATTGAAAAAGGAAATCTGGGACAGGATTTACCTTATATCATTTCGCTTACTCCCTCAGTAGTTACTACTTCTGATGCAGGAGCTGGAGTAGGTTATACTGGCTTTAGAGTAAGAGGTTCTGACCCAACAAGAATAAATGTAACGGTAAACGGGATTCCATTAAATGATTCGGAAAGCCAAGGAGTATGGTGGGTAAATATGCCCGATTTCTCATCTTCAATTGAAAACATTCAAATTCAAAGAGGTGTAGGAACTTCAACTAATGGAGCTTCTGCTTTTGGGGCATCAGTAAATTTGAAAACTGATGGCTTAAAGAAAAATCCTTATTTTACAACTAGCAATTCTATGGGAAGTTTTG
>Ga0206681_10001556_pt1 | contig 10401 bp, 5 predicted proteins | sample M150012015metaG_FD_161048 | JGI IMG/M metagenome (GOLD analysis project Ga0206681, IMG submission 161048) | Ammonia-oxidizing marine archaeal communities from Monterey Bay, California, United States - M1 500m 12015 | ecosystem: Environmental > Aquatic > Marine > Intertidal zone | place: USA...
TTTCACAGAATCCCTCAAACACCTGAATATTAGGGAATTAACATTCCATAAAAATCATCAGATTTTCTCGGATTCGCCAGTTTCCCTGCAGGGTCAAGCCTGCAGATCTAGGAATTGGGCCCCTTCAGGGTACTCGTCGTCGTGGTAATTGCTGCCCGTGACGATGGTTTGACCGGCACACCAAGTGTTTAGCAGTCGCTTGTACCAATCCACGCCTGCCCGGTCGAGGTGGCTGACCGGCTCGTCAAGGACGAGCAGACCGGCGCGCGTTCCAAGGGCAATGGACAGCTCGAGCCGCTGCCGCATGCCCGAGCTTAGTTCTCCAACCAACTTGTGGCCGTGGCCCGAAAGAAGGGCCGCGTCCAGGACGCTGGCCGCGTCAAGGCCAGCCTTGAATCCGCGAAATCGTGCGTGGAACTCGAGTTGTTCCAGCGCGGAAAGGTCCTCGATTAGATGCTGGTCCGGTGCGCTGTAGGCTATCAAGCCTAGCAATTGTTCTGGAGAGATTGCACCGCTTTCTCCATCTGAACCCTGGTCTGATGTTGACGTCGTTGTGTGAACTGTTCCGTAAACGGCTCCTTCACTGGCCCGATCTAGGCCGCATATAAGTCGCAGTATGGAGGACTTTCCGCTGCCGTTGCCCCCGCGCACAACCAAACGCCCACCGGCTTCCAACTTGAATGACACGTCGCGTAAAATCCAGACCCGCCCATAGCGTTTGCCCAGTCCTTCGACTGATAGCGCGATTGGCGATTGGTCCTGCGTCATAGAAGCCATAGAAGAGCTATACCAAATAAATACGTGCGGATACGGTTACAAGGGGCCGCGAACAATGCCCTTGTCCGAGGCGCGGATGAAGGATAGAATGGTCTCCTTGGCCTCGCTTTTAGGAAGTTCGAGTTCTGCGATTTTCAAAGCCTGCGACATATTTCCGTTGTGAACGTACAAGGTGCGGTAGATGTCCTCCACCGTTCGGACAAATGTCTCTGCAAACCCACGACGTCTGAGTCCTATCGCGTTGACACCTATATAAGAGAGGGGCTCGCGCGCCACCTTCACATACGGCGGTACATTTTTTCGCACCAGCGAGCCTCCGCCGACAAAGACGTGCGCTCCAATGGTTACGAACTGTTGAATGGCCACCACGCCCTCGATGACGACCCAGTCCTCAATGGTGACATGGCCTGCTATGTTGGCACAATTGGCAATTACGCAATGGTCCCCGACGAACGCGTCATGCGCCACGTGGGTGTAGGCCATCAAAAGGCAATGCGAACCGACTTTTGATTTCATGCGGTCCACCGTGCCGCGGTTGATTGTGCAGAATTCCCGAATGGTGGTGTCATCACCGATTTCTGCCGTCGTCGGCTCACCCTGATATTTCAAATCTTGGGGGACGCCCCCAATCACCGCCCCAGGAAAAATCCGGCAACGATTGCCGATGCGGCTTCCGTTCATAATGACGGCGTTTGGCCCGATCCACGTGTCTCCGCCGATCACCACGTCGGCGGCCACCGTAGTAAAAGGCTCGATGGTAACGCCGCTCCCGATCTGTGCGTCAGGGTGCACCACCGCGTGTTCAGAAATGCCGTCGCTCATGCCTTCTCCGTTTCGGGGTGACGATCCCGCACAATCTGTGCGAGAAGCTCTGCTTCACTCACCAAGTGCTCGCCAACGTAGGCCTTGCCAATCATGTGGACAATGCCTCTTCGAATGGGCGAGGCGAGCACCAATTTGAACAAGATTGTATCACCCGGAATGACCTTGCGCTTGAATCGCACCTTGTCGATCTTCATGAAATAGGTCGACCAGTTCTCGGGGTCGTCCACACCGCTCAAGGCGAAGACGCCGCCCACCTGGGCCATGGCTTCAACTTGTAGCACGCCAGGCATCACTGGATTGCCCGGAAAGTGGCCCTGGAAGTATGGCTCGTTCATCGTCACGTTTTTTACGCCGACAATGCTGGTTTCTGACCGCTCGATGATGCGGTCCACCATCAAGAACGGGTAGCGATGGGGCAGCAGTCTCTCAATGTCCAGGATGTCAAGCGCCGGCTTAGCCCCCGGATCGTAGATCGGAACCGCTGTGGCTGAAGTGATTTTTCGTTTCAACAGTTGGGCAAAAGCCACATTGTGCGTGTGTCCTGGTCGTGCGGCAAGAATGTGGCCGCGAATGAACCGCCCGGTCAAGGCGAGATCGCCAATGATGTCTAGTAGCTTGTGACGAGCCGGCTCGTTTTCGAATTGCAGCTGGGTGTTGTTCAACACTCCGATTTTCCCCAGTTCAATCTCCAAGTTCTTCTTGCCGGTGAGTTGGGCCAATTCATCCAGCTCAGCTTGCGAATACTCCCGCTCGGCAAGCACGATTGCATTGGCCATATCTCCCCCTTTGATTAGCCCCGACTCCATCAAGGACTTCACTTCTTTAAGGAATACAAAGGTGCGTGAGCGAGAAATATCGGGGATGAATTGACCTAAATGGTACATCGTGGCGTGCTGTGTGCCTAGTACCGGGCTCTCGTAGTCGACCATGACGGTGATGCGGAATTCCCCATTTGAAGGCACGGCCATCATCTCGGCGTCGTTTTCCCCCTCGAGGGTAAAGTTCTCCGAAATGTCGAAAAATCGGCGGTCGGCCGTTTGCTCTTCGTAGCCCACCTGCTCGAAGTGTGCAACAAAGGGCCACGAACTGCCGTCAAGAATCGGCACCTCTGGCCCGTCGAGTTCGATGGTGGCGTTGTCAATATTGCAGCCGTAAAGAGCGGCCAGCACGTGTTCTGTCGTGTGAATCTTGACGCCCGCCTTCTCCAAGGTGGTTCCACGTTTGGTCGAGGTCACCAATGATGCGTCAGCTGGCACGATGGGCTTTCCTTTCAAGTCCACTCGTTTGAATACGTAGCCCTGATTTTCAGGAGCAGGCCGCACAGTCAACTTTGCGGATTTACCCGTGTGCAAGCCGATGCCTTCAACACTCACAGCCTCTTTCAATGTCCGCTGCGGGACGCTCATGGGGAAGTCAGTTCTCATGATTTCAGTTGTTTGTCAGGTTGGTTGCTGCAGCTTCAGGGCTTACAGCATCAATCCTCAAATGGAGAGAGGCCAATTCGGCTTCGAGTTTCCGTACGGCCAATTGAATGCGTTGATGCTTGCGGATTGGAATGGCGGGGTTGCCCTGAACAATTTGACCGGACTCAAGAATGCTAGCGCTCACGCCGCTTTTTGCCGCAATCTTGGTGCGGTCCGCCACTTTGATATGGCCTCCGATGCCAACTTGTCCGCCGATCATGCAATGCGCCCCCACTTTTGCAGAGCCCGCAATACCAGTCTGTGCTGCAATCACGGTGTGGTCGCCTATGGTGACATTGTGCCCCACCTGGATGAGGTTGTCGAGTTTAACCCCCTCGCCCAAAACCGTTGAGCCAAGCGTTGCGCGGTCAATGGTTGTGCCGGCGCCCACCTCGCAGCGGTCGCCAATCACGACATTGCCCAGCTGCGGAACTTTCGTGTAGCCACCATCAGCCGGTGCAAATCCGAAGCCGTCGGCACCAACAATGGCTCCAGCCTGCAAAATGCAATCCTTTCCGATGACGCAGCGCTTTGCTATGACTACGCCCGACCCCAATTTCGTCCCATCTCCGATGACCACTCCGGCCTCCACCACGGCCAGCGGTCCAATGCGTACGTTTTTCCCGACTTGTGCGCTTTCATCCACAAATGCCGATGGATGCACCATGCTCGCAGACTCTCCTGAATCATCATCGGCGCCCCCTTCAGAGCCAAACTTGGCCATCAGCAAGGCCATAGCTTCATAAGGATTCCCCACGCGCAACAAGGCCGTGGTCTTAGGCGTTGGGCGGCTCGCAACAAATTCGTCGCTCACCAGCACGGCTGATGCCGAGGTGGTGTAGATGAATTCTTCGTAGGCGGGATTGGCCAGAAATGTCAATTGGCCTGCAACGGCTTCTTCAATCCCTGCAAAACTGCTAAGGGTCAGTTGCCCGTCGCCCTCAACACGGCCTTTGAGCCATTGGGCCAATTCAGCTACAGTCTGCTCCATCACGTCAAAAGTACGACACGGCTGCGGCTCAGCGTGACTCTATCGCCAGCACGGCTTGAACTGCCGATAGGTATTCCTTATAAGAAACGTCGCAACCCGCTGTTGCGTCTCCAACCTTTTGAAGGAGAACCCAGCGAATTTTTCCGCCCCGGCTCTTCTTGTCGTGCTCCATGGTGGCCCACAATTCGGCTGCAAATTCTTTCACGCCTTGGGCTTCAATGGTACTCAACACGTTGGCAGGGCAGGGAACGGCCTTGGTTAAATGTGCAGCTTCTTGGCGCAACTCCTCAGCAACGAGGTCATTCTTATCCCACGTTCCAGCCTTGTTGCCGGCTCGTTCCACGGCATCGGCCGATAAATGAAGCGCTACGCACATGCCCCAAGCCACGGCTTCACCGTGGGTCAAGTCGCCGTGTGCCCAGTCGCGACTCATGGCCCACGACTCCAGCGCGTGCCCGGCCGTATGTCCAAAATTTAGCACCGCCCGCCCGCCACGAGCCTTCTGTTCCAAGGGATCTTCCCGGACGATCGCCATTTTGACCCCAGCCGAAGCGGCAACCGAAGCCAGCAGCGATTCCATGCCTGGCCCGTCTTTCGGCCCCGCCCAACGGCGGGTCACCTCCAATGCAGGTGCACCGCTTATAAGGAAGTGTTTCTGGTGTTCGGCATACCCTGATCGAATAGACCTATCGTCGAGGGTCGCCGTGAAATTGGCACACACACTCACGCCCACCGGGGCACAGAACGCGCCCACCCGGTTCTTTGCTCCCGCCATATTAATCCCCGTCTTGCCTCCAACCGCTGCATCTACCATCGCAAGCAAGGTCGTGGGCACCAGCCAGCACGGCACCCCGCGCATAAACGTCCCCGCCACAAAGCCCACCAAGTCCGTCACCGCTCCTCCTCCCAAAGCGATCACCAAACTTGACCGGTCCACGCCCACATCTTCAAAGCCCTGCCACAAGGCGTGGGCGTGCTCAATGCTCTTGACGCCTTCGCCGTCATCGCCCAGCACGAACGGGTGGGCCGACTCCGGAATGACGTGGGCAATCAAGGGCAAGGCGCACTTTTCCGTTGTCCGGTCCATCACCACCACCACTTGGCTCGGCTTCTTTTCGGTCATGTACTTATCCAGAGCATCAAACTCCGGGTCTTCATGGATGGGGTGATCTAAATTCATATTTTCAGGTTGAAAGAAGAAGGGACGGAAAAAAAGGTGAGCGACCCGGGGCCTGCTCACCTTTATTTTGTTGTGGTACCACCTGGATTCGAACCAGGGACACATGGATTTTCAATCCATTGCTCTACCACCTGAGCTATGGTACCCATTCTTGGGCGGCGAAGGTACGGACATCTTTTCTAATTAATCCTAATTTTTGCTGCCGCCTGAGCGGCTGTTGGGTTGCTCAGACTTCGCATTGTATTTTTTCTCGCGAGTAGATTTTTCGCACCAAGCCGCGTCATTTATAAGACGCCCCCGTGTACGGTGTAATAGTCGACAGGGGCGTATAATGTATAGACATAAATGTGTTACGTGAATTTGTAGACGTTATCGATTGTACGCGTTTCCCGTCTTATATTCGTAGCCGTCCCTCGGGATTACCAAAATCGCGTTTAACCAAACCGCTTGAAATGATGTCAAAGTTTTACAGCTTCCTTGCTGCTATCCTTATCTCCTGCGCCCCTATGGTGGCCCAGCAGCAAATCTCAGTTAATGCCGCTCCGGCTCCGGAGGGCTACGATCTCCGGGTCGATACCGTCTCTTCAGATATTGGCCCGTTGGCCGGTGCCTTGGGAACTACGGATATGACAGGCTTGGCCTGTTACCGGATATATGTCGTAATGGTCAACGAGGCCGACTTCTTGTCCTCGATATCTGGTGATATACTCAACCCGACTTACGTGAACACATCGACGACGTTCTACCAGGCGGCCTTGGGTGGATTGACGGCCTCGGCTGTGAACTCGGCGCTGTTTTTGTTCTACCCGGACTTGGAGTATGACAGCTATGTCACGATTGGTTTGGATGGCCCTGCAGATCCAACTGCAGGTGAGGCTAACCCCTCAACGGTGCAATCTGGAGACAACCCTTGGGCGACCAATTTTGACCCGACTGGAGGCAGTATTGCTATTGACGATGCCATCGGTGGAGCTTGGTACGCTCTCAATGGTGATGCCAACGGTGTGGCTGGACCTGCTTTAGAGGTGCTTGCAGGACAGTTTACCACAGACGGTGAGATTTCTGGCCAGATGTACGCTCAGGTCTTCATCAATGGTGATGGATCGGACGAGTTCCGCGATACGTTCACTTTCGGACCACAGGCTGCTGTGCCGGGTTGTACGGATGCTGCGGCGTGTAACTTCAACGCTGATGCCAACGAGGACGATGCTTCTTGTGAGTACCCGATTGATATTTATGGTTCTGCCAACGTTGATTGCGCCGGCGACTGTATCAGCGACCTCGACGGTGACGGCGTGTGTTCTGAAGATGATAACTGTGAAGATCTTTCGGCCTGTAACTACGACGACGCCGGCAACGGTGCGTGCGAGTCTTTGGACGAGTGCGATGTGTGTGGTGGATCAGGCATCCCAGCAGGCGACTGTGATTGCGCAGGCAATCAGCTTGACGCTTGTGGTGATTGCGGCGGTTCAGGAACAGATAATGACGGCGACGGATTGTGCGACGCCGACGACAACTGTACGGATTTAACGGCCTGCAACTACGATGACGCTGGCAACGCCGCATGTCTTTACACCGATGAGTGTGAAGTTTGTGGTGGATCAGGCATCCCAGCAGGCGATTGTGACTGCGATGGCAACGTGGATGATGCCATCGGTGATTGCGGCGGCGACTGTGCAGCGGACAGCAACAGCAACGGCACGTGTGATACAGACGAGATATCGGGCTGTATGGACGCTGGCGCTTGCAACTTCAACGCTGACGCAACACTTTCAGACGGTTCTTGTGAGTACGCCACTTGTGCGGGTTGTACTGACGCTGGCGCTTGCAACTTTGACGCCTCTTCTACAATCGACGATAGTTCTTGTGAGTACACTACGTGTGCCGACTGTCTTGACGCCGAGGCTTGTAACTTCAACTCTGAAGCGACGATTGCCAACGACGACAGCTGTATTTACGCAGAGGACCTCTACGATTGCAACCGCGATTGTGATGGGGCTTGTAACAATGACGCCGACGGCGACAATGTGTGTGACGAGTGTGAAATTGAGGGTTGTACAGACGACGAGGCTTGCAACTTTGACGGTTCTGCTACGGATGACAACGGCACTTGTGAGTACCCGGTTGACATTTACGGCGTTGCAAACGTTGATTGTGCAGGGGATTGCTTGAATGACGCCGACGATGACGGAGTGTGTGACGAAGACGAAGCGGCCGGTTGTACGGACGCGACGGCTTGTAACGCTGCCGACTACTCGGATACGGACAACAGCACGTGTGTTTACGCAGAGGACCTTTACGATTGCAACCGCGATTGTGATGGGGCTTGTAACAACGACGCCGACGGCGACAATGTGTGTGACGAGTGTGAGATTGACGGTTGTACTGAAACGGAGGCCTGCAACTTTGATGCAGGAGCTACGGACAACGACGGATCTTGTGAGTACCCGATTGATATTTACGGTGCTGCCAACCTCGACTGTGATGGAGCTTGCCTTGCAGGCGACACGGACGGCGACAGTGTGTGCGACGACGACGAGATAGAAGGTTGCCAGGAGGAAGACGCCTGTAACTACGACGCTTCAGCAACAGACGCTGGTGCGTGTGACTACCCCATTGACCTTTACGGTATCGACTACGTGGATTGTGCAGGGGACTGCTTGAACGACGCGGACGGTGACGGCATCTGTGATGAAGACGAGGACCTCGACGAGGCCATCGATATTCTTAACGCTAACGATCTCGACACGACAGCCAGCATCTTAGGTGCTGCGATGGACGCTGCGGATGCAGCTGGTGATCTCGGTTCTGCTTTGACTGGCCTAGGCCAGGGCGGTTTGCTCGGCGGTGCCGATCTCGACGCTTGCGGTACGGTTTTCATTCCAACTGACGCGGCATGGGATGCAGCAGGATACAACCTGGACGCTTTGAATGATGATATCGAATCTCAGATTCTCGCAGGTCACATCTTTATAGGTGTGTGCGATGAGCTCGAAGACGGTGATATGCTCGCCAATGCATACGGAGAGCAGTTCATTTACAATGACAACGGTTCAGGCCGCTCGCTCGAGTCTCTCGACAGTGGAGATATTCACCCCATTGAGGGCGGTGCTTTCCTCTTTGCCTCGAATTCACAAGCCTATACTTTGGGTGCTGTGATTCAGCTGGCCAGTGCAGACCCTTGCCTTGGATGTGCTTCACTTGACATCACTGACGGTGGTGCAGCAATTGAGGACTACACGGTGGAGTGCGAGAGTGATCTCGACGCAACAGATTGCAGCGCTGCTGAAGCCAACGGTTGCAACGACCTGCCTTTGGACGCAGTGGAGTGCTTCCGCGGTCAAATCGACGGAAGTAACCAAAATGAAAACGGTGGCGGAACGTCACAGCTATGGAACGTATTGACAGCGGGCGACGACGCCAACTTCAACAACGGTCCTGACGCTTTGCTCCAGTTTTACGATGTCAACGGCGATATGAGCCAGAGCCATTACTTCGTGGAGGACGCTGCCAACGGTGGCGTGAGCTTGACGCAGTTTGAAAACGGTACGGCTATCATGACCGGTACTGTGATGGATTCAGAGGACAACGACCTCCGCTTGGAGATTCACCTCTTCTTTGAAGGCCGCACAGCTGGTGCGGACTGGACCGGTGGCTTCAAGAACGACTACGGTTGTTCAGTGACCACGGACCAGTGGACGATGTACACGATGAGCGACAACCTCTCTTATGCAGTGGGTGGACCCGGTGCATGGCAGTTTGGAACGTTGCTCCACTTCTCTCACCAGCCTGCAAGCCAATATTTCGGCTACCAACTCGGTGACGGCGCCAACAACCACAACTGTGCCGACGACGGCTTCAGCGGATGGTTCTCTTGGAGCGGTGCAATCGCTGGTGAAAGCGCTCTCGGTTATGCCGGTGACGTGATTGCTGAACTCGACCCACAGACATTGCCTAGCGGCTGTGTGGACGGCGAGTATGTGGAATTGCACTACGTGGCATTCGACGACGCTTGTAACATCGCTACGGAGATTACCCAGACTATCACGCGTGACGACAACACAGCGCCTACGCATGTTTCAGGAGGTGATGATGTCACGTTGACTTGTGACGAGAGTGATGCTTGGCTCGCCGACAACCAGGCGGCTGACGAGACGGTTATCTTTACGGACAACTGCGACGACTCTGAGTACGGCTGTGATGCTGGCTTTGATTCGAACACCTCTGGATTTGCAGACGGCAACGACAACTTCGTGTGCGTCGAGCTGATCGGACAATTCACGGTCCAATACACGGCCAGCTCTTGCCGTACGCTTGAGCGCCGCTGGGTTGCTACGGATTGCCACGGCAATCAAGCCATCCACATTCAGACGATTGTGATTGAGGACAACACCAACCCCGTTGCAGAAGTTGAAGCCCCAGGCGACATCGTACTCAACGTGAACGGTGCGTGCTATGCTGACTTTACACCTTCTAATACTGGAACGGCAGCGACAGGCTACAGTGACAACTGTGATCTCGCTGAGACAACATTGGACTACGCAGACGAGATTGTGGATAGCACCTCTACAGGTTGCTACTCTATCATCCGTACGTGGACGGCGACTGCTGCTGACTCTTGTGGCAACGGTCACACCGTGTCGGACGATCAGCGCATTGATATTCAGGACTTGATTGTTCCTTCGTTCGCCGGACTTGGAGTCGACACCTTGGAGTGTGACTTGTGGGGCGATTGTTCATACGACTACTTGAACAGCTTGGGCTTGATGACGGTAACAGACAACTGCGAGATGGACAATGTCCAGACGGAGTGCACGCCGCTTTCTTCAGGTTGCAATGATGACTACGTAATCGACTACACCGCTACGGATATGTGCGGCAATGTGAGCACGTTCCAGCAGATTGTTGTTGTGGTTGACACGACGGACCCAACATGGTCTTATGCACCTGCTGACTTGACGCATCAGTGCAGCGACGCGGCGCTTGACGGAACTGTTACGCATAATGGCACGGATTACGCTGTGCCTGTGTACACGGCTGGAGACGGTATGGCCGAGGCCATCGACAACTGCGACTTGTCGTTGACGGTGAGCTACACGGACCAGATTCATCCAACTGAATGTGATCAAGAGTACACCATCGAGCGTACTTATGGCGTGGAGGAT
>Ga0206681_10001557_pt1 | contig 10397 bp, 5 predicted proteins | sample M150012015metaG_FD_161048 | JGI IMG/M metagenome (GOLD analysis project Ga0206681, IMG submission 161048) | Ammonia-oxidizing marine archaeal communities from Monterey Bay, California, United States - M1 500m 12015 | ecosystem: Environmental > Aquatic > Marine > Intertidal zone | place: USA...
AACAAAACATGGCATACGAAGATGCACTGGATAACCCGCAATTCTCGGGGATGTTTGCGCTGGCAAAAAAGTGGCAACAAAAAGAATTACGATTGAATATCTCTAATGCTGAATTGCGCCCTCGGGTTATTGGCGATGACCAAATAACTGTTGAAGTCAAATGGCCAAATGATGCTACTCGGATGATAGAATCTCTAATGGTCGCAACAAATTCTGCAATAGGCCACTTGTTAGGAAAGGCTGGTGCTCCGCTACCTTGGAGATGTCACGCACCACCCGATGCCCCTGAAGTTGAAGGATTAAATGCTAAATTAGAAGCATTAGGAGTAAATATTCGCCTTCCTTTACCGAGTAGTCGTAAGCAGGGCGAATCCGATACTGACCATTTGTCAAACCTTCTCGGTGCATGGGCTGATATTTCAGGCGGAAGTATCGAAATATCCAATGCAACAGATGAGGACAAAGATACGAGTGATGTTGATGAATACTTGCAAGGTGTATTGAATCCTGAAGCTAGAAACGATATTTTGGATTCACTGGCCGATGCACAAAAAGAAGCAAGTGAATTAGATGAAGTTGTTCGAAGAGTTGTTGACCAAGGATTATTTCAGTTAATGCAAAGAGCAACCTATAGTGAAGTAAATCTTGGACATTTTGGTCTTAATTTGGATGCTTATGTTCACTTTACATCACCGATTAGAAGATATCCGGATTTGATGGCTCATCGCCAACTAAAGTCCTATTTGCGTGGAACTGATTGGACCCATACGCTTGAAGAAACTGCCGATTTAGCAGACCACTGTAGTGATCAAGGCTACAAAGCAAAACGCTTGGAATGGGAACTTGTCGCCAATGCATACCATTTGCACCTATTGAGGGGCGGAGAAATCGGAAATGACCAGCAATCCGATGGCGATTCCACTCCATTGGAAGGTAAATCTTGGCCAGCGAGAATTGTAGGTCTGCAAACCCCCTGGGTTTTCTTAGATTTAGCAGATGATGGTTCTATTCAAGGGCGTATGCACCTAAGACAAATCTCTGGAAAAATCAGAACCGTAATCGATGAACATGGACTGGAGGTAGTTCCAGCAGAACCTGATGAACGTGGACAACAAAATGCAATTGTCACATTGGGACAAAAATTCCCTTGCCGCTTGCGCGGCCTTGACATCTGGTCTGGCTCTCTTGACTTAGCCCCAATAAGATGAAATCCAAATAATTGTTTTTGTAGTCAATAAAATAGGTTTATTAATGACTACAATAACCTCGTGATATGGCGAGAGTCAAAGCTAACCTATGTGCTTGCGATTGTAAGATGAAACGCCTCTATACCAGAGCCGAGGGCGGCAAAGGTTGGGATGGTGTAGGCTGGATGTGCACTTGCGGCTGCGGTTGTATTTGCTTTGATGAAGGCGAATGGTCGATGATCGGTTGTAGTTCAGACAAATGCCAACACGATGGTTCAGATTCAAAATCTAAGGATGGGGACATACAAAATGGATGCTGTTAATTCAATCACTCTAAGGGTGAAAGGGATGACCTGTGGTGCTTGTGTTGCCTCGGTCGAAAATATGGTCTCAAAAGTTGATGGTGTCGGCGAGGTATCTGTCAATTTACCATTGGAAAAAGCAACGATAATCGCTCAATCTGCTATTCAACTTGAGGATTTGAAAACTACGGTGATTGCAGCGATTGAGCGTGGAGGTTTTGCTGCAAGTGATGTTATGCCCGCCTTACAAGTGCGCGCAGACGCGATTGAAGATGCACGTCTTCGTGGAAAGAAAGTGATTGTTGCATTCACCCTAACAATCCCTATTTTCATCCTAACGATGTTCGTTACTGATATCGGGAAATTTGCAGGGATGGACAAGCGCTTATTGTTTGCAATGTTGAGCATTTTACCCGTCTATTTTTGGTCTGGGTGGGAATTTCATTCTGGTGCATGGAAAGCGCTGCGACAAGGTAGTGCTAACATGGATGTCTTAGTCCACTTGGGAACTACTGTTGCAGTGATTTGGTCAAGTGCAGTGACGATTGCTCCTGTGGTAGATTTCGCCCCTAATCTTCTCCAAAACGCCGATCATGTATTCTTTGATGGTGCCGCATTTATCATCTCATTTGTATTACTTGGAAATTATATTGAGGCTCAAGCAAAACTTAGAGCAACCGATGCTATTCATTCATTAATGCGCTTGCAGCCAAAGCAAGCGCGAGTGATAAGCGATGAGAAATTGGGCCATACCCAAATGGCAGAAGTTGATGAAATCTCCAAAGGTACACTAATCAAAATCTTAGCGGGTGAAACAATTCCATTAGATGGGGAATTAATTGACTGTCAAGCCAGTATAGATGAATCAATGATGAGTGGTGAGCCATATCCAATAAGGAAAAAATCGGGTGATATCGCCAATGCTGGAACCATCGTCTTAGATGGAACAATTATTCTGCGCGTTACTGCTTTGTCAACTGATACCATGTTAGCAAATGTCATCCAATTGGTAGAAGATGCGCAAATGGGCAAGGCACCAATCCAAAGATTGGTTGATAGAGTTGCAGCAATTTTCGTACCAATTGTAACATTATTAGCAATTATTGCTTCCCTTTATTGGTGGCAATTTGGTGATTCTACCGCCGCTCAATTTTCAATGACATCTGCTGAATTAGCAGTGATGGTACTCGTTTCAACTTTGGTAATCGCCTGTCCTTGTGCCTTAGGGTTAGCAACACCAACCGCATTGGTCGTCGGTACTGGAATTGGAGCGAGATACGGATTGTTGATTAAAGGAATAGAGGCGCTGGAAAAATCACACAAAACCGATACCTTGGTCGTTGATAAAACGGGGACGATAACCACAGGCAGACCACGTGTATCTCATATTGAATTATTAGATTCTGAGGTCAAAGAAATCCTCTCAATCGCTGCCGCATTAGAATTCGAATCAACCCACCCGCTATCACATGCAATCCAAACATCTTGGTCTAATGTCACTTCTAACAAACCGACAATTTCTGATATTCAAACTATTGCTGGCTCAGGATTGGTTGGCGATATGGAGGGCGAATTAGTCGCCATTGGAAATGTTTCATTAATGCAAGAAGTTGGAGTTGAAATCGATGACGAATTAAGCGATAAATTGGCAACTGCTGCTGCAAAAGGCGTGACTATTGTACTGGTAAGTTGTGGAACTCGTCTTCTTGGATGGATAGAAGCCAGAGATAGAATACGTTCCACATCGGCTATGGCTGTAAAGAGAGCAAAGCAAATGGGAATGGAAGTAATAATGCTAACAGGTGATAGGGCAGAGGCTGCACAAAACATTGCTGATACTGTTGCAATAGACCAAGTTATTGCAGGGGTAAAGCCTGATGAAAAGGCAGACCATATCAAACGATTACAAAGCCAAGGCAAGACCGTAGCGATGATTGGTGATGGCATCAATGATGCTGCTGCACTTACAGTTGCAGATGTTGGACTTGCCATGGGTGCTGGTTCGCAAATCGCTCTTGAGAGTGCCGATATAGTGTTAGTTCGCGATGATTTAGTCGATGCGGTATCGGCCTTACAATTAGGTCAGGCAACTATGTCGAGAATTCGAATTAATCTAGTGTGGGCATTTGGCTACAATGTAATTGGAATACCTCTTGCTATGGGGCTTCTTCTTCCGTGGACAGGATGGTTACTTCCGCCTGCTTTTGCTGCTGCAGCAATGTCTATGTCTTCGGTCAGCGTAGTATCAAATTCACTCCTCCTAAAGTGGTGGAAGCCTTTACAGAATTGAAATTCTTTAGGCCATTTACTTAAAATGAACAAAGCATGTGGCTTAACATATGAGCGAAGTTGTTCACAATTTGACTATTACCGGCATGACTTGTGGAGGATGCTCTGGAAGAGTTACACGCGTTCTTGAAGCAACGCCTGGTGTGATCAGTGCAAATATTAGTCATGAAGATGATTCGGGAATAATTACCACAACATCTCAATTATCAACTGAAGATATCGTAAATATAGTAAACGATACTGGGTTCAATGCTTCTGCTTGATTTAGCCATCAAAAATACTGCTAAGTAATGAAGCGCTTTATTCAAAAGTGATTGACTACCGCATTGAGATTGCGCGGGGGTCGCCCAGCTTGGTCAACGGCGGTGGGTTTAGGTCCCATTTCTTATTGATTCGCAGGTTCGAATCCTGCCTCCCGCATTCTTCAAGACTCAACAGGGAGTACCCAAGCGACACCTGTCAATACATAGGGGGACCATGCGAATCATCCCAATCAATTAGTAATTCTGTCCGAAGGTCTTTGATATAAAAATAAACAACGCACAACCCAAAGACCCGAGAAAAACCCTGATTCTAGTGCTTGGCCAAAAGGCGTAAAAGTCATCTTACTGCCTGCATATATGTCAATTAAGAGTTGTATTATACAGAACGTATAGTAAATCCTAGAAATTGAAGCTCCTTGCCAATAGTCACCGCATGAATGGTAACTATGGTGAGAAGCAAGATCGTTGTCCAAAAATGAATTCTTCGCCAAGTATCGTAAGTCCATCTATCCCAGAACCATTTCCGGAAATATCCATGCAACGCTAGTAGAATCATCAGAATTGCAGCAAACGCTCCTAAGTTGAACATCAATGCGAGTTGCTCTCCTAGAGCCATCCAAAAGGGGAAAGAGGTTACTTGGTTGCTCCAGTGACCAAACACCAACAATAAGGCGTGGAGAAGAGCGCCTAGGAGTATTGTCACTGAGGATATCCCGTGCAACTTGTGTGCATAGACCCGCGTGGCAACCCATTCCTTAACCGTACCACTGCGTAAGCGAAATATCTCCATCACCGTGAAATCTATCAGTAACAACAGGAAGACAAACAACCCTGTCCATCTGCCAATGAAATAAATGGTGGCCGTTGAAAACATCTTACCCCTCAATCTCAATTTCACATTTAGACGCTTTCGTTATCATCCATTTCATCTAACAAATCATCAAAATCACTTGTTGAAGGCAATTCAGCAAAGCCATCTCTAAGTTCTGCTATGAGTTTATTGGAATCAACTGTCGACTCAACTATCTCGTCTTCAATGTTGGGTGGTGAATAATTCTTCTTCCATCCATCATTTAATGCTTTTTCAGCAATAATCTCCTTCTCTAATTTGACTTTTTCATCAAACTCACGGATTACCTTCGCCAATTTCTTCGCCTTTCGCTGGTAGACTACACCACGGGCTTTTCTGAAGGTCACAGTCGTCCATACAACCCCTCCAAAGATGAGGAGAATGTTTGCAAACACAAGCCACCACGCCCAAGAAACAAATTCCTGACGTGCCGCTATTTCATCAACTGGAATCATATTTGCTTGAACTGTTGGACCGCTAAGGAAATCTATGGCAGGGTAGGCCGCTTCATCCTCTGCATCACTTACACCGAAACGATGCAAATGTTCGCCATCTGTCAGTTGTAGTGTGGTGCCAAAAATAGTGCCGTTTTGATGATCGGTCATGTTGACTGGCTCCAAATTATGTATCACACCATCAAGTTCGAGCCAAACTGTAAGTTCAGTATCTGTTGTCCAATCTGCATCAACAACTTCAATGAGAAATGTGTAATTATCTCCCACTGAAGCAGCAAAAGGGTCAAGAGTCATCCTTCCATCAGATGGCGGTTTGATAATTGGTGGCACGTTTGGAGGAGGGGGGTCTTCTACGTTTGGAAGTGGTAGAATTATATTCTGTCCTATTGGAAATGCAACTCGTTCGCCTTCTCCAACCTCACTAGAATAGTTTGACATGGCCGTGAACTGAACCGTATGGTTTACCCCCACTGGAAGGTTCAAAATCACCACTGACCAGAATTGGCCTTCACTTGCATTATTGTCATCAATCTTCTGCATGATACTTGGAATACCATCAACCCAAGCGATGACTGAACCATTAGCTGGCGCATCATCTTCTGCATCAAAGAAAGTCACCCGAAGTTCCACCTCTGTGCCGGTAAGAATTACCGGTTTAGTGAGATTGGCAACCACCTCAATTGAAGTTACAGATGAGTCATTGAAAACTTCATTGCCACCAATCAATATACTTGAATTAGCCAACCATGGTGGGCTGTCAAATCTAATGACTTCTAATTGCAATTCGCCGCTCCCAGGAATTCTGTGATTACGACCATCTTCCACCGCCTCAAAGTGATAACTATGATTGCCAACAGAAAGCAAAGTACCAACAGTGAACTGATTATCAACACTCCAATCTGAAACACTTGAGTTGAGACTCAATGGCTGCTGAATGCCATCAATCACTACTACTATGCTTTCCGGAGCAATCTCAGCCGGATTGGAATAATTAATTGAAAATGTGTACAGAGACGTCTCATCCCCCTGAGTTGGAGAAATCGATGCTGCTGAAAGCACATCATCTACAAAAATAGGTCCTTCAAGCGACTCGGTCCCGAGTGGATTTCGGTTGCTTCCATATTGATTTACCGCAGTAAAATGGTGAAAATGATTAACGCCAATAGTCAATTTCGTTGTATAATCAAATCTCCATCCCAACGCCCCTAAATCGGTCATCACCGGCTGGATCCCCGAATCTGCCCCATCCAACCAGAAAATCACACCTGTACCATTCATGTCATCCCCCTGTGCAAGTGTGATAGAATAGGTAAATTCAGTTTCGTTATTTCCAACCAACGGTGAAAGTAAATTATCCACGAGAGTTGGTGAACTTCCAACGAATGGCCCAGGGTATACTCCTGTGAGCGGTCCTTGTGGGCCTTGTGTGACCTCATCTCCTGCCGGCAATCGCACCCCTGCCCCACCATCTGAGCCTTGGAAAAAGTAGGTGTGATGACCCGCAGATAGCGTCATGGATGAACTGACAAACCTCACTCCTGAAACAGGGTCAGCCACACTAGGATTAGCCTCAGAAAGTGAAAGAGAAGTTCCATCAACAATGAGTCTCAGATAAGATGGCATATCACCATCAGCATCGCTCCAAACGACTTCAAAATCAAACAGTTGGTTGACATCGCCTTGAGATGGTGAAAACGCTGCTTGAGAGAGTTGAGGAGGTGTGTTAGGGGGCATTACCTCGATTCCTGCTGACAATTGGTCACTACCTGTTCGACTGAAGTGTTGTGCTATCGCATAGACACTGACTGTCAGAGTGTCAATCCCCACTCCTTGATCTGCTGTCAATTGCCAAGAGATTTCCACAATGTCACCTGGAACTTTGTCGTTGTAGGTATAGGTTGCAGGTGAAAACGAAAAGTGATTTTGATCTGATGAGAGTGTGACTTCAGTATCTGTCAACCAGTAATTATGTTGATTTTGGTCAAGGTTACCACTCAATACCATGCGTACACTTACAGTAAAAACTTCTTGGATTTCAACTTCGGCAGGTACGCTAAACTGTGATAATGTGACATAAACACCATAATTGCCACCATGGCAATTACGGCAAAGATTTGATGTTGTTTTACTGCCAGCATCAACGAAAGTGATTGTGCTTGGAGCCAACATTAACAAAAAGAGAAAAATTACCAATTGTTTGCGAATGTTCAACAACCTGCCAAACCCCCCTTATGTCAGGGTATGCGTATAGAGTTTAACTGAATTCCGAACACGCTCTAAGCAACAATTGTGTAAATCAACTACTTGATTCACTACCGACTGCTCAGGCTTTCAGTTCATGTATGTGGGTTTGAATCTACTTTTTTATTTCTCTTGATTCAGAAAGTTAGAACTTTTTCACTATCCCTAACCCATGCTGAACATTCAGCCATCGTAGAGTAATTTGCTTCTTCGCCATCACTAACCTTCGTTAATCCAAAGACACAACTGTTAGCAATGCCAGTAACATCGATCGCAGTTCTGAATTTCAGTCCTTACGACGAGGGAAAATCATTGCTGCACCAAGTAGCGCGGTTATTGCTAGAACGCTGGTGAATCCAGGAAGTCCGCCACCGGTTCCAACAATTTCATCATCAGGGTCTGCTGATGCATTGCTAACGAAATCAAAAGTGATTGTTCCGTTGCTTCCGAAACTTGTGGAGTCCCACTCATAATCAATATCCATTGTTCCAGTAACGCCATCAGGTATAGTAAATTGAACCCATCCAAAGACAGTTCCACTTCCAGTTTCAGAAGCACTTAGAGTTCCATCGGCATTTGACCAGGCTGCATTTACTACATCATTTTCAGCATCTGTACATTGAACGGCAATCATGTAATTGCCTGGTTCAAAGGTCATTGTTTCATCACCATCAGGGCCTAATGTGATTCCAGTCTCAGTTTCCCAAGAGGTATCGGTCGCTACCGTCCAAGTGTATGCACAAGTTGGTTCTGTGTCAACAGGATCTCCTCCAACTGAGTCAAATACCATGGTCGCAGTTTCTGGCCTACTATCACATTCTCCAGTAACAGAATCAGGTATTTCTTCAATATCCCAATTTCCACTTCCATCATCAGTAATTGTAAATTGAGTTGCTATAGTTAATACTATTGAAGTTGGCACAAAATCACTATTGGATACTGCCTGTCCAATCATACACTCATCATCTGGATTATCATCAACATAATCGGAATTTTCTACGAACATTACAGTATGGGAACCGGATGTACCGTCCCAAGGAATTGAATCTGTTGTCATAATCCAAGACATTGAAATTGGTATGGAAGGATCTGCTAAACCTATGTAGGTTCCAGTTTCAGTCATTTCAACCGATGTTCCATCAATGGTCCAATTACCATCCCCCTCACTTGAGTTGTCCTCTTCACTACCATCCATCATCATTTCCAGGGCACTAGCCACCTCAGATTCGCTAAGAACTCCATCTCCATCGCCAATATACATGTCAAACATGTCACGCATAGCAGAAGAATCAGCTGCACTGAAAGCACAGGCATTATCTATCTCAAAGTATATGCCACCTGCGCCATCATATTTCAGTTGCATATTCATACCTAATGGAAGACACTCGGGTTCGTACTCTTCACCGCCACCTTCACCTTCATCTTCACCGTCGGGACAATCATCGGTTCCATCGTTTACTTGATGGATCCAAACTTCGCTTCCATCATGACAATCGAACCAGTTAATTTCGGTTCCATTAGCATCATACTGTTGCTCATCAGCACCATCGGCACAATCTCCAATGCCGTCATTGACCATATCAAATGGAATCTCTGAGCCATCGCCACAAACGAAGGTCATGCCACCGTCATCTTCCATCAAATCAAAGAAATATCCTAGTTCGTCAACGTCTAGGAATCCATTTCCGTCATTATCTGATTCATTGAATGCAATACCAATGTATCCTTCAGCTTCTTCGGAAAGTGGTGGCTCACCATCTTCGGCGTTGAAGCCATTAATACCATCAATTAGTTCTTCAAGACTTAGAACACCATCGCCATCTGTGTCAAGCATATCCATTAAATCTTCAACAGAAGGGGAGCCTTCGCCGCCGAACTCAATAAGTGTGAAATCGACATCGGCAACTGTTGTACCATTGGTCAAGTTAACAGTAGGTGGGTTTTCATGGACATCTCCAAATTGTCCACCTGCAGCGCGAAGTACGCCCCCATCATCCTCACAGTTTAATCCGGCGGTAACTACCCACTCGCCTTCTGGGGCATTTTCAGTATAATATGATCCAGCACCAGTTAGTCCAATTGACCACGAGGTGTAATTATGTGGATCATAATCTCCAGATTCTACAAAATCATTCCAATCAGAAGGTGTAACTAGGGCAAGGCCGCCCTCACAAATCCATGTAGAATTCCAAGCATTATCTTGCCATGTCAATGTTCCACTGAGTGTGGCTGTTCCATTGGCTATGTCGCCACCATGCTCAAATTTAACTAGGGCATTCGGTTGCAATTCATTTGTATTGTTCAAGAGCGGCGAGGTTGCCATCATCAGCATTGTCAAGGCAACGAGAGCCGCGGTTATCATCTTAGTATTCACTATTCCACCGTGCTTCCAATAGTAGTTCAGTTCAAAATAGTTCCGGCTACAAAATAACTACTAGGAATTAGAAAGTAAGGACTTTTTCACTATCTCTAACCCATGCTGAACATTCAGCCATCGTAGAGTAATTGGCTCCTTCATAATATGGCTGTCCAACCGCAATACCACATCGTTGCTGACAAGTTCCGCAGACCTTGACAACTACGCCACTGGCGATCAAATCCTTAGTCATTTGAACCATGTCTTCAACTCCGGCAGGAGGCTCAATTCCATCGCGTGCTAAATCAACACTATCATTCATCAAGAATATTCTAACCTCTTCGCCATCACTAACCAATTGCTTAGCAAGTCGTAAAGCATTCCAAGTTACATCTGTTCCGTCATATGGTTGTTGATTGAGAATAATCATTATTGCCATGTTGGTGGCTGTACA
>Ga0206681_10001558_pt1 | contig 10392 bp, 10 predicted proteins | sample M150012015metaG_FD_161048 | JGI IMG/M metagenome (GOLD analysis project Ga0206681, IMG submission 161048) | Ammonia-oxidizing marine archaeal communities from Monterey Bay, California, United States - M1 500m 12015 | ecosystem: Environmental > Aquatic > Marine > Intertidal zone | place: USA...
GCTGAACCAGCAGGACCTGTGGCACCTGTAGCGCCTGTTGGTAATCCCAAACTTAGTACGCCAGTACCAGAGTTATAAGAGGATGTTGCACTGCCACCCGCACCCACAGTTGAAGTGGATGTAGTTAAAGATGTTATCTCTGCTGCTTTACTTGTAGCTGTTGTAGCTGAACTTGCTGCTGCCGTTGCACTTGTTGATGCTGCAGTTGCACTTGTAGCTGCTTCACTCGCTTTAGTTGTTGCTGTGCTGGCCTGAGTAGTTGCTGTTGATGCACTTGCTGCTGTTGATACTCTATCAGCTTCCGCCAATACAACGTCAGCCGCTGTAAGAACTACATCTGCATTAGTCGCAACCTTGTCGGCTGCTGTAGCAATCCTATCTAAAGCAGTTTGAACTTTGTCAGCCTCTGCTGATACTACGTCAGCTGCTGTGGCTACTCTGTCCAATCCTGTTTGTACTTTATCTGCTTCTGCAGACACTACGTCAGCTGCTGTAAGAACCACGTCAGCGTGAGTTAATACAACGTCTGCATGAGTTAGTACTACATCAGCGTTAGTTAAACCTAAGTCTGTTGCCGCATCATCCTCTGATGATTGGGCTGCTGTTGCTGATGCAGCCGCTGCCGTAACTGAACCGGTAATTGAAGATGCACTAGAGGCTGCTGCCGTGGCACTTCCTGAAGCGTTAGTCTCTGCGGTTTCAGCATTTGTCTCTGCTGTTTCTGCGTTTGTTTCTGCTGTCTCTGCTGCTGCCTGAGCTACTAGAGCTGCGGCTTGCGCTGCTTCTGCTGCTTCCTCTGCAGCAACTGCTGCTAAGACTGCATTGTCAATTATAACTGCCTCTCCAGAGTCGCCACTGTAAAATGAATTTCTAGCCATGGTATCTCCTAAATTCCGGGGTAAGGTACAGACGCAGAAAAGCTGCCACCCTTAAGTGCTGCGTTCTTTTCTTTCATATTTAGTGCGTCTATCTTTCTTATAAGTAGATCGTTATATTTTTGTTCAGTCTCGGCATCGCCAAGAAATATAGAAGCAACTGAAAGGGCTCCAAAGAGAACAATCTCATACTCACTAAGAATAAATTGGTCGTTTATTTCTTGTTTAACTGTGTCGCCTCCAGCAATACTGGTTGCAATAGCAATGAACGAAACACCTACATTTGTAGCAGCCCCTACAGGAACGCCTGCTGCTTCCCATTGTTGTTGTGTAGAACTACCCATAGTTTGTATAACATAGCTATTACCAACAACTAGCGTAGTAGTTGCTGAACCAGTTAATGTTCCTACCGCTTCGTCTGCCTTAAAGTATCTAAGTACATATGTACCTTCTGCATTCTGTTCGCCATTATCATCTGTAATGATTAAGCTGTTGCCAACTCTAATGTATGCGTTCTTTATCTTGTTGTTGCTAAAAGCTTTTTCGTCAACCCTGCTAAGAACAATACTGTCGTCCTTGCCTGTCTCAGACTTCTTTAACTCTATTGCTTCAATGAACCTAGAAGGTATAGCTAGACTCGAATTCGCAGCCAAGACGGTAAAGCTTTCATTGGCCTCAAGTGGTGGTATTCTTAATACCTCGTAGATCTTTGCCTCTCCCATCTCAATAAACTGATCAAGCTGGTTGTTGGATAAATCTGTTCTGTTTAGCCAATCCGCAACTGATGTGCGTAATGTAGCTTGATTAGTAATGATGGGCATCTATATCTCCTAGTGGTAATACATCAACGCAGGATAGTCCCGCTTAATAATTTGTTTGACCTTCTTAAGATCATCTTTGTTACAGTTACCATGAATATTAATTCCATGCTTTGTCATGATATCTAGTGAAACTGAATCTGGTATATTGCAGTAGGGTTTGAAACCTCTGTCTAATCTAGCGTGTCTACTTCTTTCTCTTTGATCTTTTGCCCAGTCTAAGTGTGAAGATACATCTTGAGTTACCTCAAGGCGGTCTCCCGTCTTCTTAACTTGCATATCAAAACTATGTTTATTATCCATTATTTGTTCTCCTTTTATATAAAGAAACCCCCTCCGAAGAGAGGGTTTTTAGTAACTCTATACTACGTCAATGAAGCGTTAGTAATAAGACCGTTACCAGTTGGACTCTTAGCTTCAAGCGTATGCTCGCAAACCATGAATGAGCGCAACGCGTCACCAGCTTCGTTGATATCACGGAAGTGAATCGGACGAAGTGTAGATAATGACAACAGTGAAGGATCATAAATAAAGACAGATGAATCACCCATCAAGTAGTTATGAACAACTTCAACGTCACCAAAGTCAGACTCGTATAAGTCTACTGACTGCTTTAACTTACCTTTCTCGTCAATGTTACGACGTACGTTAGTACCTGTACCAGCATTAACAAGGTTAGAGAAGTTTACTTTTTGAGCAGTTGACATCATTACCTTAGATGGAGCCGCAGAAGTTTCGCCGTTAATTGAACGTAGAACTTCGTTGATATCATCTAGAGTAAATGTTGCAGCAGAACCTGTACCGTTCCATACTGAAGCACCTGTACCGGCAGTTGAGTTAGCATCAAGAGTACCGCCAGCTGCAACAGCTGAGCCAACCCATGATTCATAACCACCCATAAGGCGAGCGCCAGCTTGGATGTTACCTGTAGCAGAAGCAGATGCAGTTGATACTTGCTTAGACACTAATGTCGCTTCAATATCACGCATAATTTCCTTACCACGCTTTTCAGACTGGTACTTAAACTCAGACTTACGACCAGCTTTGTCAACAGTTTCCAGAGTACCAGAGATAGTAATACCTTTAGTAAAGATCTGTGTACGGTTGCCAAGGCGAGTAACAACTGGAGAAGTGCTCAACGCAAAGTCTGAACCTTCAGCAGCAGCTTGTAAGCCAGCGTCTTGTAGAGTGTCAGTTGACCATTCATGCAAAGTTTGTGACGCTTTGCTCTTGCCGATTGACGAGATGAACGGTGTCATGTCACGAGAGATGTTTGAAATATAGTTAGCCAGATCCTCTCTCAAAGAATTCTGATTACTAGTTGTAAAGTTTGTAGCCATTTTTATTTACCTGTATTAAGGGTTAACGGTCTCCAAACAGACTATCAATAGCATTGTCAAAGAGAACTTTATCGTCCCGTTCACTTCCCCTGCCTTTAGAGATCTTCCGCCTAGATTCCTCAACCCTATTGGATTTTTTAGTTGCTGTAGAACTCGACTTCTTCGTTGGAACTCTTTTAACGGGAGCCTTTTTTCGTTTGGCTGTCCCCTTAATAGAGCTTTCTGCTAATCTTCTGAATCCATCAATAGCTCTCACCATCATTGGATCTGTCATGGTATCCACCATCCGCTCGTCTAAACCAATATTAATGGCAAACTGACGATTGGCTTGAGCAACATCAGGAGACCAATCAGGAATCAGTTCAGGAACTACTTCATTGAAGTGCTCCACCTGTTTCGAGAAATGCTCTTGTTGTTGCTGTCCCATTTGTTGGGACATACCGTGCATTAGATTATCTCTGCTTGCCTTTCTTGATCCGTACTCCTCTTTGGCTTTGTTAAGTTGATTGTTCAACTTTCCTGCCTCAAAGTCATCGTCTGCATAGGCTTTGTCAACTTTACTTTGAAGCGCTTTAAGAACTCTTATATCCTTAGCATCTTCTTGATTAATTAGTTGAGCGTTAACTTGTGCATAGATCTCAGCCTGCTGACTTGCAGCTTCCAACGCTTTAGCGTGTTCTGCCAGTTCATCCCCTTTTTTCGACTGACTCTGTTTTGTTTGATAATTAGCAACAAGCTCTTCCATAGAGACTTCACCCATCTCACCGTCAATCTTAACCGGCACCATGAATTCCATATCTACTTCTGCTGCTTCATCCGACTCTTCTGTTTCTTCTTCTTGGGTAGCGTCCTCAGACTCATCCTCATCTTCCACTTCTTCGTCGTTATTATCTCCCTCTACTTCATCAACTGTATCAGCGTCCTCGTCAACAATGGGATTATCGTCTTCAAGTCTTTCTGTCGTTTCGTCAAGTTCTTGGGTAGCTGTATCAGGTTCAAGACCTAATACTTCATCCGCCAACGAGTCAAAATCGAAATCAGCAACTGACGACTCATCCGTACGGGTAGCTTCGTTATTTGTTTCTGACATTTTATCTCCTATAAAATAAGAGAGTTTATCACAACTCTCTGTCATCAATCATTCATCAAAGGTTTGTAATAAAACCTCTATTTATTTTTCTTACAGTTCTTCCCGTGCCATCTGTTGTACACAGGTTGCTTTGTTACTTCTCCACAAACCTCACACTCAATCATCTTATCGTTACCTGTTGGGGTAATCATATTCTCTAGGTTTGCCTTTGTCGCTAACAGGGTGTTAACATCTGAAGCATAAACGTTCATGTTCCTTCCAATTGAAAGAGCCTTTACATTTGCTGCTAACTGTGTCTCCACTCTAGATAGAGCTTGTTCTAACATTGCCTTGTCATACATTCATCATTCTCCTTTGGCGTTTTTCTGTTGTAGTACTTTATTGTCTTTTGCCGTAATAGCTCTTTCTATATTACTAATTACAGCGCCTTGGCTAATAGCAACTTTATAAATAAACTCTCGTGTTTCTACTTCATAGTGCTTGGTATCAAGCCACTGCTTAAATAGATCATTAAGTATATCTTCTGTTACCATAACCATAGTATCTTTTAACTCAGTGCACTGGTACCCTTTATTAAGGGTACGTTGGGCATCATCATATACAGATACTTTTTTTGGTTTCCCATCCGAACCACGTTTATGGTCCGGATGTCTTTTGTAATCTGTCATCAATCATCTCACATTTAATTACATCATTGGAGGTTGTTCTGGCCCCTGCTGTTGTTGCATCTGTTGTTGCATCTGCATCTGCTGCTGAGCTTGTTGCTCCTCCACCTTTTCCTGCTCCTCTGTGTCTTGATATAAAGACATAAAGTCCACAGGCTCTTTCTGAGGAGGCACTGCCCCCTCTGTTCCTTCTGCCTTAACCTTAAGTTCTGCCCACTCTCTATTAGAATCATCAGCAGCCTGAAGTAGTTGACGTTTGTTGTCAATCTTCTTGTTGTCAGCTTCTGCTTTGATAAGACTAATGTTTGCGGATTTAGTTCCAAGATCAAGATCGATATTCTCTTGCTCTGCTTGCTCACGTATCTGTTGCTTCTGCTGTTGCATCTGCTGAGATTGCTGTTGTGCCTGTTGAAATTCTTGAGAACTAGGATCGTTAAGGAACCTTGTAGGATCCATGCCCATATTCTTAAGAATGTCCAAAGCCAAGTTGTAAGAGGCCATTGGATTAACATAAGCTTCTGATGTTGGGCTTTGAGCCATTTGAGGAAGTAGCTGAGATATTTGCAATAACTTCTGACCCAGTGACTGGTTTGAGTTATCGCCAATATTTGCGTCAACATCTAGATCCATATTAGAAGGAAGCATCTGTAGCTCTTGAGGAGATACTGAGGCATAACCTTCTGTGCTCTTATATCTAGCAGGATTTTTAATGTTTCTCTTCATCTCTCTTAGCACACCACGACACAGATCTTTAATACCTGTCTCAACGAAACGTCGAGCGATATGTTCGATACGTATCTGTGCTGCATTCTGAGCGCCAGACATCTTAGCTTCTGAGTTTCCTGATACATATAATGTATCATTAAGACCCATAGCTGTCTTAGTAAGACCAGTAGACTGCTCTTTCTGTAGACCTAAGAACTCAAGCATACCTGCAGTACCAGAACTAATTGGCTCTGGTTGGATCTGTTGAACAGCTCCTGCCGGACTACCATTAGTTGGAATGATCTGCTTAGGCACTGGGTTCTGTAGCGCTTGAAAGTCGACCACATTAGGATCGGCTAACGTTCTGCCATAGTTGCCAAAGTACACGTTCTCTACAAATCCACGAAGGATTGCTGTAGTAGCTTGTGTCTGAGGGCGAGCCATATCAAGAAGTGAAAGACCGTAGAACTCGTGTGGAATCTCGATTGGATTAAGCACACCTACTGGAATGTAAGATACATCGTCCTCTTCAAGAATCGTTGAGCCTGCTTTGATAACATGCTTAAGCTCAGCAATGCCATCTCTATCTCTATCTGTTCTCAGCCAACATTCAACTACTGTTATGCTGATATTCGCCTCGTCTTCCTCGCTGTCATCTTTTGCCAGCCAGTTATCAATACCTGCGGCATCCCTACGAGCAAATGCTTCGTTAGACCAATTAGAGCTTTTTAGACTAGACTCCTCACCGATATCACTAAGGTCGCCTTTAAAGTCGGGCCATGCTTTTCGGATATCTGAACGACTCATCTCTGTGATAATACCAACGAACGTAGCATCACTAATGCTGGTTGCGTGTCTGTCTATCAGAAAAGACTCTGGTGGTATGTTGCGTAGCTTAACGCCAGACTTGTCCACCTTCCTACGAAGTCTTACATCGTTATATATAACTGATGTAGTTCCGTCAGGATTCACAGAAAGATCCACCTGAAGGTTTAAATCTCCAATGATCTCTAGCTCTGGATCTGCAAGTAACTGGTCAAGGACTTGTTCTTGTACTTCTTCGTACTCTTCTACAAGATAGTCATAGTCCTCTTCCCAACCCCACGTGATGGCACTGTTACCGAAAACAACTGCTGATTTAACCCAAGTGGACAGCTTCGACCAACCGTCTGGGTTAGAGTTGAACAAACAATAATTGACTACATCCGATGCAACTTGGGAGGCTTTTATAGCAGCCATTTCGTTGCTGTATGGGACGAACAATGCTAGTTTATTGTTGTCTAATAGTAACTTGGTTAACAGTGCCGTATATCCTTCAGCTATCTCAGCTGAATCAGATGATACGATTTTAGATACACCCTGTGGTGCTAAATCACCTTGGGGTTCTAAACTCATTTCGTAGATCGCATTCTCTCTACGCTTGCTCATGTCCGATGATCCAGTATAGCCACCTGCAGAATTCCGCATATGGCGGTCTATAGATTGGACTAACATGTCATCAGAGATCTTTTCAATTTTATCTTTCATTCTCGCTCTCTCTATTTAGGTAATAACCAATGGCATCTCTCTGCCTTTCTCTTCTTGATCCAGCTTGTGGCATGAAGTCATATATGCCTGCGGCTGGGTTAAGTGTTCTTGCAATATATCTAGCCCACCTTTCAGAAGGGCTGTTCATATACTGTCTGTGGGATATCTTTTGACGCCCATGCTCTGTAAAGCTAGGGGTATTGTCATAGGTTTTTATAGTGTTTTCATATGCTGGGTCTGACAATGATATTGCAGTTGCTTCAGCCAACTCCCTGAACTTTGCAGGATCTGAACCGAACCTTGCTATATTGCCGGGGTTGTTCATAAACCTTTCGGTTAGGGCTTTTCTCTTAGCATTAGACTTTTCAAAGTGTGCTATTCTCCCTATAGCTTCAGGATTTGAACCGTAACCAAAGGCAGTGCTAGGTTGTGGCCTAGTTCTTGCCCACCTATCCCAAGAGTCTCTCATTGCATTAAACTCATAGTTTGCATGAAGGGTGTCCGTACCAGCAGCCCATGGAGTCTCTCCACCAAAGTATCCGTATCCAGTTATACTGCTATCCAAGCCTTGTTGATACAACTCAGGGCTTGTAAGCCACTTGTCTACGGGTTTCCTATAGAAGTCAAACTCATCAAGCTTAGTGTTATACTTTTCAACTTCAGCCTCACTGCGTGAAAACTCATCGTAATCCATAATCCCGCTCGCATCTGGCTGTGGTATAACAACCTTCTTCTTCTCAATAGGAGGACCACCAAACAAGTTATCATATAGATGACCAGTTTCATGACCTATTGTTGTATCATAGTGCCTGCTATTTCCAACATCTACACCAACAAGGTTGGTGTCTTGGCCTATCTCTTTTAAATGCTTCTGACTGTAAACACCTTGATACTCAAGGTCAGGCCAAAAACTTTCATTAAACGAGTCACTATCTCCAAAGATTGTGGGCTGGTTTAAGAATAAGTTTTCAGCAGGAACCCCTAAAGTCTTAGACAAGTTAGCTATATACTCCTGAAGCTTGGCGGGGTTTTCTGACACCACTCCAATGTTGTCTCCTACCGAGGACGTAAGCCACGGTAGGCTGTCTGCAACTGTTGCCATACTATCTCCTTATAACCATTTGGTATCTTCTTGTAGGTAAGTTGGGTTTATCTCACCCCAGCTAAACGCTCTGTTTGTTAAAGCGTGACCGTGTGTTCTATAGGCCTCGCAAGTTATTGCTAATGACATTACCATATCGTCGTGATGTCCTACCGATGCTTCCGCCTTACCACCTTCAGTAATAATAAAGGTACGGAGTTCATTAAGGATACTTTGGCATGGGATCATAATATCCTCGTCCTCAATCATACGTCTAAGATTAGAGATGATTGGAGGTCTAGTAGATACTGTGGTCTTAAAGCCTAAGTGATTGATATTGTCACTCACCGTATTAGCTGTCTTTCTTTGTTGATAGATGTTTGGATAGTTCATTCCGAATAGCTGCTGAACTGTCGCTAAACCTACCGAGTTACTTTCAGGGATTATAAGAGAGTTGTTATACCACCGACCAAGATAAAATAACATCTTACCAAATCGTACTGGGTCTATTACATTACTTCTATAGACGGCACATACCTCTCTCTCCGCACTTAATACCGTAGCTACCGAGTAGTCACCGCGTACACCAAGTGCAACGTCAGCTCCGATAATATATTTTTGATCTCTATCTGGCGCTTCCCAAACTTTTAACGACCCTTCCTCCGACTCATCAAACGAACTGAACACGTCGTTAAAGTCTCGAATAGACTCAGGAGATCTCGGTAAATACTTATCGAGAGTTTCCTTACTAAAGACGGACGATCCTGATTGTATGAAGGACTCCTCTGCCGTAAAGGGGTACTCTTGTTTAAAAGTTGAACTTGAAGTTTCAGATATTTTGATCCGTCTCCAATATAACTGTGCTTCATCTAAGTCGTATTCCTCTTTAAGTTTTTTTTCTTCAAGGGCTAACTCCAGACCTACAGGAGACTCTAGTCGATACTCATCCTGTAGGAACCAAGGAACGAACAGAGGTCTGAAGATACCTTCACCTTTCTCTGCTTTATTCCAAAGGTCGTAGTAGACACCTTGAGCACCATTCGAGGTGCTATTAATAATAATTATGCTACCCGGGAGTAGCGCGATTGATTGGAACATACCCGCTAAGATACGTTCACCGTTCTGCCAGAACGCAGCCTCATCAGCCAGAAGGCAAGTATTAGTTGTACCTCGTCCGGGATTCTCCGCACCAGCAGTCCACACACGATACTTACTGCCGTTCTTACTGAATGACATTTCACGTACGTTAGACTTATCTAGTACTGGCTGGAGTTCTTTAGGAAGTTCCGCCCAGAATGTCTGAGACATACTGAAGATACTTTCTGTGGTTGGCTTGTCTAGCGAGATGACTACTGATCTAGTATTCCCATAGAAAAGGGACCTATGAAATATGTAGGCAGATGCTATCGTAGAGAAACCGGCTTGTCTATATTTCGATATAATCGAACGAACATAGCCAGTCTCTTCCATTTGTTTCTCAAAGTCATCAACAACAAGTGTCTGAGCACTATTGAGCTTTAACGATATTAATCCTAATGAAGCGTCTTTCGGATAAATCTTGAGGCAGTCCTCAATGAATTCTTTTGGGTTCTCTTTCCAGAACTCCCACTTCTTCCGCTTTTCAAGTTCAACTAACAGCTTAGCGGCTTCTTTGGTATTTCCCATAAGGGCTCCGTTTAATTAGTACGGGGTGAATTGATTGTCAGGCGCATACGGTCTTCCTTGCCATCTAGGGTCAGGGAATTGATTGTTAGGCGCATATGGGCTTCCTTTCCATCTAGGGTCAGGAGTGAATTCTGGGGCTGGACCCGGTAGTGGTATCATTGGTGACACATCCCAAGGGTTTGGGTGATGGTAAGGTAATGGTCTCATTGGGTTGGGGTTAAATTGGCCCTGCATTTGACTGACTGGTGTTGTAATCTGTGACATTGCTTCTGTTGGGTGTCCCCATACGTTACGTGTAATTCCTATTGGCATATCTATCTCCTAGTGTTTGTGACTATCAGCTTCTTCTTTAGTAAGCTCTAGTAGTCTGTTCATCAACTCACTCTCTGACATATCCTCAGCTTTCTCTTCAGTAGCTGTCTTGGCGTCTTGAGTAGGTTCAATGTATTTGTTAGCTTCAGTGATGGCCTTAATAGCCATTGCATCACCTGCAGCCGTTTGTTGTGCAAATTGTCTTTGTGCGATCTGTGCAAGCATCTCACCGGGAGATAACCCTGCGACTTCTTCAAAAGCCTCTTTAGTCAATCTGATTTTATTTTTGGAACCAAGTGGGCGTCCTTTAGGAT
>Ga0206681_10001559_pt1 | contig 10391 bp, 11 predicted proteins | sample M150012015metaG_FD_161048 | JGI IMG/M metagenome (GOLD analysis project Ga0206681, IMG submission 161048) | Ammonia-oxidizing marine archaeal communities from Monterey Bay, California, United States - M1 500m 12015 | ecosystem: Environmental > Aquatic > Marine > Intertidal zone | place: USA...
TACAGTCACATGCTATATCCTCAAAGTAAGGATCGTCAGAATTTATTAGAGCAAAAGCATTTGAGGGAAGCAAATCGAAAAGCTGCTTCTTTGCAGATATATACTTATCGAAAGTCTCGTGGTAGTCTAAGTGATCATGTGTGATGTTTGTGAAGACAGCTCCTGCAAGTGTTGTACCAGCTAACCGGTTTTGGTCTATAGCATGAGAACTGGCTTCAATAAAGCAGAATTTGCACCCTGCATCCACCATATCTCTAAATAAACATTGAAGCGTAAGGGCATCAGGTGTGGTATGAGTAGCATCAATAATTTTATTATTTATGCGGTTCTCTATTGTACCCACAAGTCCAGTTTTCCTATCTAACAATTTCATTAGACCATGTAGGAGAGTTACAATTGTTGTTTTTCCATTGGTCCCGGTTACAGCCACAACCTTCATCTCATTTGTAGGATGGTCGTAATAAGCGGATGCGATAAATCCAAGTGCTACAGAACTGTTTTTTACAACTACGAACGTAACAGATTCAGGACGTACAAAATCTTCGGGAAACCTTTCGCCTACAACAGTGGTTGCACCATCAGTAATGGCCTGTTTGATATAGTCATGACCATCGACTTGTGTGCCTTTAATTGCAACAAACAGGCTCATCGGTTTTATGACTCTTGAGTCTATTGCGATCCCCTCAACTGCAATATTCGTTGTTCCTTGAATCTCTATGATTCGTGCGTCATATATTAGATCTTTAAGTAGCTTCACGACAATTCTATTCTAATTGTATTTGTACTATTTAAGAGAGTTCCTGGGGTAATGGATTGTTTTCTCACAATTCCGGATCCTTTGTATGTTACTTTTACTCCGGCATTTTCTAGTAGGTATAAAGCATCTCGTAATCCCATGCCACGAACATCAGGAACAGCTTTATTGATGAATGTTTTTGAGGATATCCTTACGGTGTCTACACCAGTTTTAACCCTGACCCAATCTTCCCCATCACTATTATCTTCATATGGAATTCCAAGCATTTCATATAGCATAACAAGCTCTCCTCTTGTTCCATTCATAGCTGTTGGGAGATGTCTTTCTGCTTCAGCTAAAAGAGGCTGGTCTAGAACTTCATGAAAAGATGGGTCTGTAGCATAAATCAAATCAGCTAAATCCCGAAACACAGGAGCAGCTATTGCACTTCCGTAATAAGATCCACTTCTAGTATCTGCAATTACCACAATACATGCATATTCCGGATCATCAGCTGGAAAGTAGCCAGTGAATGATGCTCGATATCTACCACTAGCATAGCCACCATTGACAGCGATTTTTGCAGTACCAGTTTTGCCCGCCACAGAATACGGTCTGTTTTTGAATATATCAGCTGCCGTACCTTCTCCATCAGGCTCACATACACCTTCTAACATTTCTCTACAACTCTGGAGAGTTTTTGAAGAGCAAATTCTATCGTTAATTACAACTGGACCAAAAGTTTCAACAACCTCACCCTTTCTTTGGGTTTCTTTCACAAATGTGGGCCGCATCATTTTGCCTTCATTCGCTATGGCTCCATATAAAGCCAAAGTTTGAAGTGGAGTTTGAGTTACTTCATAACCTATTGCCATCTGAGTAAGCGAAAGTCCAGACCAATCTCCTTCTCCAACTGTAGAATATACTTTCGGTATACCCTCACCCACGAGGTTGATTCCCAAAGGTTGTGTGACTCCAATTAGTTTAAGCCCATCTAGGAATTTCTGTGGCTCTAAATCGAAGCATTCTTTTACGGCGAGCGCCGTTCCAATATTTGAGGACATCTCGAAGCATTCTTTGAGTGATATTTTTCCATGACCACCCTTTTTCCAATTCGAGTCTCGCATTCTGCGATCATGAAAATAGACCTCGCCATTTCCAGCATCTATAGAATCATTTATGCTCATTCTGCCTGATTCGAGACATGTCATCAGTGATGCAAGTTTGAAGGTTGAGCCTGGCTCTACAGATGTTCCAATCGCGTGGTTGTAACTCTCAAAATATCTGGAATTATCCTCACTATCCTTAAATCTTTTGAGGTTTGTAATCGCTCGTATATATCCAGTTTCCACTTCCATCAAAACCACGACTCCCCATTCAGCATCGTGACGTTTTAATTGAGTTTCCAGTGCATTTGATGCAACATCCTGTAGATGCATATCTATTGTAGTTACGACATCTAATCCCTCTTGCGGTTTAACGATATAATCATCTGTAACAGGTAGCCACGCTCCTCCGCTAATCCTTTTTTGCATTTGTTTGCCCTCTTCCCCGCCAAGTTCTTGATTCCATGATAGCTCTATCCCTACTCGCTGATGTTCACGGTCAATTCCAATTGTCCGGCCAGCTAGCTGTCCAAATGGTTTACGCCTTTCTTCTTTGCGTTCAAAAACAAACCCACTTGTATATCTCCCAGAACTTATAAATGGCAAGCCCTTTAATTCTTTGTAGTCTGTAAACGGGACTTTTTTTGCAAACCTGGTTGACCTACTACCCTCCTCTCTTGCTTTGTCAAGCTTAAGTGAGTAATCTTCCGGATTCCCACCTAAAATCTCTGCGAGTCCTATACACAATGAGTCTCGATGTTCGTCGAATAACTCCCACTTAATAGCCTCGCATTTGGTGTCCCATCTTAGGTCATAAACTGGCACACTTGTCGCGAGTAGGCTTCCGTCACGTGCTTGAATTTGGCCTCTAGCCGGGTCAATAGTCCTAATGCTGTGCCTAAACTCAGCGCCTCTTTCGGACCATATTTCATGCTCAATTGTTTGGATTGAAAATAGGCGCCAAAAAATGCATACCCCCACAAAACATAAACACACGAAGACGACCCAATATCTACCGGTAGCTACCTTATATCCTTCTATATTTTTACCTCTTGCAGTCATTTTAGATCTACTTCAAGGATGATAGGAGGCTCCATAGGTTGTTCAAGACCGAGAAATGCAGTTGCACTTTCCACTCGGCTTTGTTGCAGCCTAGATTCTAGCTCCGACCGTAGTGTTTTATATTCTGCAGTTACTTCTTCAAGAGAGAACTCTGTCTTCATTTTCTCTCGTTCTATATTCTCGAATTTGTAACCTAAACTGATGTAAAGTAAAAAGAGACCGCATAAGAATAGCAGGTATGGAATATGTGTTGTAATCCCATCTCCTGTTAGGAATGATCCGTTTAAAATGTCTCGAAAAAATTTACCAATACTGTTATTGTCTACTCTCTGTTTTTCTGCTTTTTCCTGACGGGTCTTTGTAGATTTCTGATTGGATAAATCACGTGCTTTTTTTGCTTTTTCAGTTGCTACTTTGAGGGCTTCATCTGCAGCTTTCTTTGCTAAATATTGAGCTTCTAATCGTGAATGTTTCTGTTCTTTTGTAAGGTGTTTATTTCCTCTAACGCCACTTTCAATGGGTTTTTCTTTTTTATTTCGTCTAAATAACCACTTCATGATGCTATCTGAAATTCAGTCCTTTCAGCTACGCGAAGTCGCGCGCTTCTAGCACGTGGGTTATTCATTACTTCCTCGGGCGTTGCAACAATAGCTTTTCGAGAGATAGGTGCAAATGGAGCATGTATTTGCCCTTTAATATCTTTTTCTATTTTATCCTCAAAATTCCCCGATCTCATAAAGTGTTTTACTAAACGATCCTCTAAGCTGTGGTAAGAAATAACGACTAATCTTCCGCCAGGTTTAAGTAGCTGTGAAGACTGCTCAAGTAATTCTCTTAATGCTGCTAATTCATCATTTACTTCAATTCTTAAAGCTTGAAATATTTGAGCATAGAATTTATTCTCTCTACCACCTGGGGCCATTTTACTGAGTACATTAACCAGATCTTCCGTAGTTTTTATGGGTGAGATATTTCTAGCGGCAACAATTTCACGTGCAACTCTATCGGGTCTATTTACCTCTCCATACATTCTTAGAACGACCATCAGTTCTTCCCATGTACATTCTTCAATTAAGTCTGCAGCAGAAATTCCGATTTCGGGATTCATTCTCATATCTAGCGGCCCATCCATACGAAGTGAAAATCCTCTTTCTGCTGTATCAAATTGATGAGAAGAAACTCCTAGGTCGGCTAGAATTCCTTTAGGATTTTCAACACCATGCAAGCTTAAGAATTGCTTTGCATATCTAAAGTTGGCGGCTACAAGAGTGAATCTCTTGTCATCAAATGCGTTATCTGCTGCATCTGGGTCTTGATCAAATCCAATTAATAATCCTCTATCATTAAGGCTTTCCAAGATCACTTTACTATGCCCTCCTCCTCCGAAGGTTGCGTCCATCCAAGCCCCGCTGCCGTCGCCGAGTTTAAGAGCCTCTATTGAGGCCTCTAATAACACGGGGGCGTGGTAGGCGTTTGTCATTTGTTAGGTGGCTTTGCCTGGTTCTATATCCCTACGGACGTCCTCAGCTAAATTCCCAAAGTCAAAATCGGTGTCGTCACCTAATACTTGTTTTCCATATCCTTCAACGGTCCATATTTCCACTTTTTCACCAAGCCCAGAGACTATTATCTCATTGCTTTTGGATAAATCAATACCTGCGTACTCTAGTAGTGCAGTGGGTACATTTAATCTTCCAGCAGCATCTAGGTTAACAATGGTAGCTCCTTTCATAAACTTTCGTTGAAATAATTGATGCTTTCGATTGTAGCGACTTAGCTGAGTCATCTCAGTGTTCACTTTATCCCATTCTGGCTTCGGATAAAGCACCAAGCATCCCTCGAAAATATCGCGATTAATTACAAGTCCATGATGTAGAACCTTGTCTAATTGACGGCGCAATTTGGCAGGAAACATTAGGCGCCCCTTAGCGTCTATTCTACATATATGTTCTCCTAATAGGTTTAGCATTATCAGACTTGTCTGGAATACACAAAATTAGTCAAGATTCCCCACTTATTCCCACATAATGACACTTTCTACCACATTGTGGAAAAATGATAAACATTAAAGAGTTAAAAACCTATGTAATTCAGGGGTTAACGTAGATTCAATAAAACATAAAAAAAATGATTTTAACATGATATCAACATTGAATGTGAACAACCCAACGTGGATGTTTAAGTGGAAGGATGTGTGAAGAATGAGTGATATGTGTGTAGTTTGGCCCTTCAAATAAGAAGTGATGGACACGAAAATCATTGAATTAGGTGAATACAGGTATGTAGAAGAGGGTGTAGGTGAACCACTAATCATATTACACGGATTATTTGGTGCAATGAGCAACTTCTCTCACGTAAGAGAGTATTTCAGCAAAAAATTCAGGGTGATTACACCTATGCTCCCCATTTATGAATTGCCGCTTCGTAAGACGAATGCAAATTCAATAGCGGAACACATCAAAGGGTTTGTTGATGCTATGGATTTAGATAAGGTTCACTTACTTGGTAACAGTTTGGGCGGGCATGTCGGTTTGATTTTCACAAAAAACCATATTGAAAGAGTAGCATCTTTAACTCTAACAGCAAGCAGTGGGTTATATGAAAATGCATTTGGGAACAGTTTTCCGAGGCGAGAGGATAAGGAATATATTAGAAATAAGGTGGCGATTACATTTTTTGACCCAAACTGGGCCACCGATGAATTAGTTGATGAGTGTTTCGAAGCAGTTAACGATAGAAATAAAGTGTTGCGGATTCTATCAATTGCCAAATCAGCTATTCGTCATAATATGGAAAATGACTTACCAGCAATGAATATTCCAGTTTGTCTGATCTGGGGTGCTAATGATATAGTTACACCGCCAGATGTTGCTGAGTCTTTTTTATCTGGATTTCCAGATGCTGATCTATTTTGGATAGATAAGTGTGGGCATGCTCCAATGATGGAGCATCCAGAAGAATTTAATAAGATATTATCTGATTGGTATTCTTCCCGTTCAATAGGAATGAAGTCTTAGGACAACTTTAAGTAATGGAAATTTCACAAGTTGAATTCGTAAAAAGTAGCGCACATCCTAGGGAATGTCCTGAAATGGATAGACCTGAGTATGCTTTTATTGGTAGGTCAAACGTGGGGAAGTCTTCTCTAATAAATATGTTAGTAGGAAGGAATTCTATAGCGAAAATATCAAGTACTCCAGGAAAGACACAGCTCATAAATCATTTTGCTATTAATGGACTGGATCTCGACAAAAAACAAGAATTAACGCCTTGGTATTTGACCGATTTACCTGGGTTTGGTTATGCAAAAATCAGTAAATCAGAGCGTGTTAAATGGGAGAGAACTTCGAGACATTATCTCGAAGGGAGAAAGAATCTTTTATGCACAATGATGCTAGTAGATTCAAGACTTGCACCCCAGAAAGTTGATCTTGAATTTATGTCTTACTTAGGCGAAACTGGACTTCCGTTTGTATTAGTATTCACGAAAGTAGATAAGCTAAATAAAACAGAGAGAGCCGCATTTCAGTCAAAATACGAATCGGTTATGCTTAAACAGTGGCATAAAATGCCTCCAGTTTTCATTACAAGCGCAAATAAAGGAGATGGAAGAGATGAGCTTATTAGTTTTATAGATCAGACGAATCAGCTTTTTTAGTATCGCCAGAACTGTCGTCTTTCATTACGCCTATTCTTTTGGCTAGTTCCCTAGTAAACCCTCGTAGAGCTTCAGCATGAGGTTTATCTGAGGTTGATCGTTCAAAGGTGTCTGCGAGAGTCATCATTGTTTGGCATACAAAATGGCGCATCTCCTCAACACTCATACTCTTCGTCCATAGATCCATATTCATTAACCTACCGTCCTCATCATCCCACATGGCGAGTGCCATAGCTTTTGCATTCCTTTCTTTAATTTCACCTCCTTCTGCAGACCAAACTATATCTGTCGGAACATGATTCTCATCTGTAGAAACTGTAATTTTAATAATGTTATCTGACATATTGTTTTAGCGTTCTGGTCTGTATGATTTAAGAAACGGGATATGATCTTGTTCGTTAAATAAATCTTCAATTGTTACTTCTGTATTTCTTTCCATGTAATCTTCTACTATACGCCATCCCATCCAAATACCAAGTCGATCAGGGCTTTCCTGAGGAATAGACCCAGCTTTTGTGAATGGACCATCTGAGAGCCATCTCTTATAAATGGTCCTATTCGTTTCAAACAGTACTTTAGATGGTTGCAACTCTAGCCATATAGCGCTTTCGTTTGCTTCAGCCCAAAGCAACTTATCTGGAGTCCAGTCCATAAGAAGATGGTCGTGTAGTTCAGGCAGACATTTGTTCATAAGCCATAAAACTTTACCCCAGTATAGGATATCATCGATGCACCTTTCTCCGGTATATCCTGTAGAAGAAAAATATACAAGTAGCCAGCCTCTAAAGGCGTCTCCCGCCATAAGATCGGGGTGCATTCTGAGTTGTTGATATAGAGGGAATCGATCTGGAGGAAGAAGTCCGACAATATTATGATCTGGACCTAGAAACCATTCAACACCGACCGCTACAAATTCCTCGCGAGGATAAATCGCGAAGTTGAATCCACTTGGCATCCAAATAACTGTAGGAACCGTCTCAAGAGGCAATAATGCATGAAAGCGTTTAAATCCATCCTCTAGAGTTTTTTCGACAGATTGTAGATACTCTTTATCCCCAGAAGTTGTATCAATAGCTTCTAATGTCTCATGAGTATCAGGATGTGAGATAAATCTTCGTAACTCGCTGATTGTAGATACATCGCCGGCATCCCCAATTTTCAAGATATCCTCAGAGTAGTCAACCCAAAACTCACCATATTTCTCATTAAGCCCATTTAATGCTATGCTATCATTATCTGGAAGATTTTTAATGTCATCGATGAAATTAAGGATTGCAAAAGGCTCATCTAATTCTACAGTAGATGGGTCTATTTCCCATTTATCGTTAGAGCACGAAAATAAAAAAACAGATAAAAACATCAAAAAACATAGTGAAAACGGGCTTTTAAGTCTTGTCCACAATAAGTATCTCAATAACGTGGTACGAATTTCGCTTGTTACCATGCATTCTACGTTTAGTTTTACTTTTATAACTGCAAAGATGAGCACACTTATGCGTACTATTCAAACTTCCCTTCATTCAACCATTATATTGGTTTCTTTTTTAGCAAGCTTCAGCTTGTTTTTCTCAATAAAATCAACTGCTCAGGACTTTAGGATGGGTCTTGCTTTAAGTCCAAATGCAGCTTGGATGGTGTCAACTGATTATGATCATGAAACACTTGGAGCGAAAATAAACTTCGGTTATGAGTTCGTAGCAGATGTACTTTTCACAGAAAACTACGCTCTAGGTTTAGGTGTCCACATTTTTAACACAGGTGGAGAGGTTAGGTATTTGGTACCAGAACCTGACGGGCCTGACTACCTGATGAATGTAGATAGAACCTACAGCCTACAATATGTAGAACTTCCGTTAACGTTTAAGATGCGTACAAAACAAATGGGATATTCAACAGTGTATGGAAGATTTGGATTAGGTCTAGGTCTGAATATTAAAGCTGAAGCTGACGAAGCTAGGTACAGAAGTTATGAAGGCGTGACTACTCCGGGAAGCCCTTCTTCCGTCGGGCCTCAAGGTTCACCGATTAGCGATAGAATACCTATAGATTCGGATATTAAATTGTTTAGAGCATCAATGATTATTGGTGGTGGAATAGAACGCACATTAAGTGGGACTACATCATTAATTATCGGCTTGAATTACAATGTGGCGTTCAGTAACATTCATAAAAATATAAGTCTGGTCAAGGTGGACAACAATCTGTCGCCTGTTGTCGTAGATACTGTCCCAACACAAGGTAAAATGAGTGGACATGATAGTTTCCTGTCCCTATCTATCGGAATCTTATTTTAAATGGCTTTTGATCCAAATAAAGTTGCACAGCATATTTCTTCATGGCTGAATTCTTATGCCGACGACGCCAAGTTTGATGGCTACGTTCTAGGTGTTTCTGGTGGCATAGATTCGGCCGTCACGGCAACTTTGTGTCTGATGACAGGTAAGCCCGTTTACGTTGTTGACTTGCCCATTTACCAAGCTTCAACTGAGGTAAATAGATCTCGAGAAGTGTGTGAATCGTTATCTAGTAGGTTTGATAACATGACACTTCTGCGGGTGCCGCTCACCCAGGTTTTCGAAGCTACGAAAAACACATTGCCTAATTCTATTGACCTGTCAAACGGGCTTGCACTAGCAAATACTCGTGCACGTTTACGAATGACATTTCTATATGCAATAGCTGCACAGCGAAGAGCTTTGGTTGTCGGTACTGGTAACAAAATTGAAGATTTTGGTATTGGATTCTTTACAAAATACGGTGATGGGGGAGTGGATGTGAGTCCCATTGCCGATTTGTTGAAATCTGAGGTGTACGATTTAGGTCGCATACTTGATGTGCCACAGAGTGTGCTCGATGCAGCTCCTACTGATGGGCTATGGGGTGATGAACGGAACGATGAAGACCAAATTGGTGCGTCCTACAATGAGCTTGAATTGGCTATGAAGTTCTCTGAAGAAAATGGCGATCCACATACTTTAAAGGGTCGTGAGAAGGAGGTTTACGAGATTTTCACAAAGCTCAATAAAGCGAATCTGCATAAAATGACGCCCATTCCTGTTTGTGTCATTCCAAGGGACTAGGGTTTTGTTACTCTTTGTTTTGAGAGTCTATCACAATCGTCACGGGTCCATCATTAATGAGTTCGACTTCCATCATCGCACCAAACTTTCCAGTTGAAACTTTCTTACCAGTAATGATCTCGCATTCTTTTATAAAGAGCTCATAAAGAGGGATTGCCATTTCAGGTCGTGCCGCTTTGATAAAGGATGGCCTCGTGCCTTTTTTCGTTGAGGCATGAAGTGTAAACTGAGAGATTACTAACAAATCCCCTCCAACCTGCTCGATATTAAGGTTCATTTTATCTTCAGAGTCGGAAAAAATCCTTAGACCAGTAATTTTACGCGCTAACCAACGTACATCTTCTTCGTTGTCTATGTCTTCTATTCCTAGTAAAATAAGGAGACCCAGTGCGGTTTGGCCTAAGATCTCACCATTTACTTTAACAGAAGATTTTGATACCCTTTGAATAACTGCTCTCATGTGCGAAAGTTACCTCATGAAACGCCTTTAAGAGGGCTTAGCATTACTACCTTTACACATTAATTTATAACACATTTTATAACGGATTATATGCCTACTATCACCGCCTCAACTGCTACGGCTACATTGAAACAAGCTCAAGATATGGGGCTGACTCCTGATGAGTTTGCCGCTATTGAAAAGATACTTGGCCGCGTCCCGAATTTTACTGAAATGTGCATATACTCTGTAATGTGGAGTGAGCACTGCTCGTATAAAAATTCCATTAAATGGCTTAAGACTCTTCCTA
>Ga0206681_10001560_pt1 | contig 10390 bp, 18 predicted proteins | sample M150012015metaG_FD_161048 | JGI IMG/M metagenome (GOLD analysis project Ga0206681, IMG submission 161048) | Ammonia-oxidizing marine archaeal communities from Monterey Bay, California, United States - M1 500m 12015 | ecosystem: Environmental > Aquatic > Marine > Intertidal zone | place: USA...
TCCAAAGAAATTAACACACGCATTTAAGAGACTAGTACACGGCAAGAAATATGGAAAGGCCCTCAAAATCTACAAAGAGATTATGAGAGAATATGAGAAGAATCCGAAGGAACTCCAGAAGCAGGGAGCAATGATAATGAATCCCCAAGGACGTGCCCTTCAGATAACTGCTGATATTGTGGGTATATCTAAAGGCGAGTTGATGAAAGTATTCGACAGAAATACGAGATATAATAGTACAGATTACAACAACCCATTTACTGACTACCTAAAAGAAGAGATTGACAAAGCAGATTTAAAGCAAGTAGAAGTATTTGCCGATAAGATTTTTGCTAAAGTCGGCATCGATGTGGAGTTCACTAAGCACTTTTTACAACGAGCGAATGATAAGCGAAACGGCAAATCTATTAGCGTAGCAGAGTTGACAAGGCTATTCAAGCAGACGTACAAAAAGTATGGAAAGAAGATTCCGAAACTTGGACCAGGTGCCCAGGCCGTGTTAAATGATACTCAAACAGACCTAAACTTACCATTCGTACTCAAATGGGACGAAAAAAGTCAAGAATTTGACTTAATTTCCAAGACCATAATGCGTAAGAAGGACTTCAAAACTTCCAACCAGAAGTTAAAAGTATAAATAGTGATGAAATGAACTTTAAAAATTATAGTCAAATGCTCAATGAAGCCATTCCTGCGGGACAAATAGACCCGAAGAGTGACGACCCAACTGACCCGACCGTTATTATAAGCGGATTCGGTACTATGTTGTTGAGCCAATTAAAGACTGATGTGGAACAGAAATTAGGGGATTTGCATAAGCGTTCCAAACGGGGCGACTTTGAAATGGCTTGGTATCAGATATCTGGTAAAAATGGCCTAAGTCAAATTCTTCCACATAAACTACAGGCAATAAAGGATGCCGATGAAGCAATGAACAAGCCTCAATGGAAGAGGCGTATTACTAATTTTAAGAAGGGTAGATGAACAACCAGATAATTTCGATGTTGATAGGAATACTCATTATGTTGGGTGGATGGAACTTGACGCAAACCTTTTCATTGAGTACCAATCAAGCAGTACAACTAGATAAAGTTGCGAAATTAGAACGGAGTGTGGAAAATTTAATAGTAAAGATGGACGCACTCAAAGACAAGGAAGAAGAAATAATGGAACAGCATAAAAAGTTATTTGAGGCTTTGGAGGATAACAGTAGCGATACAAGTTCGTACAACTACTAAAATGGAAGTCTATGCTCTTGAAATGGGAGTTTCTTTAGTTTTGATTTATTTTCTTAACACGTGGAATAATAAACGCATAATGAAACGAAAAAAGAAAGTGACTGATAAAAATGAAAGAAATATACGTAAGAAAAGGCGATGATATAATTGTCGAAGGAGACCACACAAATTTCGATGCTTATATTATACTAGAAGGAGAGATTGACGTAACAAAAGGGGGAACGCATTTAGCGACATTACAAGAGCATTCATTGTTCGGTGAGATAGCGATGGTAGACAATTCACCAAGAACTGCTACCTGTACTGCTAAGACGAAATGCACACTTGGGGTTGTGACGAAAGAGAACTATACGAAAATTCTGACCGCCCGACCCGAAGCATTAAACCCGATTTTACGATTGGCCGTAGAACGTCTACGGAACACATTAGAGAGGACAAGTGAAGTAGCACAACATTAATAAGGAGGGAGATGACAAAGATAAAGTTACTACCTTGGTGGATTATTAAAGCACGAGTTCTTAATTCCCTGTGGTTAGCACAGTGGAGAACTAAACGATACTTAAAGGAGATATTTAAATGAGTTATATTTTAGACAGACTAAGCGAAAAAGCATCACACGGCGGATTAGGACTAATCGTTGTCGGTGTGATTATTTTGATGTTTTCGCCGTGGGTACAATACGCGGCTTATGCCTCAATTGCTTATGGGGCTTGGCAAGTTCTGACAGAAGGTTAAGATGGACTATATTCAGATAATTGAAAACTTGGAAGAAGCAGGTTCCTTTAACGACAAACAGATGGACCAGTTGAAAAAGGAGTATAGCAAGATTCCAAAGTTAACTTATGAACAAGGCCAGAAACTCAAAAAGAAAGTTGAGAGTTTTCCTACTGGTGTGCTGAAGCAATTAGCGGATGCTGATATCCCTTGGTTAACTATGTTTGCTAAACTTAAATTGAATAAGAAATAACAATGGAACGATTTAAGAATTATCTGGTAGAGGAACAACTAGATGAGAAGTTAATTCTCCTGTCCAACGGGAAAAAGTATGGACAGATATGCTTTTTGTGTGGCGGTGCAGGCTCTGGAAAGGGCTTCGCCGCTACCAATTTTATGGAAAGGGAGAAGTTTAAAGTACGAGATGTAGACGAGTGGAAGCGGGCATTATTGAAACTCGCAAATATACACGATAGTCCAGAAGATTGGGCAAAGAAACTTGCTTCTGGAACCAATTTCAGACCAGAAAAATGGAATGAAATTAAAGGCCTAGATTTAACTAAGCCAGAAGATGTATATAAACTGCACGTTTTTGTAGATAAATTAGGAATTAAAGATAAGACTCTATCTCAAATGTTAGACTATATGGAGAAACCAGAGATTCTTCCTAATATTATGTTTGATATCACTGCGGCGAAACCGAATGATATCGCAAAATTTATGCCTAAACTATTAATGGCAGGATACAATCCTGCGAATATACATATAGTATGGATATTAACAAATTATAAGATTGCACTAAGCAATAATTTAGACCCATCCAGAGGTCGTATCGTGCCAGAAGATATTATGTTATTCACCCATAAGGGTGCGGCACAGACGATGTATGACTATATTAATGGTTATGGCAAGAAATTAGCAATAAACGGTCAAATTTGCGTAGTGCTAAATAATAGAGAGAACACTATATATTATGGAGATAGTATGAGAGGGTCTAAACGCATCTCTGCTATCACTGGTAAGAAGAATGATGGTGTAATAAAAGACTTCAAATACTTGACTCTCAAAGACCGAGGGAAGAGTATCAAGAAGGAGAAGAGTGTACAGAAACAGTTGTATAGGTGGATTGTAGATAATATTCCAACTGGCGACTTACTTAAAAGCCTTGTTGACAGGGGTGTTAAGCAAAGCAAGAAATAAAAGGTGAACATTATGACTAAGAAAGAACTATTAAAGCGACTTGATGCAGGACCGTGCAGAGTGATTATTGATGGGAAACTCCGTCAGTTGACTCGTGTTGCCGGCAGTAAAGAACAAAAGAAAGCGTACTACGATTTAGACACTGGACCAAATATCGGTGTCTGGGATATGGGGGCCGCTGAAGTGACTAGTATCCAAAACAAAGATGTAGAGTCTATGATTGGCTACGGTCGAGATACGGGCGAATAGAGAGACTTGACTTTTGGTGCTGGATAGAGTATAATAGAGATATGACTACAGTAATAGGTAGAAAAGAAGTCTTAAAATCCAAGCGAGGTCGAAGATTGACTACGGCCGAATGGGAATTTGCAACCGATGATTACAAGGAATTAAGGAAGGGACGTAAAATGAAAGCGACACAGTTTAAAGAATACCGTGACGATATCACGGAAGGCAAGTTTCCCAGGAATCTTATTGCTAAAGCGTTGAAGATTGCAAAGAAAAGTGGTGGTCAAATGACCAAGGCGTGGAAGCAGATTGAGAAAATTAAGAAAGGCCTTGGAGATGACCCGGTAATAGCAGATGCTTTACGTGTAGCAAATGAAGAAGCAGTTGCAGAATGGAACATCGGCTCTCGCCGAGTTAAAGGTGGAGATGGCCGTAGAAAATTGGTCAAGGCACAACGAGCGTTAGAACTTGCTACTGAAGAAGATGACGAAGAAATCGAAGAACGCAAATTAACAGACAAAGAATTGAAGCGGAGAGAAGAAATCGCCAAAAATCTTGACGATGAAGATTTGAAAAAACGATATGGTGCCGATTGGAAAGCAGTGAAGATGGGAATCGCCACAAATATGGCTAAAGCAGAATCCGTAGAAGAAGCAAGTCGTTACAAGGGCGACAAAGAAAAACTTGCTCTAATGAAGAAATGGCACGTCAGGGCAGACAGTCTGCTTGGTCGAGCAATTAGAATTGCAGTAGATATGGGCGGAAATATGACTGGGGCAATTAAGAAGATAGAGAAGATAAAACGTGGCATATCTGACCACAAGGCTGTCCAGGATGCGTTGAAAACTGCCAATGAAGAACTAGACGAAAGAGACTATCGCAAAGAATATGATAATTATCAAGGTACTCCTGACCAAATCGCTAGGCGGTCCTCACGTAACAAAGCACGGCGTGTTATGGGAGACGATTGTGAAGATGGGTTAGATGTCGGTCACAAAGACAACAATCCAATGAATAACGATAGAGCCAATCTACGCAACGAGGACCCTTCCAAGAATCGTAGGGAGCCTAGATTGAGAAAGGAGGCCGAAGGCGAGAACAAGAAGTTGCTCAAGCAATATAAGAAGAACGAAGATAGAAACGCACACAGCGAGAATTATCTTCTGTTAGCAAAAGCATTCGGAAATCCAAAACAAGTGAAAGAAGTAGAAGCCATCCTAAAACGCAATAAAAAGCAGGGGTCTACTTCAGAGAAAGATAATAAGTGGATGTACAAAAACATCAATCCTTATTATAAGAAGTTAGTCAGTTCGGCCAAAAGTGAGTCATTTAGTGGCTATAGGGAAGCAGAAAATCTGCCAGAGTACCTAGAGTTTGGAACTGACGAGACAACAAAGAATTATAAAGATAAGACTCCTGGTGAATCAAATGAAGCGAAAGCCAAATACAAAATTGACCATAAGACTTATAGTTCTGCTGTGGATGAGGCCCTTAAAGTAGCAGACAAGCAAGGATATGAAGTAGATATGGATGATTATTTCAACCAAATCGCTACAGGTCCACGCAAACCAGGTGAAGGCAAGACTAATACATTTAAGATTGCCTTGACTAAAAGGGACAAACCCCAAAAGAAGAAACTTCAAATTCAAATCTATGGCAAAGGTAAGCACGGATATGAATTGAATTGTTATATATCATAGGAGAATATAATGGAACTACCTAAAGAGATTAAACCAGACGAAAGTTTGTTAACGAAGGTCAGAGTTCAGAACGAGAAACTGGCTGAAAATACGAAGTACAGGAAGGAGGTTCCGACTTTTAACGACCATACTGCAACCTCTTCAGATACATTGATAGAGGAATTGCAAAAAAATGGATAAGAGTAGGACCCAACTTGGTAAACTTACCAAGGACGAACTTGAAGAGTACGGCCGAACTATCGGCGTAGAACTTGACAAACGTCTTAAACACGATACATTAGTAGATGATATCGAAGCAGTCGAAATGGCAAATCGGCTATCTAAAAAACAACTTGAAGATTATGGAAGAACCATTGGTATTGAGTTAGACAGAAGGTTGAAAAAAGAAACTTTAATAAAGGAACTCATAGAGCATATGGCAAAGAAAAAAGGAAAATCCATAATCAAAAAGGCAAAAGAGGCAGTTAAAAAGGCCGCTTTCAAGAATGTTCTGTTGCGTGACGCCAATACGGGTACTTGGTCCGAGGGACCACAGCCTAAAGGCAAATCACAGCACGGAACTTCACAAGGTGTCCCTTACTGGGAAATATAAATGTTTATAAAGGTATTACAGACAATTGTAACACAAGAAGTTGCTCCAAAATGCCCATATAAACTTGAGCCTGCTGAAAATGATGCTATTAAAACCGAACACAAAAGAGAGTTACTTCCCAACGCTGAACAATCAGAATATGATGTTCTATATGGCGATGAACTATCAGGACAAACAAAGTGATGGTAGTGAAGAATTTCTCGAGGACGTTAATAGAATAAAATACATCAAGCGACTTATCTCTAAGTATATGGATACTGGAGTATTAAAGAGTCGTTTATTGATGAATCATTTGCTGGTTCTAGTTAATGTTTTTGGGCCCTTCCCGTGTACACGCATATTGATGTACAAGATTGACAAGAAACATCACGAGATTATTGCTACATTTTTGGATGAATTAAACGCATTAAGTCCAGAGATGAAATCTTTAACATCAATTGATGTCAAGGTACGAGATATTATAAGGAAAGAAATGAGACAATGACTGACCTAAACGAAAATTACTCTCTCGCTGAAGCGAGTCAAGGTGGCGGGTCTCGAATGATGGACTTGTATTTCGTATACAAGTTTGCCAAAATGATTTCTATGGACTGGGAAGATTGGGAAGCCTATAAGTTAGGCATTATCGATGAGAAGGGTGATGTCATTATGAAGACCCGGAAGACATCGGAACAGAAAAACAACTACACCCTCTTCCATCGCCTTCTTCGTAAGTTAAAGCAGTTACTTGAAAAAGTGCCTGGAATGAAGGGCAAACTCGGCAAAGCGGTCGCCGCATATTTTCTATTTAAAGAAGGTATGATAAAGCACGGTGCCGATGGCGTCTTGCTAGATGAAGCATTTATTAAATATATAAATGATACTATGACGTTAGACGAATCAATGCAAGTTAAATCGTTGATGGCTCAACACGTACTTTTGGAGAAAGTGAAATGATTGATGAAACTATTAAAGAAGCAAATGTGGCAGGTGATGGTAAGGCACCAGTAAATCTACAAAAAGATATACCCCTATTCACAAAGCCTAACGGTAAAGCGTTCGGCGCCAACTATTGGACAGCCCCCGACAGAGAGACATATGATGGAGTCAGACTTGGTAGACAAAAATACCAACGTTGGAACTCGTTTGTGGGAAAAGGAGAGTGGGCAAAAGGAGTCTCGGCATACGCCAAGAAAAATCCTAAAGGCCAAATGTTGATGAAACACCCCACGGACCCGGTATTCCAAGTTATCAGAAGATAACACAATGGCCCAGGAGATAAAACTACTATTCTGTAGTAGTCCAATCATACCAGTCATTTGCCCTTTCCGAAACTCCACACCGAAAGTGTGTTGTTGTACGTGTCCGCTGAAGTGGGAATGCCACATAAAGCAGAAAGAAATCGCCGAAGCGAATGACGACTACAGTAATATATTACCGTGTGTCCGTCTAGACGACCGGGACGAGACAGATTATTGCAATAATTGTGACTTTTTAACTTGACACAGCCATATGGGTAGTGTATAATACACACTATGGACTATATTGATTCAAAATATATCGGTATCCTTGGTGTTCGGCTAGAGCAATTCAAGAAAAAGGGCAAAGCCCTCTGGAATTTCAGATGTCCCCTCTGTGGTGACTCCCAAAAAGACAAATTAAAGGCTCGTGGCTACATATTCGAGAACAAGGGCGAAGCGTTGTATAAATGTCACAACTGTGGCGTTGCAACAGGATTGACTCAATTAATCGACCACGTATCTCCACCACTGAAACGTGAGTATACTCTTGAGAAGTTCGGCACTCGCAATCGGAGACCTGGCAAGAAAATCAGTCTAGCAAATCCACAAGAAGATTTCTTTAAGACAAACAAAACTCCAATATTCGAGAGCGACCCACTCAAACAAATTACTTGTCTGGATTTGATGGACATCAATCATCCAGCACGGCTATATGTTCACGAGAGAAAAATACCACTAAAGCATACGTCAAGATTGTTCTACACAGACACTTTCAAAGAGTGGACTAATTCTATAGTCAAGAACAAGTTTCCGAATATAGTCAAAGACGAGGCTCGGCTTATTATTCCATTCTTTGATAAGACTGGAAAAATGATAGCATTTCAAGGGCGGTCCCTGGACCCTAATAATCCAGTTAGATATATAACTATAAAGATAACAGACGATGAATGCAAACTTTACGGTATGGAGAGAATGGATGAGTCGAAAACCGTGTATGTTACAGAAGGTCCGATTGATTCGTTGTTTCTAGACAACGCAATTGCTATGGCAGGTAGTGACCTAGCCACATCCTGTAATCTAAATAGTGAGACAGAATTCGTCATAGTAATGGACAATGAGAGTAGAAATAAGGAAATAGTCAAGAAAATTGGTGCGTTTATTGAGAAGGGTTATGCCGTATGTATCTGGGATGCCAAGATTAAGCATAAGGATATAAACGATATGATACTTAGTGGAATGAGTAGTGAAGAGTTACACAAGTCAATAAAAACGAGGACGTTTAAGGGACTACAAGCAAAGATGGCCTTAAATAAGTGGAAACGTGTATAGAAAGGTGAGAAATGTCTTATCTGGGATTAGCAATCGTGGCAAACCTGGTCACGGCGCTAACAATATATCTTCTCGCAAGAGGAAACATAAGATATGGAGCCTACAGCGGATTCGGAGGGCAATGTCTTTGGCTGACATACATATACTTAACTTCTGCGTGGGCTTTTCTACCGGGAGATATATTTATTTTTGGAATCTATTGCAACAAACTGAGGCAAATGATGAAAGGAAAGTATGGGAGAAGAACTAACATCACCGAAAAAAGAAGTAATAGTAGTTGAATTGACGCCTAAATCCGTAGAAGATGAGTTAAAAGAGTTAAAAGCAGAAGTCGTGGTCTTGGAAAAGATTATTACCAACTTTAAGAAATTTTATAATAACTGGGGCAGATACAAGCACGCCCTAGACACGAGGGAAAAGTAATGCCAATATTTGATTTTGAATGTAAGAAATGTGGTAAAGTAAAGACCGAAATGTGTAAATGGTCCAAAACTATGCACAACAAGATAGGTAAGTGCGAGTGTGGAGCAAAGAATTTCAAACGTATAATTAATGTCGGATGGGGTTATACACGAGACTTGACGAGAGAAGAACGTGAAGCAAATGATTTAGTAGGGAGAAATTAATGCCAAAAGGTGACAGTTGGGATAAAGTGATGCAGGCTTATTATAAAGAAACTGCAAGACGAATGAGTACAGACGAGGCCAGAAAGCAATCCATAGCAGAAGTTTTTGGTTCTCTTGGTGATAGAATGACTTGCGATGAAATTCAAGAAATTTTCAGGTCAGGTGGCTTTATCATTGATGTAAGAAATCCAGTAGACTATCTTTCAGGCGGCCGTGTACATAATTCAGTAAATGTTCCCTCAATAAATGTAATTCAGTGGTGCAACACCCACGACAAAATAGATTTAAATACTCCCATCCTTGTGTATTCAAACACAGGAAATAGTGCCAAACAGGCACGTCAAATGTTAGTAGACAACGAGTATACTAACGTGACAAATATCGGTACTCACAAATGGTATAACCTCTGTAGTTAGACTTATTAATTTGTCGTTATAAATACGACTTAAAGAGCAAGGAGTATTTTTAATGATAATAGTAAACGTGCAGTGTGACGAATGTCAGGCTACCTGCACTATCGAACACGACCTTGATGACAACTTATATGAAATAGATAAATGCCCATTCTGTCAATCAGAAGATATCCAATTAGATGTTGAAGAAGAGATTATATGATTATTGGAATAGATTATTCTATGACATCCCCTGCCGTTTGTGTAACACAATCACCCTTCAGATATGAAAATTGTTCTTTTATGTTCATCACGAACAAGAAGAAACTAGCAGTACAACACGCCCCAAACATTGTCGGACTCCTTCAGTACGAGTATACAGACAATCTCACAAGATTTACCCAACTTGCCAATCAAATGGTTGAGTGGATTATGGCCCAGCCGACTGCCATAATGCACCGCAATTATATTGGAATTGAAGGCTATGCCTTTGGTGCTAAAGGACAAGTATTTAATATTGGTGAAAATACAGGAATTCTTAAACTGAAACTAGCAGAAAGAGTCGCCAATAGAATGAGCATTTTTGCTCCATCCGAAATAAAGAAGTTTGCTACTGGAAAAGGCAACGCCAATAAGATGTTAATGTACGAAGCATTTGTTGACGAGACTGGTGATGACCTTGCAAAATTATTTGAATTCAATCCATACAACGGACAGTCTCCAGTGTCCGATATCGTAGATTCTTATTATATAGCCAAATACCGTAACGAAAACTCATAAATATCTATATGAGTGATATCCTTACATATAAGCCCAGAATTGACTGGAACGAAGATGTTATCAATTTTGGGATGCCCACCAATTCTGGAAATTTAAGACTAACTGAAATATGTCTTAATGCTCAAGATTGTCTTACAGCCACCAAAGGCGCAATGGAACTGTCTTTTGAAGAATCCAATTTTGAGGCAGCGAGAACTCCTCCAGTATTAAAAATCGTAAGAACATTATTCGGAGCAGACACGGGCATAGAAATAGAAACGTCTGCGGCCGTATACGAAACTCACGATATTGAAACTTATGTGGAAGGCGTTGGTCCATCTCTAGCAGATGTTGACTGGTTAGTAGATATTGGCAAAGACGTAGATATTGCA
>Ga0206681_10001567_pt1 | contig 10339 bp, 7 predicted proteins | sample M150012015metaG_FD_161048 | JGI IMG/M metagenome (GOLD analysis project Ga0206681, IMG submission 161048) | Ammonia-oxidizing marine archaeal communities from Monterey Bay, California, United States - M1 500m 12015 | ecosystem: Environmental > Aquatic > Marine > Intertidal zone | place: USA...
AGAGGCTGGGCAACACTAATAGAGAGTTGGGCAACTATGAGCAGGCTTTTAAATGGTGGAAACAATCCGCTGAGTTAGGCAATAGTGGGTCGCAAGCTCAGCTTGGACACGCCTATCTCCATGGCGAAGGCACACCAGTTGACCTAGACCAAGCCGAATACTGGCTAACCAAAGCCGCAGAGCAAGGTAATGACTGGGCACAACGAAATCTTGCCGAGGTTTATCGCTTGACGGGAGACTCTAGCAAGGCAGCCTCTCAATATCAAGTAGTTATCGATTCATTAACACCCAGGGCTTCACAAGGAGATTTAGACGCAATAGAGAATCTCGGAAGAGCCTATCGTGATATGGGTAATTATGAGAAAGCGATTGAATGGTTTAAAAAAGGAGCAGAACGAGGTCACGCTAATATTATGTTGAATTTGGGCTGGGCTTATAACGAATTAGGTAATTATGAGACAGCATTTGAATGGTTTAAAACATCCGCCGAGTTGGGTAATGAGTGGGCGCAAGATAGTCTCGGCTACGCCTATCTCCATGGCGAAGGCACAACAGTTGACCTAGACCAAGCCGAATATTGGCTAACCAAAGCTGTAGAGCAAGGTGTTGACTCGGCACAAAGTCATCTTGCTGAGGTTTATATAAGAAAAGGTGACACAGACAAAGCAGATTTATATGGCCAAAAAGCTATTGAAACTTTTGAGCGTCAAGCAAATAATGGTGATACAAACGCAATGAACGAGTTAGGTTGGTTGTATCAAAATATAGGTAATAATGATGAGGCGTTCAAATGGTGGAAGAAATCTGCTGAATTAGATGATAAGTCTGGAATGGGCAACTTAGGTAATGCCTACCTTGAAGGTAGAGGCACAATGGCTGACCTTGCAATGTCGCAATTCTGGCTGACAAAAGCTATTGAAGCTGGAGATGAGTGGGCTGTTATTAATATGGGCCGAGTATACCTTGAAGCAGGAAGTTACCCCAAAGCCTTAGAGTGGCTTACTAAGGGTCTGGATTCAGCCCACGTTAGTGACCGCTCCAATGCAATGAAATGGATAGGCATACTCTATCAGAGAGAGGGTGACACCCGAAAATCCGTTAAATGGTGGCAACAAGCTGCCGAATTGGGAGAAGATGGCGCGTATGTATATTTGGGTTATGCATATCTTCAAGGTAATGACATTAGTAGGAATTTAGAACTGGCTAAAAAGTGGCTAACCAAAGCTGCAGAGCAAGGTGATGAATGGGCACAAGAAGGGCTTGATGAGCTTAATGAACAATAAACTCTTGGCGCTTTTGACCTCTTGCTTGTTGTCTTTTGCAGCCTACGGACTCGATGAAGAACACCGCCCAGTTGTATCAAAGACAATTAGCTTGTTTCAGACGATGAACATTGAGGAGATATCCAGTTCTGTTGCATACCCACTAACGAGAAGTTACCCAATAAAAGATATAGTTAACAGCGCCGAGCTTATTGAAAGGTTTGACGAGGTGTTTGACAGTAGCTTTATTCAAACACTTGCCACATCCTCACTTGACGACTGGCAGTCTATGGGGTGGAGGGGATTAATGCACACTAGTAACGACTTCTGGATAGACACAGACGGCACGATTCTCCAAATTAACCACGATACAGAGCGCGCAGTTCAAATCAAGAAAGAGCTTATTGCCAAGGATAAGGTGAGACTTCACGGGTCGGTTAATGATTATGAGCGACCTGTAGGTGAGTGGCAAACCGAGTCAAGACTCTTTAGAATTGATGATGTGGGCGGGCGTAACTATAGGTTGGTTGTTTGGGAAGGTGGAAAGCAATTCGGGGACAAGCCAGATGTGGTGTTATTTAATGGCGTTATAGAGCCTGATGGAAGTGGTGGTAACCGCTCTTTCATCTTTGTCGATGGAAATAAAACCTACATTGTTAATTATGGAGGAATATCTTCAGAATCCTCCCCTTATGGGCATTTTGATATTTTGGTGGATGGTGACAGGGTTGTTGAGGAAGAGGTGTGGATAGGGCTCGATTAATACACTATCCTATCCTATCGCTGTATCTTGTTCTGGCACTGACTGGGATTTTTTCAACATCGTCAGCATTGCCACCATCATAAACGTTGTCACTGAGCCAAGTTAGTTCAGACTCGACATCATCATCAAGAATATCAATACTCCAGCTTTTTTTGACAGGATTCCATTTGTATCCACGCTCTTTAAGCCTATCTTTTGCGTGAAAAGGAGCCTTACAGGCGTAGACTCTATTGGTCTTTTGCCTGGCTGTTTCAAGCAGATTTTTTAATACTAATTCGTTGCTTTTTGGAAGCTTTTGAGACAGAAGGTGTACTGACGCCCTACAATCATAAGACGCTCTGTGCGCATCATAATAATAGCCATAAATATATGCCAAGTATTCCAAATTTCTAGCCTTAAGCCCGTTTTCCTTCCAAGAGACATCATTGATTGAGCAGCCCCAGCTAATATCCTTAAAAACATGGAAGCGCCCTTCTACGAACTGCCTATCAAAAGTAGCGTTATGTGCAATTATAATAACCGCATCGCTAATGAATGCGTTAACCTCCTCATCGTCAATTCTTTTGCCTTGAACCATTTCATTGGTAATGCCGGTTAGGTCGGTTATCTCCTGAGGGATTTCCCCTTTTTTAGGTTCTTCGTACCCATTAAACTCATCAATAATATTAAATATTTTCCCTTGCTCAGAATACTCAAATGCAATCATCCCTAGCTCAATGATTTCGGCTTCATTTGGGTCTAGTCCCGTTGTCTCAACGTCTAAAAAAACAGCGATACGTTTCCCGCTCCCATCATTCTCGTTGTAAGACTGTTGCGGGTGAAGTTTTTTTACAACCTTGAAGTCACCAGTGGCTTCTAATTCAGATATTAATTCTTTGGCTTGCATGTTTAATTAATCAAAGGGTTTTTTAAGTTGTCGTGATTCCTGGTTCGAGGTATATAATAACTTCAACCAGCGTATTATAATTATAGACCAGATTGCAAACCTCATGCCCACTCCCATAACCAAAGAAAATGTAGGTGAATGGCTGTCCAATAAGTCCAGTGCTTATAAGGTCGGCTGGGTTGCTTGCGAGAAGGGGGATAGGCATATGGAGCACGCCACTTGCACCGCAAACTTCTCTGAAGAGGAGTATGCCGCATACACCGACGGGTACTCACAATGCTTTAGCAACCAGGCCTGTATTGATAGCAGGTAGCCCTATTACAAAGTCTTTGTTTCTACTTGGAAACAGCGCCTAATAGGGAGTAGGAATCTAGAAGGTTCCTGCTTAAATCTAGCCCCTTTGCTAGGACCAGACAAAACTTTCGTGTCAGTGCTGCAAGTAATCAGGAGCTTTTTCTTCGCCCTAGTCATTGCAACGTATAGAAGTCTTGCATCTTCTTCAACCCCGCTATTGTCACACTGAGGCCACTCGGATTGCTTTATCGAATAAAAACCAGGGTATTTATTTTCAGCACATTGAGGAATTATAACGTAGTCAAATTCTAGGCCCTTCGCCTTGTGCACTGTAGCAATGGTAATATTGTCGCCCTCCAGCTTGAGGTCAACTTCTTTGTATTTAGAGAGGTCAGGCATATGTTTTTTGATGCTTTTAATAATATCGCGCTCCTCACACATTTCTTTCATGTATCTAATAAGTTTTTCTAGTTCGCTGTAATCATTTGGTGTGTATTTCTTGCTTTCTGAGTTAAAGTTTGCATCAATATATGACACAACCTCCAACGTAGCATCGCCTAGATTTGATACACTGGCGCGACTCGTCAACAACTCATACAAGGGCAAAAAGTTATTAGAAAATTTTTCTAATAACTTGGATGATTCGCCGTCTAGATAAGACATCCTAGATATTTTATTGGATTCTATGTCGGAAACGCAGTGTTCAATCAGCCCCACTGTCGCCATTACATCATCGACAGCGTTGTGAGAGTTCTTGCCCTCAATATTAAAATAGTCAAGCAAGTATTCCAGTTTATACCTAGGGAGCTTAGGGTAAAGCCTCTGGGCGATATCGACAGAGTCATAAAAGGGGGTGTTATTTGATAGTGGAAGCAATCCCGTTTTTATTAAATTACTGTTCAATATCTTTTGGTCATAGCTCAAATTGTGAGCAATTAGGGGGCTGTCGCCAGCAAAGTCAATAAAACTAGATAGCGCTAAATGCTTGTCGGTTGCATGCTCAATTAGGTGTTTTTTAGAGATATGGTGAATTTTTTCTGCATCGCCAAAGTCACGATTTGTGTCAATATATACTTCAAACACTTTACCAGGGGTGCCCTTGATAATTTCAATGGCTGCTATTTGAATAATGTCATCCTCTTCGGTATCAAGACCGGTGGTTTCTGTATCAAAAACAACAACCCTGGCTGTGTTGTATGCACACAGAAAGTCATCTAAAAATGACTCTTTAAATGCGTTTCTTAGTAAGACGTCAAGCGGGTTGACGCCAGCGCTAAAAAGTTCGTTCACAATGGAGCGTGATTTTTTTAACGTCTTCCCCGTGGTCATATGAAAGACTCTCGCCCAAGATAGCTTGTCCCTATTGTTCGAAAACGTATTGAGAATTGATAGTGCATCTTTTGTGATTCTTCTTCCAAATAAATCAAAGCCCGAGACCTTGAATATACGCATACCCGGGTGTTGCTTCTCAAAAGCTTCGGCATATAAATCAGCAGATGCGTTTTCTTTAACCAGTATGGCTGCAGTAGAGTCTTTTTCAATTGGAAACTCTTTACTAACGATATTATGACATTCGTGCACTTGAGTGAAAGGGCGCCATTTCGGCCCATCTTTGTACCCCTGAAAAGATACCATGCGGAGGGCGCCATCCGGCCTTGAGATATCACTAAAGGCGCGTGTCTCTAACTCCCATTCAACCCTCAATACTTCGACTGCATATTGGTTGTATAAGTCCAACATATACTGAGGGGACCTGTAGTTTGTCTCCAAATAGTGCACCGAACAGTCCTCCCTTATTAACTCCAAACTCCTTTTTGAAACCCCCATGAACGAAAAAATTGCCTGCTCAGGGTCGCCAAAGAAGACCCTGTGTGAGTTATCTTTATTTGAAATTTTGTTAATTATTGCCCACTGTAGGGGGTTAAGGTCTTGGGCCTCGTCAACCTGAAGCCATGTAATTGGTGGTTTAGACCTATACTTATCTTCCTGCGAGAGATGTAAATAGGCAAGTGTCAATAGGTCGTCAAAATCAATGTAGTCTGACTCCGACTTGAGTGACTCGTAACTCTCATGAATCAACTCAAGCGCCCATCTGGCTCTCACCTGTTTGTCATTGAATACACCACTAACATCAATCCCCCCAAAATTTATCAAGCTATCGAATTGGAGTTTTGCACGCTTTAAGTAGACAAAATGCGCTAACAATTGTTTGGCGGGTAGTTTTTTATCACGGGGGGGTGTTAAACAATCTTTTATAGGGCAATGTTTATCAATAGCGCTACATTCAATCTCCACCTCATCGCATAACTGAGGATTGAGATGAGGAATTAAGTTATTCTGCTTAAGGTGCCTCCTCCAAAAGCTGCGAATATTTTCTGTAGGAGCCCCATTGACACCAAGCTCATTATGAGCGCACTCAAACATTGCAAGGCAGCGCTTATTAACATCGGACTGAGCCTCATCAAGCAAGGCAGATTGCTCCTCTTCGTCGAGCAGAGAAGTCATCTGGGGAATTAGGTTGTTCTGCCTAAGGTGTCGATTGCAAAAACTGTGAATATTTCCTATGAAAACCTCATTGTCACCAAGCTCTTTCTGGGCGCGCTCAAGCATATTCGAGGCAGCCCTATTCGTAAACGTTAGGCATGCGATTTGTTCTTGAGGAACCCCTTTACTAATAGCGCCAGATAGGCGGTGTGCCAGAATCTCCGTCTTACCAGTACCAGGTGGCGCCAGTACTAGGTGTTGCCCCTCACTGAGATCGACTATTTTTTGCTGCCCATCCGACAGACTGATGCCATCTTGGTAATTCAAATCGCCGCTCTGTTTAAATTGTTGCTATTGACAGCCATAACACTTAAGAGGTAATGTAATTCAAGTTGAGCCAAGTATATATAATTCCAGTTGAAAATCCAAATTTTATTTGATGCGCGTAGGAGGGTGTAACAACATTTCACCTTATTGTAATTTAAGTCGACTACAGTAATAATCCTTGGTTTGGTCAGGTCTATACTGCTTCCCCCTTATTTTTGCCATGTATGAGGCTCTGTATATAGCCTTTACCTTTTTCTTCTGGGGATTGTGCATTTAACTAACGCCCTTCAGTTGTTTTCTCATTGCTAAAGCAATCAAGACTTTCTTTTCACTGCGCGTCACTTCGTTCCTTACTGAGCTAAACGCTCTTTTTTCTATGGTTTATTTAAAACATTTGTATTTGCATTATTATTGGCATTTACCTGCACACAGGCATTTTCATTGGCATTTACATTTACATTTACATTTACATTGGGTTATTGGTTTGAAAACCTAAGGTTATTTAACGGAAAACCACAACATATGTTAAGTTTCTACAGGTCTTCCACCTTTCTTGCCATTCTTTCTTTTATTAATATTAGCTTTAAGTTGTGGTTTGACTAGCACGAATAAACTTTGGACGACTGGATTGAGTTTTGCTTGTCTTTCAAATAAACCATATTCACAAATGGCGTCGATATAATCAGATTTATCTCCATTACTAAGGTTTTTCATAGACTCGTAAAAACTTTCATAAAAGACAAACGAGCCGTTACTGACAGCTCTTTCACTATCATGAATAGCCTTGTTTATTTGTCGTTTTACTTCGTTCAATCCGCTCACCCTGTGCAGGTCATTGAAGTCTGTACAGTCTACTTCGTGAGCAATGTCAAACTTCGGAAATGTGGTTGTAGCGCCAATATGTTTTGCTGCCTCTACAGCTTTGATGCGACCAATATTTCTCTCATTTCTATGGTCATCATCTCCTGCAATGACCACTTTGGCATTTGGAAATTTGGAGGATAATTCCTTGCCAACTTCTTTGATATTGCTCGAGTTAAAGCAAACAGCTACAGATGTACAAGTAGCCTCATAAATACTTGCCCCAGTTGCGTATCCTTCGCAAAGTATCAACACTTCTTTAGGCTTTCCTAGTAGGAGAAAACACCCCGTGACACGACCCCCTTTAGTGAAGCGTTTTTCTCCAGTATGCGAAATTGTTTGGAGGTTGACAATTTCATCGTCAGCATTCGAAATTGGCACAAGTAGATATTCTTTCTCTTGACAAAGCCCGTAAGACATTACTTTTTTATCAACAAGGTAGGGGTGGATGCTTATATTTGTGGTGCTGGCTTTATAAAGTCGCTTATTTACTGCCTTTTGAACGCACTGTTGCTGTTTTATTTTTTCTTGGCTGGCAATGAGTTTCTGCTCTTCTTGCTTGGCAATATATTGTTGCTTTTGTTCTGTTGTAAGTTGATTCTGCTCAATGCTACAGAATGTTTCATTTACATCTAGTTTCCAACACCCAAACGCACCTGATTGAAACTCTCCATGGTCAAAGGCAACATACCAACTGTTTTTGTTTTTGTCGTCGGTATTTCTAAAGCGTTGAATTTCCCCATCGTATGTAATTTCAATCGACGAGGTAATTCCAAATTTCATCATTATGTTTTGTAAATAATCCATTAGTTTTCACCTTTTTTATCACCCTGTATATCGGCTTTAAACTCTCCAGTGTGAAGATATATTCGCTTTTCCTTGTAGGCTTCAATATCGGACTCCATGTAGAAAACCCGAGAGCCAATTTTGTGATATGCAATTACAATTCCAGTTCCAGTGCTTCTGGCATTGTTAAGTGTTCTCGGCGATATGTGTAGTTCTTTTGCAGCTTGCTCTGTAGTAAATAACTTGCCTGTTTTTTCCATCTGATACTCCTATTGATTAACAAATACTTAATCGACGGTAAGTCGAATAAAGATGTGTTAATTATGGTGTATTTGGATATTTATATGACAGGCGAAAAGGCGATTTACTCCTCTCAAAACCCTTGGTACAAAAGGAAAATCGCAGGCAAAAAAAAAGCGTTTAGGCGATTCCTTTTAGCAACTTGTAATCTTTGAGATATTGCCTCTCAATTGTGGAGTCTTTTAAGTGAGTTATGTTATGTTCTTCTTTTAGTTTTTTGTTAATATCCGAAGCAAGCGTTTGTTTTTGAATTTCTTGGTGGTTTTTGATTATAGCTATTGCAATTGTGGTGATCAGTTTCTGAATTTGTACAGTTGACTTCTTATGATTGACACTATAAGAGCTATCTAAATCTGACTCTTTTTGTAGCGTAGATTTTTCTTGTTGAATAACTTTAAGAAGGTTTTCACTTGTGATTCTGCCATCATTCTTTAAGAACGCACTTTTTTTTAGAATTTGGTAGTGTTTAATTGTAAAAAAGACGCACTCTAACGAGGAGGGGTAGTCTAAAGGTGGAATATATTCAAAAAGATTTAGTTGGTTAAATGGAGGGAAAATTAAAACACTAGGATTTAGTCCTAGGAATAAAAACAATGCCTCATTGAAACTTAGTAATGTATTTGGCTGGAGGAGCGCGCGTGAACTCTTAACATAAAATTCACTATACTTCGGGAGGTCGTCAAACTCCACAATATTTTCTGGCAGTAGTTGATAGCCACTTGAAGAGTAGTTGTTTTGATTTAACCACTGGTTGATAAGTAATACAACGTAAGCAGATATGTACGGTTTTACAAGGCGTGTTGTTCGCAGAGTGTCGAACATTACTTTTCCAGAAACATCTGGGAATTGAATTTCAACTTTTACATCCCTTTTAATTGCCACTTACCTTCTCCAAAATGTAATCATTGATTTGCTGCATTGGTTTTCTAAGCGTTTCAATAGTGGGCTGATAATAATGCTTAAGAGTGACGTCAGAAAAAGAGTGATTAGTTAGGAATTGAACAACATGGAGCTGTATTTCAAGACTACTAGCTATTGTTGTAAAGGTTCTTCTTAGGTCATGCATGGTAAATTTCACACCACTGCCTTCATTAACCTTTTTAATCTGTTTATACGGATTGTTTAGTTGTTGGATGCCATCGCTGCCAGTGAAAACATACTGACTTTCTGTAATTGTTTTTCTTTTTAATAATAAATTGGTAGTGAAGGTTGTAAGGGGTAGGTTTAAGTCAGAGTGATTTTTTGTCTCTCTCACCGTGAAATGAGCATTTTCAAAATCTACATCTTTCCATAGTAATCCTATGGCTTCAGATTTTCTTAAACCAGTAAATAAGATAAACATAAGCAAGTCACCAACAGTTGATGAAACATTGTTCCTTATTAGGTTGTTGTTATGACTTGATAGGGCGCTTACCTCATCAAACCATTTTCTAAGGTCGTTTGGTTGAATGGTGTTGGTTCTTGGCTTCTCTTCGTACCAGTTACTGAGTTTGCTTATTTGTCTTACTGGGTTGGGAAGGGCGATTAGTTCACCATTTGCGTCTTCATAAGTGCCATCCGCATAATTAAAGAGCGCCCTGAGTAACCTCATGGTTGCATTGGCTCGGTAGGGTGACTTCTTACCAATTTGTAAATGCCTATCTTGTACCATCCTTTGTGTAATTTTGGTTAGTTCTAGGCGCTCCCAATCGACTAGGAAAATATTAAACAAACCGTGATAATCACTAACTGTCTTGGGTTTGAGTTTGTGCTTAATTCTTATGTAATCGGACATAACCACTCCCAACGTAGTGAACTTTACTTTTCTGTTCTTTTTAACTTGGTTTGGATTAATGCCACCACTACAGCTATTGAATGCCTCAATTGATTTATTACGCGCCTGCTCGATGGTTGTGTGTGGGTAAATGCCATGTGTAACCATAATAGGCTTACCATCTAGGCTAGGTCTACTGAAAAAAGTTTTTCGACCCGTATTGGAAACTCGAAGCTGAAGTCCTTTCATCTTTGCATCATGATAAACGCCTCTCTCAGTTCCATTGTTAATGAGGCTGTCCAGTCTTTTTTTTGTAAATGTGAATGTCTTAGCCATCAGGTATAATGCTCGCTTTTTTAAGCCATTAATTATTATTGGTACAGTCTTGGTACAGTCTTGGTACAAGAAGTGCAAGGAAAAATAATTAATACAAGTTATAAAGTTTTTGGTGAAAATGCCTCTACAACTGATATTATAGATAGTTATAGGTATTTTAAGTGAATTTAAAAGTAAGTAATATATAGAACTTTTAATCCGATGGTCGAGCGTTCAAGTCGCTCACGCCCCACCATATTTATTAAGGCTTTACAGAGATGTAGAGCCTTTTTTGTATCAAACCCTAG
>Ga0206681_10001571_pt1 | contig 10313 bp, 9 predicted proteins | sample M150012015metaG_FD_161048 | JGI IMG/M metagenome (GOLD analysis project Ga0206681, IMG submission 161048) | Ammonia-oxidizing marine archaeal communities from Monterey Bay, California, United States - M1 500m 12015 | ecosystem: Environmental > Aquatic > Marine > Intertidal zone | place: USA...
CTAGTTTTCCTTGAACCCATAGGAACTTTGATAGGGGTTGTTATGTTTTTTGGGTGCTTTTTAGCTCTTACGGAGGAGTGTCAAGCATTACACGATAAGATTGCTAAGACCGCGATTTATAATAAACAGGATTTGGTCTAAAGGAGCTGTTTAACCTAGTCCAGCACTAGTTTTAATCTCTTCCACCACGCTAGGATCGAGGAGAGTTGAGGTGTCACCTAGATTACTAACGTCTCCTTCTGCGATTTTCCTCAGTATTCTTCTCATTATTTTACCGGAACGAGTTTTTGGAAGACCACTAACTATTAAGATTTTATCAGGTTTAGCAATGGGGCCGATAAATTCTATAACAGTTTTATTTACCTCCTTAATAAACGTATCCATGTCTGTAGGTTGTGAGTGACATATAGCATAAGCGTATATGCCTTGACCTTTTATATCGTGAGGGAATCCAACCACGGCAGTTTCGACCACGTTCTCGTGTTCGTCTATGGCAGCTTCTATTTCTGCAGTTCCAAACCGGTGTCCACTCACATTAATAACGTCGTCAACCCTTCCAGTAATACGATAATATCCATCGTCGTCGCGTCTACATCCGTCACCAGTAAAATACTTTCCCTTGTATGTTGAGAAATACACTTGTTTACATCTATCGTGGTCTCCATAAGTTGTACGTATCATGCTCGGCCAAGGGAATTTGATACATAAGTTCCCCTGAACATCATTTCCCTCAATCTCATTTCCGTCAGAGTCAACAAGGCAGGGTTGAATCCCTGGGAGAGGTAGTGTTGCGTAACTTGGTTTTAATGCTGTAATTCCAGCCAAAGGGGAGATCATTATTCCTCCAGTTTCTGTCTGCCACCATGTATCGACTATAGGGCAATTACCTTTTCCTATCTTATCGTTATACCAATGCCATGCTTCTTCGTTGATAGGCTCTCCCACAGACCCTAATACCCTAAGTGAACTAAGACTGTAAGGATTCACAAATTGATTTCCACGAGCCTGAAGTGCTCGAATTGCAGTCGGGGCAGTGTAAAATAGATTTACATTATGTTTATCACAAATTTCCCAGAACCTTCCTGCATCTGGATATGTCGGAATCCCCTCGAACATTACAGTTGTAGCTCCTGCTAATAGTGGACCATACACAATGTAAGTATGTCCAGTTATCCATCCTATATCTGCTGTACACCAGTATACATCTCCCTCCTGATATTGAAATACATTTCTGAAACTGTATTCAGCATATACCATATACCCCCCACATGTATGTACAACTCCCTTAGGCTTGCCAGTTGATCCAGATGTGTAAAGTACAAAGAGCTCATCTTCGCTATTCATTTTCTCAGCTGGGCAGATGTTATTTACTTGTTTGAGTTCTTCATGAAGCCAAACATCACGCCCACTTTTCATTTCCACACTACAGCCAGTTCTTTTAAGAACTATAGATTTTTTAATACTTGGACACTTTTCAAGTGCCTTATCTACGATTGTTTTTAATTCTATAGTTTTGGCTCCTCGATACCCACCATCTGCAGTAACAATAATGTTACATGTAGCATCTTTTATTCTGTCTTCTAAAGATCTAGCAGAAAAGCCAGCAAATACAACAGAGTGTATTGCGCCAATTCTTGCACAAGCTAATGTTGCTATTGCAAGCTCTGGAGTCATAGGCATATATAAGCATATTCGATCTCCCTTTTTCGCACCATTTCGTTTTAATACGTTTGCGAATAAGCAGACTCGCTCGTGAAGTTCTTTGTATGTGATTTCTATAGCTTGTTCTGCAGGATCATTAGGCTCCCAGAGGATTGCTATTTGTTTTCCTCTAGATTCAAGATGCCGGTCTAAGCAATTCTCAGTAATGTTGAGTTGCCCCCCGATGAACCATTCAATTTTAGGGGTGTTAAACTCCCATTCTAGGACCCTATCCCATTTCTTTATCCAATTAAAGTTTTCAGCTTTTTCAGCCCAAAACTCCTCAGGGTTTTCAATACTCTTACTGTACTCTTCCTTATACTCCTTGAAAGAACTTATTTTATTCATAATGAAATATGGTTTGGGGCATAATTAGGGTCAACTATTCTACAATAACACCATCGGCCATTCTTAAACTTCTATCAGCTCTTGAAGCCAGTTCTTCGTTATGGGTCACGATAATTATTGTGATCCCTAGTCTATCACGAAGTTCGAAAAATAGATCGTGGAGTAATTCGGCGTTTTCAGAATCCAAATTTCCAGAAGGTTCATCTGCAAGTAAAATTTTTGGCTCGTTAATAAGAGCTCTAGCAACAGCAATTCGTTGTTGTTCACCTCCAGAAAGTTCAGAAGGTAAGTGACTAGCCCTGTCATTAAGCCCAAGGTCTTTCAAGAGTTTCGTCCCACGCTTTTCAGCTTCAAAATCAGATATGCCACCTATCCACGCTGGCATCATGATGTTCTCAAGAGCTGTAAATTCGGGAAGAAGTCTATGAAATTGAAAAACGAATCCAATGTGTTTATTTCGAAAATCGGCAAGTGATGAACGTGAAAGATTTGAAACGTTTACTCCTCCAATTTTAAGCTCCCCAGAAGACTCAACATCAAGTGTACCAAGGATTTGAAGTAAAGTAGTCTTGCCAGCACCAGAAGCACCCACGATGCTTACAACTTCTCCTTTTGAGACATTTATTGTGATGCCTTTTAGAACCTCTAGTTCACCAAATTTCTTTTTTATACCTTTAATTTGAATCACATGTGCAATCTACGCACTCAGACCCGTAATATTGCCTAACTTTGCGCCGGAAAATCAACTCTTAAAAGCAATAAATGAATCTTCACGAGTATCAGGGAAAATCTATCCTTAAAAGTTTTGGAGTTGCTATTCAGGAAGGTCTCGTTGCTGACACCCCTGAGGAAGCTCACAAAGCGGCATTGAAATTAGCTGAGGAGACAGGAACAGAGTGGTTTGTTCTAAAGGCTCAAATTCATGCTGGTGGGCGAGGGAAAGGTACTGTCAAAGAAACAGGGTCTCACGGCGTAGTTCTAGCTAAGGGAATAGATAAGGTAATAGAAGTAGCTTCTGGAATACTTGGCGGACACCTTGTAACAGCTCAGACTTCTTCTGAAGGGAAAATGGTAAGTAAAGTCTTGATAGCTCAGGACGTTTACTATCCAGGTGAATCCGAGACAGAGGAGTTCTATATGTCAGTACTATTAGATAGATCTTCAGGAAAAAATATCATTATGTATTCTCCTGAAGGAGGTATGGATATCGAGGCCGTAGCTGAAAACACACCGGAACTTATTTTCACTGAAACGATTGATCCAGGAGCTGGACTTCAGGGGTTCCAAGCTCGTCGTATTGCATTTAATCTAGGTCTAAGTGGACAGTCATTTAAGCAAATGACAAGCTTTGTTTTCAAACTTTATGATGCGTACATAGGTTGTGATGCTTCAATGTTTGAGATTAATCCAGTTCTTAAGACTTCTGATAATAAAATAATTGCTGTTGATTCTAAGGTGAGTCTAGATGATAATTCTCTTTACCGTCATCCAGATTATGAATCTATGCGAGACAAATCGGAGGAAGATCAGGCGGAACTTGAAGCAGACGAGATTGGACTTAACTACGTAAAACTTGATGGTAACGTAGGATGTATGGTTAATGGAGCTGGACTAGCTATGGCAACCATGGATATCATTAAGTTAAGTGGAGGTGAACCTGCAAATTTTCTAGATGTTGGAGGTACAGCTGATGCTGCTAGAGTAGAGCAAGCTTTCCGGATTATTTTGAAAGATCCTGCTGTAAAAGCTATACTAGTTAATATTTTCGGAGGTATTGTTCGTTGCGATAGAGTGGCTCAGGGTATTGTTGATGCATACCTGAATATGGGGGATGTAGAAGTGCCTGTTATAGTACGTCTTCAGGGAACCAATGCAACCGAGGCTAAGAAGCTTATTGACGACTCTGGCCTGAAAGTTACTTCTGTTATTCTTTTTCAGGAAGCAGCAGATGCGGTAGCTGAAATAGTAGCCTAAATTTTCCTGACGATTTGTACCCCATCCCAAACTGGCAATAGTACATTTTCTACCTCTTTATGATTTAAGATATACTGATTTAATTGGTGAATCCTAGAACCACCAGATTTCGGTTTTGCAAGTTTCTTATTGTCAATTACGGCTCCGCCCCAAATAGCATTATCTATTAGTAGCCATCCTCCTCTATTAAGTTTGGAGATAGCGAAGTCAGCATATTCTATCTGGTGTTCTTTATCGGCATCTAACCAAATAAGATCATACTTACCTTCTAATTTTCCACTTTTAATAATGTCTAAGGCGTGTCCATAATACCTTGTGATTTTATCTAAAACACCAGCTTTCTTAAAATACTTTTCATGAATATTCTCTAACTCGTCGTTAATTTCGACAGTATGAATTTCACCTTGAGGGGTAAGACCTTCAGACAAGCAAATCGTAGAATACCCTGTAAATGTTCCGAATTCCAATATACGTTTCGGCTTAACCATTTTACTTATTGTAGATAAAAAACGTCCTTGGATTGGGTCACTGAGCATCTGTGGTTTCGTCGTTGATAACCACGTGTCCCTTCTTAGTCGTGATAACACATCTCCTTCCGAAGAAGAATGAACTTCCGAATATTCATTTGTTGCGTCTTCAAAATGTGCCATGCAGCAAATCTACCTCGTACCTTGCGCAATATTTGCAAATGTGATGGCAAAACGAAGACGAGATAACGACGGTATGGTATTCAGTACTAATTCTGGATATAATTGGGACGAAGAAAGTGATGTTGAACGCGATGGCAATTGGTCGCCTTCTGATTGTAAACTATATATAAGTTTGGACAGAAAACAAAGAGCAGGAAAACCGGTGACACTTATTGAAGGTTATAATGGTCCTTCTTCTGAACTACTAACTCTAGGTAAAACGCTTAAAGTAAAATGTGGTGTGGGAGGAACAGTGAAAGAAGGGTGTATTTTAATTCAAGGAGATCATAGAGATAAAGTAGTAGATATTCTCGAAAAAGATGGATTTATAGTAAAACTCAAAGGGGGCTGAAACAAAAATGAATATACCAAATACTCCTACAGCAAAATACCATGCAAAAACACTTGCAGGGTTTGAGCAATTAGTCGCTGATGAGCTACGAGCTCACGGTGCGACAGATATTGAGATAGGAAGAAGAGGAGTTGGCTTTACGGCAACTGCGGAAGTAATGTACCGTCATTGTATGCACGCTCGCTTTACTTTAAAAGTTTTGAGAATTCTTTATCAATTTCAAGCAAAGCATACTGATGAACTTTATCGTTTGTCAGCTAGAAAGAAGTGGGAGGATATTTTAAAACAGGATGGATCATTTACAATCGACTCAACAATTTATTCGGATCACTTCCAGCACGACCAATTTGCTGTACTTCGTTTAAAAGACGCTATTGTAGATAGATTTCGAGCAAAAAAAGGTGAGAGACCATCTGTAGACAGGCAGAATCCTGACGTCAGGCTTCATTTACACATCAGTCGTCAGGATGTAACAATTTCTTTGGACGCATGTGGAGATCCTCTTTCTAGAAGAGGCTATAGATCTAGAAAAGCTATTGCACCTTTAAATGAAGTTTTGGCTGCAGGACTTCTTGCATTGAGTGGCTGGCGTCCAGGTATAACCCTATACGACCCTATGTGTGGGTCTGGTACATTTACATGTGAAGCCGCTCTGTGGGCTTCGGGGTTACCTGTTCAAATGAACCGTTCTCATTTTGCCTTTATGGAGTGGATGAATTTTAATCGTTCAGCTTGGATTGCTGTTCGTGATGAAGCTATGGAATACAATACACCTGTTCCTACTACCATTTTTGCTTCGGATATAAATAAAGATGCTCTATCCCAAACTAAATATGCTCTCTCCCAACTTGATCTTCCATCTCACGATGTAAATGTAGATCAAATAGATTTTTTCAAATCAGAACCTCAAACCACAGAGGGTGGAATGGTTGTTATCAATCCTCCATATGGCGAACGAATGGAGCCTGAAAACATTGATGAGATGTACGCAGCAATGGGCGATAGACTCAAGTTTCATTGGCCTGGCTTTAAGGCCTGGATAATTTCATCCAATCCCGAAGCCATTAAGCATATAGGATTAAAAAGTAACCACCGACTTAAAGTGCACAATGGCCCTTTAGAATGTCGGTGGCTAGGATTTGAATTATACGCGGGCTCTCGCTTCGCGGATAAAAAATAACGATAAGTGTTATTGCTTCACGAAACCGGATCTAACGACTGAAGTTTCAGATACACAATCCATTCTATATGTGCCTTGACGTAGTCCGCTTACATTTAGACTCACTTCTCCAGCTTCAACATCTTGGGTGAACACAAGACGACCATTTGCATCGTATACGAAAGCCTTGGCATTTGAGTTTAGTCTAAAGTTCAACGCATTTGTAGTTGGGTTAGGGTAGATGGTAATGGCAGAAACTTCGATTGACCCTACAGCCATACCTATACTTACATCATCAGCACTGCTAGGTTCTATTTTGTACTCTTCATATGTGTAAGTAAGAACTCCAGTTACTGTGTAGTACTGACCAGTAACCCAAGCCGGATCGGGTGTATACAACATATCGTCAACCATACAATCTCCAGTTCCATCATCAAAATATGCGTCACCGAATCCTAGATCTGGATTAGTGCAAGCAGCATTGGATATTTTTACTCGACAACCCTCATAAGGCTCTCCAGATGTTCCAATAACCCCAGTCCCTAACTCAACTGCTGCAGGTAGGTCATTACCGGAGCTTACAGTTTCAAAATAAGTGATATTGGAAATTTCAGTAAGGTCATAGTATTCACTTACTTCTCCTTCAAGTATAACATCATCTCCTACTGCGGGTAGGTTTGTATTGTCGTAGATATAAATTCCATTCCAAGGTCCAGAGCCATCTTGAATGAAATAGCTGTAATCATTAGCGGCAGTAACAACACCTTGGATAGTAACAACTTGTTCAACTAGTGGTGACGAGAAAAGCTCTCCTTGAACTTCAGCAATAGTATGGGTTACAGTTTGAGCAAATGCACATGTTGCAACAAAAACTCCAACAACAGTAAAAAATAAACGTACAGAATGTAGCATGATTTGAGTATTAAATTTGAGGGGTAATTTAGTGAATAAATGCTCATATTTGCATCAACTAGCTCGTGGTTTATATCATTAACAAGAATTGATGAGATATTGTTTTCAATTACTAGGATTTTGTATCCTCACAATCTTGCATACTGGTTGTAATTTTAAATCAAATCACGCAGATTTAATTTTGCATAATGCTGTAGGTTTAGTGTGTGATGGTTCGCCACTTAATGCATCTAGTATTGCAATTGCTATCGAAAATGGTAAAATTGTAGCTACTGGCCCCGAGCGGGAAATATTAAATTCTTTCAATGCCGATGTGAAAATTGATCTTAGGCAGGCTGTAGTTTATCCTGGGTTAATTGATGCTCATGCACATTTTACTGGTTATGCATTAAGCACTCTAGAAGTTGATCTTGTCGATTCTGAATCTTATGATGAGGTATTAAGTAGACTTAAAACCTTTTCCAAAAGTCATACTTCTGGTTGGCTTACCGGAAGGGGTTGGGACCAAAATAAATGGACTCCCTCAACCTACCCCACACTTACACTGCTAGACAATTTATTCCCCTCCAGGCCGGTAGCTATACGTAGAATTGATGGGCATGCACTTTTAGCAAATTCAGCAGCTTTAAGAATTGCTGGGATGACAGAAGTTCGTTCTATTAAAGGTGGGGAGATGATATCATTTGAAGACGGATCTCCTTCAGGAGTCTTAATTGATGGTGCTGCTGATTCTCTTTTAGCCTTTATTCCTCCCCATGATGGACCTACAAAAGACGTCGCACTGATTCAAGCTCAGCACGATCTTTTTGCTTTAGGTCTTACTACTGTTGTCGATGCTGGTTTAGACGTTTCGGATATTAGAAGAATTGATTCGCTTCATAGAACAGGAGACCTTAAAATTAGAGTTGTTGCAATGGCAAGTGGAACCTATCCCAATCTAGATTCAGCATTTGCAATAGGGCCTCATCGAACAGACCGCTTAATTGCACAATCAATTAAATTCTATATGGACGGATCCCTAGGTTCTCGTGGTGCAGCACTTTTGGAACCATATTCAGATCGTCAAACACATAGTGGTTTTATTTTTCAAGATTCAGCAGAATTCCGAACAACCCTTGATTTAGCTAATGAGTTAGGATTTCAAGTTGCTACACACTGTATTGGCGACTCTGCTGTTAGAAATGTTCTCAATCTATATAATTCAGTCTTAGGTGGTCAAAATGATAAGAGGTGGCGTATTGAACATGCTCAGGTTGTTTCCCCCTCAGACTTGCCACTTTTCACTTCAGCAAGTATTATTCCTTCAGTTCAACCAACACACGCGACATCAGATATGTATTGGGCTGGTAAGCGTCTTGGTAGAAATAGAATAAGGACAGCATATGCATATAGAGATCTTCAAGATGTTCTAGGGATTCTTCCACTAGGTACAGATATGCCTGTTGAGGATATTGATCCTAGAAAGACATTTTACGCTGCTACTATAAGGAAAGATTCTGAGGGGTATCCTTCGGAAGGTTATCATATTGATCAAAGCATTTCAAGAGAATCTGCCTTGTATGGAATGACTCTTTGGGCTGCTATTGCAAATTTTCATGAAGAAGAAGTAGGGTCAATAGAGGTTGGGAAATGGGCTGACCTTGTGGTTATGGACCGAAATCTCCTTACTACAGCCCCAGATCAAATTCTAGATACAAAAATACTCAGAACATTTGTGGCGGGTGTTCAGACCTATGATTCATCTAAATAAACTTTATGGGAAGTAAAAAAACAATAGCAATTTTCACCATAATAGTAGCAAGTGCTATTTTGTATTCGTACTTTTTTTTCTTTAAAGTAGAAGAAAGACTACCTGTATATCAACCATCTCAAATTAATCCTGCTTTGGTTGACCCTAGTTTGCTATCTGAGGATGATCACAGAATCTTAGATTTCTCCCTAATTAATCAACTTGGCGACACGATTTCTCTATCAGATGTTGAAGGTTCAATACTTATTGTAGACTTTTTCTTCACTCGATGTGCGACTATTTGCCCCATTTTGACATCAAACTTAAAGCTTATTCAAGATCGTTTACCCGATGGAGTGCGTATTCTAAGTCATTCTGTTACGCCCTATGCGGATAGTGTGTCAGTTCTTTCTTCATATGCCGATAAAAACGGGGCTGATTCCTCTTTATGGTGGTTTCTTACAGGCCAAAAGGCTGAAATCTATAAACTGGCTAGAAAAAGCTATTTTGCCTGTTTAGACGAGGGAGATGGTGGTTATCAAGACTTTGTGCATACTGAGAATGTAGTTTTAGTAGATACTCAAGGTAGATTGAGAGGTTTCTATGATGGTACTAGGGAGGAAGAGATTTCTCAGCTATATCAAGACTTAACGAGGTTAATAAAAGAAAACTCAAAAAAAAAGTAACAAACTTATTGCAGGTGGGAAAACCTAATGTAAATTTGCACCCGCTTTCGAAGGAAAGTGAGTTTTTTGACAAACGGACGAAAAAGTAAGTTGATTATTTTTTTAGCTTAAATGTTGCAGAATTAAAATCCTGTGATACCTTTGCCGTCCGCTTTGAAAGAAGTAATTTATGATACCCTTCGGGGTTGATTTGAATATAAAGTTCTTTGACTTGATGCAGCAGCCCAAATCCTATCTCTTGGTTGAGATAGGTACACTATGTAAGTTTACTTACTGGTGTTTTTAACATCTCTCTTCGGAGATGATGTTCCAACGTTAATTTTTATGAGAGTCAATTATGGATTATAACTTACAATGGAGAGTTTGATCCTGGCTCAGGATGAACGCTAGCGGCAGGCTTAACACATGCAAGTCGAGGGGTAACAGGGAAAAGCTTGCTTTTCCGCTGACGACCGGCGCACGGGTGCGTAACACGTATGCAACCTACCTCTTACTGAGGAATAGCCCAGAGAAATTTGGATTAATACCTCATAACACCACAAGATCGCATGATCTAATGGTTAAAGGTTACGGTAAGAGATGGGCATGCGGCCCATTAGTTTGTTGGTGAGGTAATGGCTCACCAAGACTACGATGGGTAGGGGGTCTGAGAGGATTATCCCCCACACTGGTACTGAGACACGGACCAGACTCCTACGGGAGGCAGCAGTGAGGAATATTGCGCAATGGACGAAAGTCTGACGCAGCCATGCCGCGTGAAGGA
>Ga0206681_10001576_pt1 | contig 10293 bp, 9 predicted proteins | sample M150012015metaG_FD_161048 | JGI IMG/M metagenome (GOLD analysis project Ga0206681, IMG submission 161048) | Ammonia-oxidizing marine archaeal communities from Monterey Bay, California, United States - M1 500m 12015 | ecosystem: Environmental > Aquatic > Marine > Intertidal zone | place: USA...
TGCAATGAATGGCGACCTGATCTTTGTTTCTAAAACTCTTGGCGATGCCGCTTATGCATGGAGTCAGATACAAAGTAATGAGAAACCATCGATATCTCTGACTGAATCCTTGAACAGGCCAGAACCGAGGATAGCCCTTGGTCAAAGATTGGTCGGCATCGCTAACTCTTGTATAGACATTTCAGATGGCCTCGAGCAGGACCTATCGCATATACTTCAAAGTTCCAAGGTTGGGGCAATAATTGATATAAATAAGTTGCCACTATCAGAACCAGTAAGAGAATACATAAGTAATACCAGGGACTGGTGCGTAGCTCTGGCAGGTGGGGACGACTATGAGCTATGTTTTAGTGTTAATAAGGCCAACAAAGACAAGATAAGGTCTATAGAGAGAGAACTGAATATACCCCTAACAGAGATAGGCAGAGTTACCACCGGAGGGGGCCTCATAGTTAATGGGTTCAGTGGGGAATGCAAATCTTACAGCCACTTTTGAGTGGCAACTACTATACCTCTTTCTTTTCAGCTATAGTTTTACAATCAATGCACTCGTCTGCAGTAGGTCGAGCCTCTAGACGCATCAAATTAATTTCTGCTCCGCAGGTTTTGCAGTAACCGTAATCACCAATCTCGATGATGTGAAGTGTCTTATCAATTTTGCTGATAAGTTTTCTTTCCCTGTCCCTAGTCCTTAACTCTAGAGCGAACTCTTCCTCTAGCGTTGCACGGTCATTAATGTCAGCTACCTGGGTTGAGTCTTCCTGGATATGGTTTATGGTAGATTCCGCATCAGACACCAACTGTAGCCTCCAAGCTGAAAGCTTGTTTTTAAAATGTGTTAGCTGTCCAGAGCTCATAAACTCTTCACCATTGTTTGGGCTATAGGTCGGCATATCTTGAAAATTTGGTTCTGACATATTACTTAAATGTTAAAAAAACAATGGTTATACCTAATCTGCCTTAAAATAGCAATATTTTTTATAACAAATAAACTATATATAGTTAACTATGGACCTCAAAGCTCTCATTTTTGATGTAGACGGTACCCTTGCAAACACTGAAAGGGATGGTCATCTGCAGGCCTTCAATATAATTTTTGAAAGGCTTGGACTGGACTGGTACTGGTCCAACGAGCTATACCACAAACTGCTAAATGTGACCGGAGGCAAGGAAAGGATTAAGTATTACCTTGACACCTACAAAAATGATTTTTATCACGACGACCTTGAAAACTTTATTGCAGACATTCACCGACAAAAGACTGACATCTATGTTGAACTAATTTCTACCGGCCTAGTACCTCTAAGGGTTGGAGTCAAAAGGCTAATAGATGATGCCTCCTCCTCAGGTCTCAGGCTGGCCATCGCCACTACCACCAGTCCGCAGAACGTGGAGGCATTGATAGTTAACACTCTAGGTAAAAAGTATATGTCTTTGTTCGAAGTTATCGGTGCTGGAGATGTTGTAACTTTAAAGAAGCCGGCTGGCGACATTTATAACTATGTCCTTAATGAAATGAAAATAGACCCCACCCAGGCATTGGCCTTTGAGGATTCGCGCAACGGATTATTGTCTGCCTCTTCTGCAGGTATTGATTCAGTGATAACAGTTAATGAGTATACTAATGAACATAACTTTAATGAAGCCTTGGTAGTTCTAGACCATCTAGGCGATGAGAACAACAACTTCAATCTGATTAAGGGTGACACTACACACAGCAAATTTGTTGATGTTGAATATTTGAGAGAGCTGAATGCAAAAAATTGTTGAATTAGCGAACAATACCAGGGTCTACGATGTAGCCAACGTTACCCCTTTGTCATTTGCAAACCAGCTAAGCGAAAGGTTTTCCAACAACATATACATGAAGAGGGAGGACGAACAGAGCGTTCACTCCTTCAAGTTGCGTGGTGCATACCAAAAGATTTCCGGACTAAGCGAGAGCGACCTTGGGAAAGGAGTTATAGCGTCCTCGGCTGGCAATCACGCCCAGGGAGTGGCGCTTGCATCCAAAAGGATGGGCACTAAGGCTATTATAGTTATGCCCCTGTCAACCCCTAAAATCAAAGTCAAATCGGTGCAGCAGCTAGGCGCAAAGGTGATCCTTCATGGGGACACGTATGATGACGCTTATCAGTACGCAAAAAGCTTAGAAAAAGACAATGACCTGGTATTCATTCATCCATTCGATGACATAGAGGTAATAGCTGGACAGGCTACGGTAGCCAAGGAGCTACTTGAGCAATTAGAAAGCATTGACAAAATATTTGTCCCGGTCGGTGGAGGAGGTTTAATTGCCGGTATCGCTTCCTATATAAAGAATTATGCTCCACAAGTACAGGTAATAGGTGTTGAGCCTGAGGACTCTCCGACTCTTTATCAGGCACTCAAGACTGGGGAGCGAGCAGTACTATCAGATGTCGGCCGCTTTGCTGATGGAGTTGCGGTCAAGCAGATAGGTGAAAAGACATTCCCAATAATAAAGGGTATCGTTAGTGAGGTGGTACTTGTAACTAATGACGAGATCTGTGCCGCCGTTAAGGACCTGTTTGAAGACATAAGGTCTATCGCTGAGCCTGCTGGTGCACTTGCAACTGCAGGGGTTAAGAAGTATCTTGAAAGTCACAATATAAAGGGCCAAAACATTGTCTCTTTGGTGTCCGGTGCGAACGTGAACTTCGACAGGCTTAGATATATCGCAGAGAGGGCCGACCTTGGTGAAAACAATGAGGCCATAATCGCTGTCACTATAGATGAGAAACCAGGAAGCTTTCTGGAGTTCTGTAATAACCTCGATAACCACTCAATCACAGAGTTTAATTACCGCTACTATGAGGGCAAGGATGCCAACGTTTTTGTTGGTGTGGAGCTGGAAGGCGGTGTCGATGAAAAGACCGAGCTGTTGGACCGACTAGCGAAGTCATTTGGTATTGTTGATTTGAGCGACAACTCTATGGCCAAGACTCATATTCGTTACATGGTTGGAGGTAGGCCAGATGTACAGAACGAGGTGGTTTATCGATTCGAGTTTCCGGAGAGGCCAAACGCGCTTTTAAATTTTTTGAAAAAGGTTGGTACCAACTGGAACATTTCACTTTTCCATTACCGCAACCATGGGGCAGACTTCGGTCGCGTCTTGATAGGTCTACAGGCCGACGATGTGGGCGAACTTGAGACTAAGTTCGATGAGCTTGGATACTACTATTCAAATGAAACCGACAACAAGGCATATAGATACTTTCTGTAGGCTACTAACAACTATAGACCTTGCTAGGGTACTCGATATAGAGTCCGTTGCCTACCAGGAACCTTGGAGTGAAAATTTTTTTCTAGACACTCTAGATAACAAGAACACACTCGCCAGTGCGGTACTCGTTGGTGGCGAGGTTGTTGGCTATATCATTACTAATCTTTGCGTCGACTATGCCGACATACTGAACATCTGTATCCACCCAGAACACCAAAGAGGCGGACTCGGTTCACTACTCTGGCGTCACCAAATTGAAAAACTAAAGATGCACCGTATCAGCTCAGTTGTGTTGGAGGTTAGGGATTCAAATAGTGCAGCCTTGTCGTATTATGAAAAAAATGGATTTAAGGCTATAGATAGGCGTAATAAGTACTATAAAAATGGTGAAAGTGCTATAATTATGCGTCAATTTATCTGACAAAAATAAGGGCTAACGGCAATGAAATATCAACACATAAAGATACCAACTACGGGCCAAAAGATTACTTACGATGGCGACGACATTAATGTTCCTGATAACCCAATAGTTGCCTACATTGAGGGCGACGGTATAGGTATAGATGTTAGCCCGGTGATGATTAAGGTTATAGACGCTGCAGTCAACAAGGCGTACTCAGGATCGAAAAAGATTTCATGGATGGAGATCTTTGCTGGAGAAAGGGCCGACTATATCTATGGCGAGTTCTTACCTGAAGAGACACTGGACGCTATAAAGGAGTACTACGTAACTATAAAGGGGCCACTAACAACTCCTGTCGGTGGCGGTATGCGCTCACTCAATGTCGCTATACGTCAGCAACTAGATTTATATATATGTCAAAGACCTGTACAGTACTTTGATGGCACACCTTCACCTGTCAGGGCTCCAGAAAAGATAGATATGGTCATCTTTAGGGAGAACTCTGAAGACATATATGCAGGAATAGAGTATCAGCAAGGTACTGAGGAAGCAAAAAAGGTGATTGATTTTTTTCAAAAAGAGATGGGCGTTACCAAGATACGATTCCCGGACACCTCCGGTATCGGTATCAAGCCTGTATCTAAAGAGGGTACCGCTAGGCTTGTAAGGGCTGCACTTAAATATGCCATAGACAATGACAGGGACTCTGTTACCTTCGTTCATAAGGGCAACATAATGAAGTTTACTGAGGGACTTTTTAGGGACTGGGGATACCATATAGCCAGAGAAGAGTTCGGTGCCCAGTTGCTTGATGGTGGTCCATGGTGCGAGATGACTAACCCGAACACCGGAAACAAGATAACAATCAAAGATTCAATTGCCGACGCATTCCTACAAGAGATCCTTCTTAGGGGTGACGAGTTCTCGGTGATAGCAACACTAAACCTTAATGGAGACTACATATCTGACGCCCTGGCGGCTCAGGTTGGGGGTATAGGTATTGCACCAGGAGCCAACCTTTCAGACAAGGTAGCAGTGTTCGAGGCTACACACGGTACTGCACCTAAGTATGCAGGCCAAAATAAAGTGAACCCTGGATCACTGATTCTTTCTGCAGAGATGATGCTAAGGCATATGGGCTGGTCAGAGGCGGCAGATTTAATTCTACAGTCAATGTCCGACACAATCAAAAATCGAACCGTTACCTATGACCTAGAGAGGTTGATGCCTGCTGGGGCAACACTTTTGTCTTGTTCAGAGTTCGGTGACGCTATGATAGAATCGATGAACTAGTACTTATATATATTATATATAACCAAAACTATCAAACCTTATCCCTAGTTGTATTGTTATGCTCGACCGGCTTATTAATTCTTTGATGGTATTATGTAGTCATTGTTAGTAATGCGTAACTATATGTAATATGCTAAAACAAGAGCAAATAGACATGTACAGAGATGACGGCTATTTGGTTGTCGACAAATTTATCGATGCTGACAAGATAAAGTCTCTAATGCACAGGGCCGAGCACCTAATAGAGGAGTTCGATTCCTTATCACACACAACAGTATTCAGCACCAACGAGCAGGAACGCACAAGTAACGAATACTTTATCGGTTCGGCAGACAAGGTAAGGTTCTTCTTTGAGGAGGGTGCTATAGATGATTCAGGCAACTTTAGGGTTGAGAAAAGCAAATCTATAAACAAGATAGGGCACGCTCAGCACATAATAGACCCTATATATAAGAAGGTTGTAGATAGTCTGCAGTTTGAAGTTATAGCGAGACAGTTAGGGCTCAACAAGCCAATAGCAATCCAGTCCATGCATATATTTAAACAGCCAATGATAGGTGGTGAGGTCGGACTACACCAAGACTCAACCTTCCTTTATACAGAACCTATGAGCTGTGTTGGGTTCTGGCTAGCTCTAGAAGATGCAACCATAGAGAATGGCTGCCTACAGGCGATACCTGGAGGACATAAGTACCCACTCAAGAAGCGCTTCTTGAGGTCTAAAGGAGGAGAAATGAAGTTTGAAGTTCTAGATGACAGTGAATGGCAAGAACAGGAACTAGAGGTACTTGAGGTCGTAGCAGGAACAATGATCATCCTTCATGGCCAACTACCACACTACAGCGCAGCAAACAAATCAAAACAATCCAGGCAAGCTTTCTCAGTTCACCTGGTAGATTCTAAATGTCATTACCCTAAAGACAACTGGCTACAGACAGACTTAGTGTAGATACAAATAGAGACATATCTGACACAAAAAGTCGCCACACTTGGCAATTTATTTACTATTAAATTATTAATTTGATAAGTATTTTAATTTTTTTTCTATTATTTAAAGGTTGTTATGATAGGCTTTTTTACATATATTATCAAAAATTAATAAATAATTATAATAATATTATTGATTTCTAATATTAAATATGTATAATATGCCTCATCTGAATAAAAACAATCAGAGAAAAAACGAAACCAATAATGGCAACGTTAACAAAATTATAATCAAATATTGGAGATTTAAAATGAAAAAAATTATAGCAATAGCTGCTCTAGTAGCAGCAACTACAACTGCAACTGCAGGCTGGTTCGGTAACAACAACAACGGTTGGGGTAACAACGGTTACGGTAACAACGGTTTTAATAACTTCGGTCCTTTCAATGGTGGAAACAACTGGGGTCCTTTCGACGGTGGTTCTAACATGGGTCCTTTCGACGGTGGTTCTAACATGGGTCCTTTCAGCGGTGGCAACAACTGGGGTCCTTTCAACAGTGGTTCTAACATGGGTCCTTTTGATGGTGCTTCTAACTGGGGTCCTTTCGCAAACTCAAACGACTGGTTGAACGACACTGACTTTGGTTTGAACTTCAACACTAAGAACAAGGTTGATAACAAAGCTTCAGGTATCGCAGACGCTAGAGGTACTGGTTATGCAGACGCTAACGCAAGAGGTCAAATGGACGCTTATGCTAAAGGTCAAGCAGACGCTTACGCTAAAGGTCAAGCAGACGCTTACGCTAAAGGTTATGCAGACGCAATGGCATCTTTCGAAGCTAACAACAACCCTTACATCGTAACTCCTGCTACTACTGCTACTAGTACTATCTAATATTAGTTAAGTAAAGCATTAATAATCCAAACCAGGCCTAGTTGCCTGGTTAGGGTTAAGCAAACAAAAGCCACCCCTCGGGGTGGTTTTTTTGTGTATTAAGTAACGGCATACAGGCAGCGGATTTAGTTTAATATTAGCTAATATTAGCAAATAAACAAATAGTAATATGTTTTCAGTTTATAATATACCTACTGAGTATCCTTGCTCGGGGGTGTTTTTTTATTTTTTAATTTTTGTAAATGGAGAGTATATGAAAAATTTATTCAAAGCTGTAGCGATTACTAGTGTTTTTGCTGCAACATCTGCATCAGCATTTATGCACGATAACAACGGCGGCTGGGGCGGCGGTAACAACTTCGGTCCTTTCGGTGGTGGTAACAATGGTTTTAGTAACTTCGGTCCTTTCGGCGGTGGTAACAACGGCTGGGGTAACAACGGCTGGGGTAACAACGGCTGGGGCGGCGGTAACAACTGGGGTCCTTTCGGCGGTAACAACAATAACTGGGGCGGCGGTAACAACTGGGGTCCTTTCGACGGTGGTTCTAACATGGGTCCTTTCGACGGTGGTTCTAACTGGGGTCCTTTCAACGGCGGCAACAACTGGGGTCCTTTTGATGGTGGCTCTAATATGGGTCCTTTCGGTGGTGGCTCTAACTTTGGTCCTTTCTCGGGCGCAAATGACTGGATGAATGACACTGACTTTGGTCTTAACTTCAACACTAAGAACCAGGTTGACAATCAGGCATCTGGAGTAGCAGACGCTAGAGGTACTGGAGTAGCAGACGCTAACGCTAGAGGTCAGATGGATGCATACGCAACCGGTCAGGCTGACGGATACGCTAAAGGCCAAGCAGACGCTTACGCTAAAGGTTATGCAGACGCTCAGGCAGCTTTCGAAGCTAACAACAACCCATACAACCCGTACGCAGTAGTACCTACTGCAGGGTCAAGTAACTAATTTATATATTTAGTTAGGTTGATAAAAGGGGGCTCTTTTGAGCCTCTTTTTTTTGTCCGTATGTTTTTATATTATAAATAAGTAATATAATTTCTGTATAATATATATTTTATATTATTGATAAAAACAGATATACATCGGGGACTATGAAAAATTTATTTATATCATCATTAAGCATTTTTGTTTTTTTGTCTAGCAGCGCTATCGCTCGTCCTTGGATGCCTTGGGACACTAGTAGTGACGTTGAAAACCACAACCAGAACACTTCCAACCAAAACAATAACGATGCATCGAGCACAAAGAGTGCTACTTCTTGGTTTGTGCCTTGGAATTCTAATTCAAATTCTAATTCTAATTCTAATTGGAACCCTATGGCTGGGAACAACAACTTTAATCCTATGTCTGGGAACAATAACTGGGGACCATTCAACGGCGGCAATAATTGGGGTCCTTTCAATGGAGGCAACAATTGGGGTCCATTTAATTCAGGATCAAACTTTGGGCCTATGGATGGCGACTCTAAGTTTGGCCCTATGAACGCAATGACTAACTGGGGCCCAATGAAGACTATGAATGACTGGGTCAACGAGACCGAGTTCGGTTTAACCTTTAAGACAAAGAACAAGGTGGAAAACAAGGGCTACGCTAGGGCGGATGGTAACTACACAGCGCAACTACAAAACCGTTTATCTGGAAAGGGCGACTGGAGTGCTAATGGGCAGGCAGATAATTACTACTTAGGACAGGTAACTAATTATGGTCAGGCCAGAGGACAAGGGCAGTACGAGGGATACGGAAAGCAGGGCTATTTGGGCTTTGCTAATGCACCAGTTTCTAATAATGATTTCCCGGCTCCGAGCCAATAAAATATAATAAATTTATACTGACAGTTAGCCTATTTATAGATTGACTCAAAAACATACATCGGTATAATTTCAAATCTATTCCCTGATAGCTCAGTTGGTAGAGCAACGGACTGTTAATCCGTTTGTCGGTGGTTCGAGCCCACCTCAGGGAGCCAAACTAATAAATTAAGACATCTCAGGATGTCTTTTTTATGCCTGTAATATACCTTTGTATAGGTATTTAATGATATATTTCAATATTTATTTTTCATAACTTATCATAACATCTCATATAAGTGTGAGTACAATTTACGAGATGCTAAGCGATACAAAAATAAAATCCATCAAAGCAAAAGAAAAGCTATTTCGGATAACTGACGCAAAAGGACTTGTTTTAGAAATTACCACCAATGGGAGTACTCAAGTAAATTAATGCGAACAGGCATTCGATCGAGGCGAAATTAGGCCTTATAATATATATTATTATAAGGCCACGAAGTTAATCTAAACACCACAGTTGCATACGATGGTTAGACCAAGCGAGGCAGTGCGTATCAGATAGGAGAAGTAAGAATGCAAGCCTTTGAAGGAATTAGAATTCTCGACTTTACTCACGTCTACGCAGGACCATTTACGACCTATCAATTCGCCGTCATGGGTGCTGAGGTGATCAAAATTGAACCAACCGATAACCCAGATATGATGCGTAACGAAGGTGTCGATGCTGCTAGCAATGAAATCGGACTGGGATCAACCTATCTATTCAACAATCAAGGAAAAAAAGCTATTAGCTTGAATTTGGCTACAGAGGAAGGGCAGGGTATTGCGCGAAAGTTAATCGAAACAGCGGATGTTTTGGTCGAGAACTACAGCTCAGGTCTTGATAAATATGGGCTAGGTTCAAAGCAAGCACTGGAAATCAATCCACAGTTAATTTACTGCAATATGTCCGCTTATGGGCCTGACAATGAGTTTGCTGGCCGGCCCGCATTTGACCCAGTTATCCAGGCTATGAGCGGTATGATGTCGGTTAATGGAGAACCTGATCAACCTTTTATCAGGGTAGGCCCGCCGTTGATTGATTATGGCACGGGCGCACAAGCTGCTTTTGCTATTTCCAGTGCATTATTTCAGCGCAGTCGTACGGGGAAGGGACAGGTTATCCACGTCAATATGTTAGATGCTGCATTGGTAATGATGTCACCTATTTTGGCAGGCGCTATGCAAAGCGGGGAAACAGAAAAGCGAACGGGCAATGGCCATAATAGTCGACCTGGTTATGCGGTTTACACTTGTCAAGGTGGTGACTTAATGATCGGGGCGTTCACACCAAGGCATCATCAAAATTTGTTTGACGCCATGACAATATGGACTGAAATTGAGCAACCAGAATCTATAGATAGTCACTGGCTTGGGCAAAATGGTGAGAAAATTCGTTATTGTTTATCACAGAAGTTTTCGCTAAATACCGCGGACCACTGGGAGGTGTTTTTAAACTCTCATGATTTGCCTGCGGCGAAGGTCCGAGATCAGTATGAAATGTTAAAGCACGATCAACCTCGTCGCGCGTGGACTAGCCAGCACCAACGCATCCCTGGAAATGAAATGACAGTTCCTATCTCGGCTTTTACATTCGCTGAAAGTGGGCCTGCACTCGATACCCGGTGCGCGCGGCATGGGGAGGATACAAACTCAGTGCTGGGCGAACTTGGATTTTCTAA
>Ga0206681_10001577_pt1 | contig 10293 bp, 8 predicted proteins | sample M150012015metaG_FD_161048 | JGI IMG/M metagenome (GOLD analysis project Ga0206681, IMG submission 161048) | Ammonia-oxidizing marine archaeal communities from Monterey Bay, California, United States - M1 500m 12015 | ecosystem: Environmental > Aquatic > Marine > Intertidal zone | place: USA...
TGGGTCTCGATTAATTCGTCGGCAGACCTGTAAACCGCAAGCTCTGCGCCGTCTTTTACGACCACGACCCCATCTGGTGATGTTCGGTAATAGACTCGACTTGCGCTCGCCATGGCCATTTCCCGGTATCTGTTATTTGGCAGTCACCACAACCTGCAGGTCAGTGTAGCCTTTGACAAAACTTGATTGGGTTCTTCCCGGTTCCCTGACCACTTCGATACGTTTGAAGCGTTTCAGAATTTCCTCCCAGACTATCCGCAATTGCATTTCAGCCAGACGGTTTCCCATGCAGCGGTGGATACCAAATCCGAACGAAAGGTGATGTCGCGGTGTATTACGATCAATAATGAACTCGTTAGGGTTCTCGATGACCTCATCATCCCGGTTGCCAGAGACATACCACATGGCTACCTTATCGCCTTCCTTGATGGTTTTGCCACGGATCTCGTAGTCCCGGGTTGCTCGGCGTCGCATGTACGCTAATGGAGTCTGGTATCGAATGATTTCGGGTACCATTTTTGGGATTAGAGACAGGTCCTTTGTTACCTTGGTGAACTGATCAGGGAACTGGTTGAGAAAATAGACGCCCCCTGAAATTGAGTTCCGAGTTGTATCATTACCACCAACAATCAACAGAATCAGGTTCCCCAGATACTCCATGGGGTCCATGTCCTGAGTATTGGGGTTGTGCGCCATCATGGTGATCAGGTCATTGGCCTCGGTTGGATCCCGATGGACTCTTTCGTTCCACAGATTAGTAAATACCTCCAGGCATTCGAGTAGTGCCGCGCGGCGTACGGGTTCTGGCGTTGGTCCACCATTCAATGCGCCGCTGGTTGCCATATCGGACCAGTAGGTGAGTTTGGACCGATCCTCAAACGGGAAATCAAATAGTGTCGCAAGCATTTGCGTCGTTAGCTCGATAGAAACGTGATTAACCCAATCAAATTCTTCGCCGATCGGTACTTCATCAAGAATTTTAATTGCTCGGGAGCGGATAACTGGTTCGAGTTTGGCGAGGTTCAGGGGTGCGACTACGTTGGTGACAGCTTTTCGCTGTACGTCATGTCTCGGCGGATCCAGTGAGATAAAGTTAACTATCTGGAAATCCTCAGGCTGATCGCCAAGTGTAATGCCTCCCTCTGAGGAGAAGGCATCATGGTCCTTCTCGATCTCCATGATGTCGTTGAACTTGGTCACTGACCAAAAGGGACCAAACAGGCTGTCCTCGCAGTAGTGGACCGGGTCTTCTCTACGCAACCTTTCGAAGTAACCCCAATGGTTGTCATTCATGAACAAATTGGGGTCACTGACATTGATGTCTTCAAGGGGAATGGAATAGGGATCTTCTGTTAGCGCGACCGCTTCACTCATAACTAACTCCTTGAATCTGAATTGCCGTAGGTCTGCTTATTCTATTTTTAATATTGAAACTCGGGAAGGTTAACCACGATGCCATCCAGATCGTCACTCACTATTATCTGGCAACTCAGTCGAGATTCAGCGCTTCTATCCGGATTGAGATCGAGCATTGATTCCTCGGTGTCGCTGGTGGCTTCCAACTTGGCCAGCCATTCTGAGCTGATTAATACGTGGCACGTGGCGCAGGAGCATTCTCCTCCACAGTCTGCATCGATTCCAGGGACCAGATTACTAATAGCCGTAGTCATAATGGAGTCGCCATTATTGGCGTCAATGTTGTGTTTCGTTCCGTTAAACTCGATGAATTTTACTTGCGGCATAATTCCTCCTGTACGACTTGCCTTAAATTATGGTGTTTAGTTTAGCAGGGTTTTTAGTTCTACGTCTGTGTCAGCAAGGACTGAAGGGTCCACAGCCTTGCCATAAAGCTGTTTGCAAACCATGAACTCCCTGGGGCTGTTCACAGCATCGACGGAAACCACCTTGCCATCCTTCAAATAGAAGACAGCAAACTGGTTCGCAGCCTTGTCACCCCGTTGGACGCTGGTATCTCCATCAGCGGAGAACCCCACCATCTGGAGTTTGAGGTCGTACTGATCACTCCAGAACCATGGGATAGTGGCGTAGACTTTATCAACGCCAAGCATGTTGGAGGCTGAGACTCTGGCCTGTTCCATCGCATTGGGAACGGATTCCAGCCTGAGGCGACGACCCATAATCGGGTTTGGGTGATTTGTGCAGTCGCCCGCGGCGTAGATATGCGGGTCTGAAGTTCGGCAATGATCGTCAACTGTGATGCCGTTGTTGCAATCAAGACCAGCAGCTTCCGCGAGTTCTATATTCGGGATAATACCGATGCCGACGATGACAAGGTCAGCGTCAATTTTTTCATCTCCACAAAGGACTGTTGAAATGTGGCCTTCGCCCTGGAAACCGCTGACGCCGGTATTGACCCTGATGTTTACACCTCGCCCGGCGTGAAGTTCATGATAGTACTCGCTCATTTCCGGAGTGGTGACCCGTGCCAGGATTCGGTCTTCCATCTCCAGAACGGTTACTTGCAGGCCAGAAGTTACGGCGACCGCCGCAACCTCAAGGCCGATGTAACCACCGCCAACAATGCAGATTTTTTTCGCGGTCTGCATTGCTTCACGAATGCCGTCGACATCATCAATTGTTCGCAGATAGTGAATTCCTGACAGGTCGCTGCCGGGAATGGTTAGAATTCTCGGCCGGGAGCCGGTTGCGATCAGTAACTTGTCGTACTCGTATGTCTCACCTGAGCTGGTGGAAACTGATTTAGCTGAACGATCGATGGACTCTACCCGGGTATCGGTGTGGAGCGCGATATCCTGGTCCGCATAGAATTTCTCTGGCCGGACCATGACGCGATCCATTCCCAGCTCACCAGATAAGTACTGTTTGGACAGCGGCGGGCGTTGGTAGGGTGGTTGTGTCTCGTTGCCCAAAATGGTGATTGAACCTTCATATTTCCCCTGGCGAAGACTAGCGGCTGCCTGACCGGCGGCTTGTCCTGCTCCAATGATCACAATACCTGACATCTTAACTCCCTTAATTTTCGATCAGGTATTCTACCGGAGGTTACGTGATGCGGGTACCATGAGTTGGTTATAGTGGTGCCTATGAAAAAACTCCTGATACTTTCCCCCTACGATGGATTTAGCCACGGATTCTGGCGCGAAGGCCTCGCTGACTATCTGGCCGGCGAATTCGAGATCGTCGAGTGCACCTTGCCACCACGGTTTTTCAGCTGGAGACAGCGAGGTAACTCACTGAGCTTTGCACTGAAACCGGTGCTACAACAGCCCTTTGATCTCATGGTCGCCACCTCGATGACTGACCTGTCGGGACTTCGAGGTTTGAATCGACATTTGAGCAGTGTACCCGCGATTGTCTATTTCCATGAAAACCAGTTTGCCTATCCAGGGAATAATACAGTGGGTCTGCTGGAACGCCAATTAACCAGCATTTATACGGCGCTCAGTGCCGACCGGGTATTCTTTAACAGTGAATTTAACCGGTCTACCTTCTTGGTTGGCGCTAAAAAGCTGCTGGGTCGAATGCCGGATGAGGTTCCCTCGGGTATTGCTAACAGCATCGAGGAAAAATCTTCGATTGTTCCAGTCGCCCTCGACATTGACCCGGTCAAATCCTACGGTTCGCCGGGGACGCGACTGAAGATTGCCTGGAACCATCGATGGGAACACGACAAGGGCCCCGATCGACTCAATGAAATTGTCACCGAATTAATACGGCGGAAGGTGGATTTTGAACTAAGCCTCTTTGGGCAGCAGTTTTCCAGGCACCCGCCGGTATTCGATGAAATACAGGAGATGCTCCATGTCAACGGCAACGCCGGCGAGATTGGTTTTGTGGAGAGCCGTACGGAGTATTTGGCTAAATTGTCTGCGCATGACTTTGTGCTGTCGACGGCGGATCAGGAATTTCAGGGGCTGGCAATACAGGAAGCGATGGCAAGTGGCTGTATACCGGTTGTACCAGACGCCCTTAGCTACCCTGAATACATACCTGCTGAATACCGATACGGTACCGTAAGCGAAGCTGTAGATGTTTTCCTGAGTCTGCGAACCACAAAACCAATATCTCTGAAGCGGTATGGCTGGTCGACGATTGGTCCGGATTGGACAGCAGTCCTAGGGGAGATCTGCCCGCAATAGCGCTAGGCAGCGATGATCAATCGAACGGCTTCCAGCCTGATCTGCGAACTTTCTATGGCTGAAGTAAGCAAGCGAAGTCGATCCTCGAGAAATTCGACCTCCTCTGGCCTGACATTGGGATTAACCTGCGCTAACGCCTTTAATCGGTTGACTTCGTTACCCAGGTGACTGTTCATTGAATGTAGTGCTTCCGTTTTGATGGGTGCGAATTTCACCTGTGCAATGCTATTTGCTGCTGCCAGAAGCTTCTTGATGCCGGCTTCCTGTTGGATCACGATTTTGGCAATAGTTTCTGTCGGCACCTCCAGATTATCGTCCCAGTTACTGAAAGGGATTTGAGCAGAGGCATCCTGTCGCTCTGGGGTAATCAGTGAACGTACCAGTGCGGGAGAAAGGTACTGGTTGGCGTTCAGTGCCAATGGTGCCACACACTCGATTTGATGCAGGGTTTCTACCAGCATGGTGCCGGTTTTTATTCCTTTGAGCTTCACGACAACCACGGCACTGTTGCCCGTAACGTCACTCGCGACCAGATCCAGTGCCTGTTGCACGAGCGGGTTTTCCCAGGTCAGGAACAACAGGTCCTCCCTGGCGAGCGCGGTGTCTCGGTCGAATGTATAGCTAGTGCCTTCTTCCGGCAGTTCCGGGTAACGAAATCTGTCCTGGGTCTCTGCACTGACTGAACTATGTCGGACCATGCTCTCTGTTGGTTTAACCAGAAAGGCCGTCTCAGAGAGGGGTTCCGATTCCAGGCCGAACATGTCGAACGACTGTTCCATGTATATTTCGAGAGCGCCGTCGGTTTCTGTCCGGGAAACCTGTGCGAGTAGCTCGCTGGAAACCTTCGGTTGATGGGAATTCCTCTCTAATAGCTGATCCCGGCCCGAACGCAGCTGTTCCAGTCGGGCGTCGCTCTCCATTCGTGAAATGTTGACCAGCTTTTCTGGGTCTATATCTGCGGGAAGGTTGTCAAAGACAATCTGGGCGGCAGCATTGGGTTTCTGGAAAATTGAAAACCCTTCATTGAATACCCTGAGTAACAGTGCCTGTTCAGTTCCCTTTGCAAACGGTACATGGATAACGACATTCTCAGTTTGGCCAATCCTGTCGAGCCTTCCGATTCGCTGTTCCAGTAGATCCGGGTTATTGGGAAGGTCGTACATCACGAGTTGGTGAGCGAACTGGAAATTGCGACCTTCACTGCCTATTTCAGAACAGACCAGTACCTGGGCACCCCCGGCTGAGTCAGCAAAATAGTTAGCGGCCCGATCCCGCGCGACCAGATCCAGCCCCTCGTGAAAGGCAACAGACCTGATGGTTGTTCTCTCACGCAGGTATTTGTCCAGGGCAATGGCGGTTTCAGCGCGGCTGCAGATGATCAGGTGTTTGTCATCAGATAACTTCAGAAGGTCTGCTAACCAGCCTATTCTTGCGTCTTTGCTATTCCAGGTGGCGGCACTGTCTGCGGGGAACTGTTCTGCAGGGAGTTCATAGGTTTTTAGGATGCGTTCCGGAAAGCCTTCAACGGACTCCCGGACGTTCCTGAACAGTACCCGACCAGTGCCATGTCGGTCGAGTAACGCGGGCAGTAGCTCGTCGTCGTTATCTGGCGCGTGTTCGCCTAGTCTTTCCCTGGCTTTTGAAGCAGCATCTTGCTCTTTATTAAGGAGGCCGCTGACGAGGCCCGCAACGTTTTCATATTGCATTTCTTCCTCGAGAAAGTCGTCATAACGATGGTAGCGGGATGGATCCAGTAGTCGAAGACGGCTGAAATGACCCAGGCGCCCGAGTTGTTCAGGCGTAGCTGTCAGCAGCAGTAAGCCCTTGGCGACTCGGCTGAGTTGTTCAACCGCAGTGTAATCCTCACCTGGTTTCCCATCCAGCCATTCAAGGTGGTGTGCCTCGTCGAATACGACAAGGTCCCAGTCTGTTGCTGCTGCCTGTTCAAGTCGCTTTGGGTTGTCCAGGAAAAGGTCCAGGGAACAAAGGACCAGTTGCTGGGCGTCGAATGGGTTATCCAGGTCTGGAACATCATCTTCGTGCTCGGGACGATTATCGGCCTCGATGTCCAGACAACGTTCTTCGTCCAGCAGCGTAAACTGTAGATTGAAACGCCTGATCATTTCAACGAACCATTGAAAGTTCAGCGCGGGAGGAACAATGATCATGATCCTGCTTGAGCGACCCGTCATGAGTTGCTGATGAATGATGAGTCCTGCCTCAATCGTTTTACCAAGGCCAACCTCGTCCGCCAGCAGAACTCTCGGTGCATAACGGGAAGCGACCTGGTGGGCGATAAAGAACTGGTGCGGAATCAGCGACACGCGTGGTCCCAGAAGCCCTTTAATGGAGGATGTTGCCAGGCGCGCCTTGTGTTGTAGTGTCTGGTAGCGAAGGTTGAACCAACGGTTATCGTCAATTTGAAGCGAGAATAGCCGTTCTTCGGGTTTGCTGAAACTTATCCCAGGGTCAAGCTCGGTTTCGATGATTGCGGTAGAGGTACCCTGGTACTCGCCGTGGTAAACAAGAATGCCATCCTGGTCCGAGACCTGAGAAACCTCCAGTTCGAGGTCGCCCGCAGTACGAATGATGTCACCGATATTGAATTTAACCCTGGTCAGGGGTGCCTGGTCTCTTGCATAGGTGCGGATTTCATCGATCAGGTCGAAGTTCATCGTGACGAGCCTGTGTTCGACACTTACGATCTGCCCGATGCCAAGTTCCGGTTCTGCGCTGCTGATCCATTTCTGTCCCGGTTTGAAATCAGTCATATGATGCGTTGCCTATTCGTCCTGAGTACCGTTGATTTAAGTACGGCTGTCTTTGGGTTATCTTTATCACTTTCGCCTATCGGAATACTTATGGATAACCAGACTAAAACTGAGTTAGAAGCAGCGTCGTTTCGTCGTCTAGTCGACCATCTCGGTGAGAACACCAAGGTGCAGAACATTGATCTTATGAATCTAGCCGGGTTTTGTCGCAATTGCCTGAGTAAATGGTACCGGGCGGCGGCAGAGGATAAAGGAATCGACCTGGATTATGAAGAGGCGCGGCAAATAATCTATGGGATGCCGTATTCGGAGTGGAAATCGAAATACCAGACAGAGGCAACCCCCGAACAGCAGGCCACTTTTGATCATAAAGGTCATTAACCACTGCGGCTTGATTGTCTTTTTGTCCTGCTTTGGTCCGCTGGCGTTTTGGCAGAATCAAATACACCAGTTAGTGGCCACGAGCAGTTTGCGTACGAACTGTCTAAAGAACTGATTGAAACTGATACGACTCACTCTTCAGGCGATACGCTCGCGCTAGCAGAGTCAATCGCCGCGAGGTTGAAACGTGAAGGGTGAACTCGCAGGATGCTGCGAAATTGTACGCGAGTCGAATCTCATACGGGCTACGGGTGGATCGGTGAGGATCAAGGCGTTTGGGGTGTTTTCCGAATTCAGTGGAGGAGGGCTCGAATCGTCGGTGTTGACCAGGATGATTGAAAAGTCATTTGCCACAGGTGCGGACAGGGTGACCCTAAGAACGGGTCAGGAACTTCCGTCTGAGATGACAAAGATGTTCCGAAACCAGGGGTTTCGAATTCTCACGACAGAAAAGTAAGAAAAACACCTGGATTAGACGTTCATCCGGGCTTTGATCGGCTCATGGCATTGGTAGTCAAGCAGACTGAAGTCAGTCATCTCGAAATCGTCGATCGTTTGCTGGCCTCGGTCTTCGATATTAAGCGAGGGCAGGGGCAACGGGGTACGTATGAGTTGTTCCTTTGCCTGCTCGACGGCGTCAAGGTATATATGGGCATCCCCAATAGTGTGAACAAACTCATGTGCCGTTAGCCCTGTGATTTTTGCAATTATATGTAGCAGCAGGGAATAAGAGGCGATGTTGAATGGTACCCCAAGAAACATATCAGCCGAGCGCTGGTACATATGTAACGAAAGTTTTTCGTCGGCCACGTAGAGTTGGAAGAAGCTGTGGCAGGGTGGTAGCGCCACCTGGTCGGGAGAGGTCTCACCGGGGTTCCAGGCGTTGACGATAATCCTTCTGCTTACAGGATCGTTTTTAATCAGATCAATAGCATCTGCCAACTGGTCGACTTCGCGACCGTCTACCGTTTTCCATTTTCTCCACTGGGAACCGTAAACACGTCCCATATCGCCATCACTCGCGTCTAGTCCAAGACGTTTCACATAGTCGTCATAGTTGGCGTCCCAGATTTTGTTGTGCTGATAAATTGCTTTGAGATCGTTAATGTTGGTAGACCCGGAAACGAACCACAACAGCTCCGAAGACATGACCTTCCATGCCAGCCTCTTAGTTGTTACAGCCGGGAAGCCATCTGCCATTTTATACCTGGTGTTTAGGCCAAATACCGAGATAGTGCCTACGCCCGTTCTGTCACTGCGAACCGAACCGTTGTCCAAAATTGTCTGGAGTTGTTCCAGGTATGCGTGCATTAACGATTAGTCTCCAGTTAGCCGCACTTGCTATCGCCGCAGCTGAGGCAGGTCATACAACCATCCATCATCACCATGGCGGTAACATTACACTTATTGCAAAGCTGGGCTCCTGGGGGGAAGTCACCTGGATCTACTTTTCCCGCGTTGGCAGCATCTTCTAACGCGGCGCGTTTTTCGGCAATCAATTCCTGGTGTACAGTGCTTAGTTCTTCCTCTTTGATGAGGCCGATTTTTTTCATGTGAGTTTCAAGAACCCCGCCAATCTCGGCGACCAGTGAAGGCATAAAGACACCCCCCTTTTTGAAGTAGCCACCTTGAGGGTCAAATACCTGTTTAAGTTCTTCTGCCAGGAATACGCTGTCACCGCCTTTGCGAAAGACGGCGGAGATGACCCGGGTAAGAGCAAGAATCCATTGGAACTGTTCCATGTTCTTGGAGTTGATAAATATTTCAAAGGGGTATTCCTGCTCATGCTCTGTCGACACATTCAACACAATGTTATTAATGGTTATATACATCGCATGATCTGACAGCGGGGTCTTGACCTTGTAGGTGTAACCCCGCAGTTCATCCGGTCGAGCGACATGTTCATGCATCGTCTCTCTTTCGGGTAGTTTTGCGGGTGCTTCTTCGAGTGGTTTTTTTAGAGCATACCCTACAATTTTCTTTTCTATTCTAATGGCCATTGTCTATCCAGAATTTGTTCAGGGCAGCTCATTTCAGGGCGGCTCTTGTTTTAAATAAACGTTTTTTTTAATAAACCGTTTTTAATATTTCGTTGATATCTATGCGTTATTAATGACTAGAATTTCCCGTAATAGCCTTCTTTCATTGCATCAAAGAGGTTGGCCGCAGAATGCATTTCTCCGTCATATTCAATTTCTTCATTGCCTTTGACCTCCAGAACTTCACCATCTTCTAATTCAAACTGATAGGTAGTGTTTTCCAGATCCGCTTCCTTCACCAATACACCCTGGAACGCTTCAGGGTTGAAGCGGAATGTTGTGCAACCCTTCAGGCCCTGTTCGTAGGCATAACGATAAATGTCCTTGAATTCCTCAAACGGATATTCAGTAGGGACATTTGCCGTTTTTGAAATAGAAGAATCAATCCACTTCTGAGCAGCAGCCTGAATATCGACGTGCTGGGTTGGTGAAATGTCGTCGGCCGTGATGAAGCATTCAGGTAGTTTGCACTCAGGGTCGTCCGTCATGGGCTCCGCGTTGGGATTAACCATAGAGCGGTAGGCCAGTAATTCGAACGAAAATACATCCACTTTCTCTTTGGATTTTTTACCTTCACGAATGACGTTCCTGGCGTAATGGTGTGCAAAGCTGGGTTCAATGCCGTTACTGGCATTATTGGCTAGTGACAGGCTGATTGTACCGGTGGGCGCTATAGAACTGTGGTGCGTGAACCTGCAACCCGTCTTTGCAATTTTCTTTACCAACTCAGGGTCTGTCTCTGCCACCCTTTGCATGTAGCGAGAGTATTTTGCCAGCAGGACCTTGCCTTTGATGTTGTCACCGATTTTGATCCCGTCCTCTTTCATTTCAGGGCGTAGGCGTAACATCGCGGCTGTAATCGTGAAATCCTCTTCCATGATTGAAGCGGGTCCTTTCTCCCTGGCGAGTTCTACGCCTGCTTGCCAGCCCACAAGCGCAAGGCGTTTAGTGACGTCTTCTGTAAACGCGACAGACTTTTCA
>Ga0206681_10001579_pt1 | contig 10292 bp, 20 predicted proteins | sample M150012015metaG_FD_161048 | JGI IMG/M metagenome (GOLD analysis project Ga0206681, IMG submission 161048) | Ammonia-oxidizing marine archaeal communities from Monterey Bay, California, United States - M1 500m 12015 | ecosystem: Environmental > Aquatic > Marine > Intertidal zone | place: USA...
TTTGTGACCCATCAACACCTTCAGAATCTCGGCGGCTTGATTGCCAACCGAGCCTGAAAGTATTGCGTCCTTGTAGCTTGCTCTGCTTGTGCTTTTGACTGTCAAAATTTTATCTCCTCAATAGGCTCTAACACTTTCTCAACGCCTATAATTTCGCCAGTTTCAGGATCAATTTCTTCAGTGATTGGCACGACCTTCTTTAGCTTTTCTTTCATGCCAGAAACACCTTTATCAACAACCACTTCAGCGTCCACCAGTTCAGCTTCTTTGAATCTTGCTGCCTCATCTGGGTCAACAATGCCTGAGAAGCCAAAGGCATAACGTGCGCCTTGTATAGCTGCTTTGTGGCGAAGCATACGAGCTGGCCATCTATCCCAAGTGGTAGACTTACGTCTACACTCACTCATGTACTCAGTCACTTGGATAGGGTGCTGGCGGTCTTTGCGATAGATTTTCGCGGTGATAGCAACCAGCTTACCTTCTTCGTGATGGTCAACAAACTCCATGCCGTCGTACTGAGGGTGGCGATTAATCATCGTCATCCAACCATCAATTGACACGATCGGTTGTATTCCACCGTTCGCAGGAAATGCAAAGATTTCTTTTGTTAGTGGGTTGAGCTTGTACTCATTCGCAACACTCAGGAACGCCATTAGTTGCTCTTTTGAGACAGGTACTTTTGACGGCATGACGGTGTTTTTTATCATGTCGTAAAAGTCACCACGCTCCATATCGTACTTTGTCGCCAAAGTCGTTAGTATTGATTTTTTGATTTTTTTCTCTGTCATGGTAATCTCCTCAAGATTATTTGATTAGAAAAGTGCGAGACGAAGACTCGACGGCGTACTTCTGCCATACATCTGCCTGTTCTGCTTTGAATCGCTTCGTGTCCAGCCTTTTGGAAAGCTTTTCTTTCCATGAGGCAAGAGGGTGGCCGTCAGCATCAAGGAGAAGAGATGCCTCGGCCATTTCTTTTTTGATCTCAACTTCTAAGCCTTTAGCTTGAGAGTTAAGGTCTTTAATTTTTGCTTTGATTGCTCTAAGGCTTGCGACCTGCTGCGCTGGTATCTTCGAGGCAACGATAGACTCGCCATTGTCATTCGGCCAGCGGTTAGCTGTGTCCGATACATTAATTGGGTCAGGTGCTATCCTTGCTAGAACGTGGTCGTTCCAAAAGGCAACCTCTCGTTCAATCATCATCTCAACAAGCTCTTCGTCGCGTTTGATGTGATAAATTCTGAAGTCGCTGCCACCAATTAGAACAGCGACATCAGAAAACTGGGTGTTGGTAACGGCCATATAATGGGTAACTTGAGCAAGGTAAGTGTCAGGAACAATATCCGTACCTACCTCACCCCAGCCATCAGCATATCTTGCGGTCTTCACCTCAAGTATGCCGTTCTTACCAACTATCTCACGATCAAGATTTGCCTTGATAAACGGGTGTTTTGCATGAGATAGAATTCTGTTGTTTCTTCTTACTTTATTGCCAGAGCGTCTAGCGTACTCTTCGGCTACCAGAGGCTCCAATACGTTGCCCCAGTGCATAGGCTCACTTTCGTCCTGCGGTGGCTTCTCACCTATCTTATCCAGATAAACATCTAAAGGTGTTGACCACTTAGACAAGCCAAGAATGGCGCCAGCATCGGAACCACCTAAACCTTTGCGTCTGGCGTCTAGCCATTCGTCGCGGGTCATATCAATTGTGCTTTGAGTATTTTTCATAATAAGTCCTTGTATTATAGACTACTTTATCTGTCTTAAGGCAACTTTGAGTAGCCTCATTTAACGTTAAAAATAGATGGCATCAAGCGATCAACAATCGCCTTAGTCATTCGGTTTTGATTTTGAAGTCTCTCGCCTTCGTGCTTTGCAACTTCTAAAGGAAGGTGTCGAACAACGTCCCAAACTTCCTTATCAAGATGCGCCAGTGCGTCTTTCTTTTCATCTATTATCATGTCAGCTCGGCGCTCGATAAGCTCCCAATCGGGTTCGCAAAAATCTGCTTCTTCATACCAATTGTCGTATCTAGTTGTCATACTATTTCTCCTTTTTATTAATAACATCTAATTCTTTAAAAAATCGCTTAGGCACTTTTACCTCTGTCGGGCAACCAAAATCTTCCCAGTATTCTGCCATCGACCAAATTCCATTTTCAAGTTTTAAATAGTTATAGTATTGCTCATCCAAATCTTCGTAACGGTATAAGCGCTTTCTCAGAGCAATTTCTATACGAACGCAGTCTTTACCATAACTCGCTACTCCTCCCTCTAAGTAATAGAAAGTGTCTTTGAATTTAGCGCAATGAATGACATCCATAACATCTTCGTATTCGTTTACAGGTTCAACAATCCATTCATAATCTGTGCAGTTTGTATTCATTTTCATTTCTCCTTATGTAGAGTTCCAAACGGATGATGAACAGCTTCACCATCTTCAAAAGACATCTCCCATTTGCAAGTTGAACATCTTTCACCTATTGTATGTTCCTCATTACAAATAAACTCAATGAGAGAATTACATATAGGGCATTTTTGGTTACTGGATGTTTCAATGTATGTATCCATTTTCATTTCTCCTGTGCTAAAAGTTTGTGATTATCAAATTCATAATCAGACAGATCGCTAACATGGATATAGTCATCATCAATATCGCTGGTAAAGCAAATATCAATGTTATCACTATCCGCATGTTTAAGGAACAGATTGAGAGCTGGGACGAACCTCTCATAAACTCTTGATTTTGCAGCTTCAGGCTCAACTCTGTAAAAAGAGAAATTCTTATAAAACCACACCTGTTCGCCAGTATGATTCCAGCCAACTAAACTATCAAAATGGCCGTTGTTAAAACCTGTTTGGATTTTATTCTTGTCTTCTTGGTTCATATCGTACTCCAATTGGTTAAAAGGATATTACGATTATTAGTATAGGCTACTTTCGGTAGCCTGTCAACTTTATTTTAATACCGCCAGTATCTAAACGACACAAAAAGTAGTCTTACTAGATGTAAGAAGGCGCCATCATTGCCAATTTTTTGGCAACTACGGCGTCAACAATTGAAGCATGAGCTGCGCCAGCATATAAGCCGACAGCGAAAATCAGAACGGCAAAAAGTGCTATGGCTGAAAATGTCAGTAGATTGCGTTGGTCGGAAAAGAGAGAGTTGTTTTTGATTAATTTCTTAGTTTGGTTCTTAACTTCTGAGTAGAAGTGTGGATCTGAGATATTCATTAACTTGCCTCGTAATGTTGAAAAAATAACTTAGTGTTACGCGTTATCTTAACAACACGTCCTTCGCACTTTTTATCGAGGTTACAAAGGCACACCCTCGTTTGTTGTGTGGTTATTATATAATAAAAGTAGCCCAGTGTGAGCTATTATTTAGGAAGAATAAATGCAATTAAACGAATACACGAATCATCGAAGTGACACTAGATGTGTCGACCTCTTGACCTGCTTGGATTTGCGCGTATGTGTAAGCGGTTAGGCGAGCGGCTTGTGTGGTGGTTAGATCGTAATCAAGTTCTTTGGCGCATTCAGCAACCAACAACATGCAAGATTCTAGCGTTTCATTATTAATGTCTGAATCTTGAACATCTGAGACGAGATACGATAGTGAGACGCCAAGACGTTTGGAAATGATTCCTAGTTGGGAAATTGAAGGCTCCGATCTGCCAGTGAAATAATGACCTACGGCAGCTCGAGTTGATTGGCCTAATACACCCGCTAAATCTTTTTGGGTGACGCCCTTTTCGAGCATTAAGCGTTTGGCCTTTTTAATCCATCCTGAAGTCATTCACAAATTATACCAAAAATAACCAGAATACAGGGGATATTTGAGGCTATAATATGTGTCATTGAGCTACAATAAATATCCTGATATATGACTTTATTAGAATTCGGTAAAAATCAAAAAAGCCTTGGCATCGTTAGCAATATGAATAACACTTGGCATATGTTAGCACAAGAGCTTGGCGTCTGCGAAAGCATGGTTAAGCACTGGGTCTACGGCACCAAGCGTGTGGCCGCTAAACACGTTCTCCCGCTAGAAAAATTAACAAATGGCGAAGTTGGCCGCTGTCTAATGCGTCCCGACTTATACCCACTCTCTGACTACAGATGATGGCGATCCAGATTCATATTAAACCATTAAGCGTCAACGAGGCATGGCAAGGCAAGCGCTTTAAAACGCCTGCTTACAAAGCTTATGAGCAAGCTCTAATGCTGATGTTGCCCAACGATTATTTCGTCCCAGAAGAGGGCGATTTAGAAGTGATTTATGAATTCGGATTAAACACTCTTGCTGATTGGGATAATCCCGTTAAACCCTTGCAGGACATACTACAGAAGAAATATGACTTTGATGATAGACGCATAATGAAGGCAAGTGTTATTAAACACATTGTTAAAAAAGGTGACGGCTATCTTAACTTTCAGATAAAGGCGGCGGCATGAGTGACACAATTGAAAAACCAGAAGTTCCTTTTACACAAATAGCAAACGTGGTTCTTAATTGCAGAACCCTTAGTTTTAAGGCTAAAGGTATATACGCCTTTATGATTTGTAAACCCAAGGGCTGGAACTTTACAATCAACTCAATGGCTAAACAAGTAAAGGATGGAAAAGCTGGTATTCATGCTGGAATTAAAGAGCTAAAAGATGCTGGCTGGGTTAGTTATGTCAAACACCAAGACGGCACAGGAACCTACAGACTTAGAAACGAGCTAAAACCACTGGAGATAACTGAAGATAAGCCTAAACCTGAAAAACAGGATGTGGCAGCAGAGAGCCATATACCGATTTCCCCTAGTAGCGAAAACCCTGATATGGCTTTTCGGGATGTATTAGTAAGAAAGAAGAATAGTAATAAAGATTCAATTAGTAATAAAGATATTCACACACACGATTCGCAGATTGACATTGTTAATTCATTCAAACCAAACGAAGCTTCTGAAAGTGTTATCCGAGAATCATATCCAAATATAAACAATCGAATGGCCAATGGTTTGGTTCTTGCATTTATTGACAAAATGTTGGAACGAACTCTATCTGATGATGGCAAGCCTTGGGTTGATATTCAATCTCAGTTTAGAAACTATGTTCGTGGCAAGTGGATTAAACCAGTAGAGCCAACAATGACCAAGCAGAGCGCTGAACCATCTTATGGCGATCTTGGAATTATTATTCAACATGAGAAAGAACGCAGACAGAAAGGCGGTAAGGCGGTAGATATTTCACAGTTAGCTAATCAAATGAGGACAGGTTAATGTATCAAGAGGTAGAAGTAGAAGTAGCGATTCCAATTGAATTTTTGGAGATGGCAAACGGTATAGCGGAGTGGTCAATAACACGCTATGGCTATTTTATTAAAAAAGACGCAGATAGGATAAAGACCGTTAAAGCCTTTGCAGAGGAATTGGCACACTTGCCAAGTTCATGCTCTCAATACACCGACAAAGCCAAGCATAAGTGGGTAGACGAAGGTCACAAACACGCTCCGAAAATGCCTGAGTTCTTAGAGATGCTTCGAGGCTTCCGCAATGCCGAAACTAACAACAAACCAAAACCAAAACTTGGACATAATGGCGTCTCAATTACTTCTCAAAATGCCTGTGCTTGGGATGGCTGTAAAGACGACAAAGACAAGAAAGAGTTTATGCGTAACCGATATTCAAAAACCGCTGTAGGCGATGCGACCAAATACTGGATTCGCGCTTGGCTAAGAGAGCTTGAATGGACTCCAGACAGAATCACTTCAGTGCTTGGAAAAGGGTGGAGCTAGGTTGAGCAAGATTCGCCAGAGCGCTCGCCAAGAGGCTTGCCAAATGAGATTACCGACATGTTCGGGTGATAAAGACACAGTGGTCTTCTGCCATATTAACAGCGGCGGCATCGCACAAAAGGCACCAGATTTATTTGGTTTTTTTGGATGTTATAAATGCCATCAGAGCTATGATTTGGGGATCGGCGGTTACGATAGAGATTGGCTTAATCATCAAGCGCTGCAAGCGATGAAGCGCACTCAAGAGATATTATTGGAGAAGGGGTTGATTAGTTTTGAATAAGAAAAGATTGTTTAAAGATTTTAAGAGAAAGATGGTTGTTGAGGCGTTGAAGAAAGCGCATGAAGAAGTGCCTGAACAGGATGACGAGTTAAGAGCTTCTATCCACGAAACCTTCTGCCACTTTTGTACAGACAAAGAGTATGACGATTGGGTGTTTCTCGGCGAATGATGCAAAGAGTAATTGAGCGTTCTAAACCTAAAGCACAAATCGTTGAAGAGCTGGTTAGAGGCTTCTTCACTGAGAATAAAGTTGATAAGGCACTGGTGGTAATTAAAAAGTTTGACAGCTCAAGGAGCAGCGCCCAGAACAGATTGTACTTTGCTTGGTGTACACACCTTGGTGAGTTCTTGGGTTATGAGAAGGACGATTGCCATGGAGCGTTGGCTGAAAAGTTTCTAGGGCGTAAAGAATTTATGAATTTTGATGGTGATGACAGCTCGGCCATTAAATCAACTACAGGGTTAAAGGTCGCTGAGTTCGCTCACTACTTAACTCAAGTGGAGCGATTTGCTGCTTCTGAGTTTGGTTATATGATGCCAAGAACTGAAGATTACCACCACGCTATGGGAACAGCAGAACCTAAATATGCAGATTAAACGCACAGAGTTGATTGACTATCACGGCAGAGATGCTTTTGTGGTCACTGACGGCTACCGTGCCAAGAAGGGTATGCCATGGGAGTGGGACACATTGGCTTATCGTTTTGGTGGCAAGATTCCTTACTTGGTTAAAGAATGTCGAGACAAAGCGGAGGCACTTGAGTTTCACAACTCAAGCGTTCTTCAATTAGAGAGTGAAGGTTGGGAAGTACATACTAACGTGGAGTGGTGATGATACATACGATGAAGGAATGCTTAAACAAGATTCATGCCATAGGCAGAATTGCTAAGAACGGCAAAGAGATGGCTGAAGATGAAATCACACGAATTCATTTCGAGCAGATATTGCAGGAAGTAGGCTATCTGGAAAGAGAGGCAGAAGAGGGTGAGTAGTAAATACACCGAGCTAAGATTTTCCGACGAAATAGATATAAGAGAGCGGTATGTGGCCGCCTTGATGGTTTTAGCAGATGAAATGGAAATAGATGTTGAAGAAGCACACGAGGCGGTTGGTGATTTACTAGACGCGCTTCATGAAAGGGGATATGAGATAGACGTAGCGCTGGAAATTGAGGAAACAAAAGAAGGACGGAAATACCATTGAGGGTGGTGTTTTATTTTAAATACGGAGAATAAAGCATGAAAGACTTCAAAGCTATTGAAGACCTTTATAACGATAACAAGAAAGCCTTTAGAATTGGCGCTGTAATCCTTGTTATGGTTGTGTTAAGTTTAATTGGCGCATAAGGCATTAACCCCTAAGCAAGAGGCAGCAATACAGGGTTACATGAAGCATAGCGATCAGGTGAGAGCCTATCGTGAAGCTGGCTATTGTCCGAATTCTAGTCCGAAGACACAGACGGAGAACGCTTGTCGTTTCTTTAAGCGTACCAATGTGATAGCAAGGCTAGCTGAGATCAAAGCAGCACTAGCGGATAAGAACCAAGTAACACTTGAGAGCTTAAACGAAACCTTGTTAAGGGTTGTTAGTGAGTGCGAGGGTGAGGGCAAACACACGCCTATTATTCAAGCAGTAGCGCAACTGGCCAGAATGAACGGCCACGAGTCAGCCAAGAAGATACAACAAACCACCTCGATGGACATATCCATTGAAGATGACTTGACAGAGCAGCAGCGCGAGAACCTGAAGAAGCTGTTATGAGTGTTGTCGCTACCTTTGCTCGCAAGAACTTTGGCGCCTTTTGTGTGGCTTGTTTTCCCAAGTTCGACATCGCAGCACACCACAAACTGGTGTTCGAGAAGCTTGAAGCTTTAGAGCGTGGAGAGATCACTCGACTAATCATTTCAATGCCACCGAGACATTCCAAATCTTTGATTGTGAGTGAGTTATTCCCTGCGTGGTTCTTAGGCCGCAATAACGAAAGACAGGTGATTCTCAGCGCGTATGGCTCGTCACTAGCACAGCGCTTTGGTGGTCGTGTTCGTAACCTATTGAAGACCAATATGTACAACACCATCTTTGGCACTATTCTTTCGGACGATTCACAATCCAAAACAGAATTCGAGACTAAAGCTGGCGGCTCATTATCAGCAGTTGGCGTGGGCGGCGCTATCACGGGTAAAGGTGCTGACTTATTGTTGATAGATGACCCAGTGAAGTCCAGAGCAGAAGCCGAATCACACACATTCCGTGAGTCGACTAAGGATTGGTACAACGCAGACGCTTATACACGTTTGATGCCTGAAGGCAAGATACTACTGATCGGCACCCGCTGGCACGAAGACGATCTCATAGGTTATCTACTCAGAGAAAAACAACACGAGGGCTGGGATATTGTAAACCTACCTGCAATAGCAGAAGGCACTGACGAACTTAATCGAACTTCAGGTGATGCGTTGTGGCCAGAGCGCTATCCATTGCCGAAATTACAAATGATTCGACAGTCTTTGCCAAGCAGGGATTGGGAGAGCCTCTATCAACAGAAACCTTTGTCTGCTATTGGCGGTGCCTACCTTCATGGTATATGGAAGCCTGAGACACACCTACTTAAACCTTTTCCGATTCCACACGGCTGGAAGCGCTGGCGTGGGCTTGATTGGGGCTTTGACAAACCTTACTCGGTCGGTTGGTACGCACAGGATTTTGACGGCAATATCTATCGCTATCGAGAGCTGTACGGCTGGGGTGGTGAACCTAATGTGGGAACACACGAAACAGCACATCAAGTGGCTGAACAAATGCTGGTACTGGATGAAGCCGAGCGACGCAAAGGCGCTGAGTTTAAGAACAATATTGGTGATTTACCTTCAAGCAATGGCGCCACAGTTGGTGTATCTGACCACTTCATTAGAGCTGGTGTGTACTTCAACAAACCCGCCAAGAAAGGCAACTCAGGCCACGGATACCGCGTTGATAAAGCGCATGAGCTGGTGGTGAGATTAAACAATTCAGAGCTGGATGAGAAGGGCAGAGTCGTTGGTGGTGATGGCTTTTATGTGTTTGATAGTTGTAAGCATTTCATCAGGACAGTGCCAGTAATGATGCGCGATCCGAAGAACGGTGAAGACATTGATACCACCCAAGAAGACCACGTTTGGGATGAGGTAACAGATTCCTTGGTAAGTCGTAGAACGAAGCCAAGAAAACAAATTGAGGAAGCAAGAGTCACAGAGGGCAGCTACGCCCACTTGTACGGATAACTAGGAGTAATAAATGGACATAGAGACACAAACAATAAGTGATCCGACGCAAGAAGAAGCGTTGGTCAATCAATACTTTGATGAAATCGAAGAGATTCGACTGATAAACGACGCTGAAGGTGGCATCTACAAAAAGATTGCTAAGAACCGTGAGTATATCAAGGGCGATAACTTCAGAGAGCATGAGGTTAAGACCAACCTTATTAACTCAACTCTGCAATCGTTGATACCGCATGTGTATGCGAAGTCGCCTGAAATCGCAGTTGATGTTAACGAGAAGCTCGAAGCAGAGAATCAAATGATGAGTAATCCTCTTGAGTCTTTACAGTTTAAGCGTCAACTGGCTAAGACCTTAGAGATCGTGCTGAATCATTCGTTCTTGGAATCAAACACCAAGGAAATCATCAAGAACACTGTACGCAGCGCCAAGGTTTGTTCTATTGGCTGGGTCAAGGTTCACCTACAACCAAAGGTTGGCAAAGCACCTATGGCCACGACAGCATTGTCAGACACTAAAGACAACCTACACTTGGCTCATGGTATTGAGCAGAATTTAGCTGAAGATGAGAACAACGAGCTAGACCAAGGCAGATTAGCGCAAATCGAAGAGGGCTTGATGGAGACGTCTGAGATTGTACTAAGCCAAGGTATGGTGATGGACAACATCGACTTTGAAGATTTATTCGTTCATCCGTCGGTTGGGCGCTTCTCGAACCTGCATAAAGCAGGCCGCATCTATCAACGCATCTGGCGTTCAAAAGAAGAGTTAAGGGGTGAGTTTCCTGATATTGATTGGTCAACAGTGGCCACGCATGAGTGGGGCAAAGATAAGAAAGACGGCGCCTTCCAAGCAGAGATTAATGCGATTAAGACAGACACTCACAAGGGCGCTGAGAATGATAAACCAGTAGCAGTCTTTGAAGTATGGGACAAGACCCAGAACCGTGTACACCTAATTGTTAAAGGG
>Ga0206681_10001583_pt1 | contig 10266 bp, 9 predicted proteins | sample M150012015metaG_FD_161048 | JGI IMG/M metagenome (GOLD analysis project Ga0206681, IMG submission 161048) | Ammonia-oxidizing marine archaeal communities from Monterey Bay, California, United States - M1 500m 12015 | ecosystem: Environmental > Aquatic > Marine > Intertidal zone | place: USA...
AGTCAAAAATGCCAAATTCGATGGTAATTGGAGTTCTTTCTGGATTTGGTATGTGGACTTTCTTTGCTTTGATTGGAATCGTTGCTCTATTGATGGGTGAGGCCTTTGCACGTTCTGGATTGATTCATTACTTGGCGATTTTCATTGCCGTATTATTGATAGTTCTAGGTTCGATGATGTTGCTTGGAGTGACAGCCCATGTTATGGGATTCGTTCAAAAGTTTGTAGACAAATATAGTACAACTGAAGAAGATGAAACATTCACTCCAAAACGAAACATGTACCTATATGGAATTGGTTATGCAGCAGCATCAATAGATTGCACAGCAGCAGCGGTTCTACCATTTGTCGTCTTATTGAGTACCCTTGGAGGATCTGCAATAACAATTGGAATCGGTGGTTTGATGATTGGTTTGCTAATCCTTATGGTTGCTGTAACAATGCTTGTTGGATTAGGCCGTCAAGTGATGATCAATTTCTTAAGAAGGGCAACTGGAATGATAAAGTTAGTAGGTTCTTGGATGATGATAATGGCCGGAATTGGACTGACAATATATTTGACTAATCAAGAAGCGGTTGCCCTATTATTTGGTTAATTGGCAAAAATATATTTCCTAATAAAGGATATATTTTCCACTTTTATACATTATAAATACATAATTTTTTGATAATCATGTGTTTTTAAGGCGAATGTTCATAGGATGGTACGCTTACTTCCTATCAAGGGGGATTATCAATAGCCAGCCAAGAACTTTCAACAGATTTGATACACATTAATGCACAATTAACTCATGTAAGAGGAAGAATGAGATTAGATGGGCAGATATACAATAATGGGAAACTGCCTATTGAAAAGATCAAAATTGCTGCTTGCTATAATAGAGCAGATATTTCTTCTATTGGGCCATCGGGAGACACCCTTCATTATTTGCTACCAGGACAAACATATGAAGTCAGTATTTGGTTAGAACTAAGAGCATCAGCTGAGGATATTATTATCGGATTAAAAGCACGTGCAAAATCAAATGGAGAATCGGTAAAAAATATTGTTTATCTAGAACCGTTTGACCTTAAATTAAAAGGGCGGCCATATCAAAACGATAGGCAATACTTAGGTTCTTAATCAAAAGTATCAGAGAACATTTTCTCACCTTCTTCGCTACCTACAATGTCTAATGTTGGTTTAAACCAATATTTCCAGCACACTAAAGCGTAGATAATTCCTGTCACTACATCCCATACGAAGTGTTGCTTTACCATCATTGTTGATAGTACTAAAGAAATCCAAGCGAACCAAAGTAGCGCATGAAGAACTGAATGAATTTTTGTTTGTGAAGGAAACCATCTTCTAATAGCGAAGACAATTAGCAAACTTTGGACAATATGGAGGCTAGGCCAAGCATTCCAAGGCTCATCCACGGTGTGCAATAGGGCGAATTGTTTTTGCCAAAATGCAGAACTAGGGACGCTCATATTTGTGCGCAAGTCTATTTCAACTGGTAAAATTATAAACAATGCAAATACAATCCAGCAAGTCATTAACATCATTTGATGAAAAATAATATTCTCTCGCATCATTTTTTCATCTTTCACTCCAAACCATGCAGCTGCTGGATAGTACAAATATAGGGTGCTATAGGGAATAATCATCCAATAGATAAATGGAATTGAATCATCCAGAATTGTTTTCGGGTCAAATGCAGACCATCCTCTATACGCAGCAAGTTGGTTGGTTAGAGAATAAATTGCTGCTGCACCAATTAACAGTGCCAACATTACCGAAAGTGAAATCCTATGGCGATTCCAACTAGTTCTTTGCCGCCAGGTGGAGGTCCAAATGCGCCATGGATTCAGCCCCCAATGTTTTTCCATAATGTTGCGAGAGGCAAAGCCCTCATCAATTGATTGCCGGCAGGATGAAAAATAATCACATTGTTGAAAGTGTTCATCAACACCAATAAGAGTACTTATTCCACAATATCTTGCCAATTGATTACTCTATCAGAAATCAATTCGGCTTCTTCAGGATCATGGGTAACATGCAAGGCACTGATTCCTTTTTGCTTCAGTAATTGTTTTGTTTCTAATGCAATTTTTCTGCGTGATTTAACATCTAATGCTGAAAAGGGTTCATCTAACAAGAGCAATTTAGGTTCAGAAATTAATGCTCTAATCAGGCATACCCTCTGAGCCTCACCACCGGATAGAGTCTCAATATTGTTGCCAGAAAACCCGGATAGACCAACATCATTCAGATATTTTTCAGCCACTTTCTTTTGCAATTTCTTAGCAGGAGGGTTGTTCATTCCAAGCATAATATTGCCAGCAACATTTAGGTGAGGGAATAGTACCGGTTTTTGAAAAATTAACCCGACTAATTTAGCATCAACATTTTTTGCATTATCTCTAGTGATTATGTTTCCATCACTTTCAATTACGTCGATGGAGCCTTCCTCAACAGTTTCGAGTCCACAAATCATTCGCAACAATGTTGATTTTCCACAGCCACTCGGGCCTAGCAGTGCTATAATTTCACCATTATACATTTCAAGATTCATTTCCGAAAAAATATTTGTTTGGCCGAAGCTCTTGGCCAATTTTTCAATTTTCAAGATAGTATCATCATTATTTTGTTCCATTATATTCCGCCTCCATCTCCTTTGGGTCTAAATCGTTCAGCAATGACGAATAATGTGAATGTCAACATCATCAACATACTCGCAGTAGCCATAGCAACTGGTTGAACCATCGGGTCAAATTTTGGTCTTGACATCAGTTGGTCAACAAGAATAGAAAGTGTGTCCCATGAACCAGTTCTAACCAATATCCAAGATGCACCGAATTCACCAAGGGAAAATGCTAGTGTCAATGATGCAGCCACGATTGCAGGTCCTCGCAGGAAAGAGAACCGACCATGCCACCAGCATTGAATTGGGTTCAAATTCAATAGCCTTGCTTGTTGCTCAAACACAGGATCAATCGCTCTCATTGCCGGTGTCATTATTCTAACAACAAAAGGTGTAGTGAGCATTATATGGGGTAATACTGGAAGTAAGAAAAAACCGAAGAGACTTGAATTGTATCGTAAGATTCCAAGAAGAATTCCAAGACCAACCATCACTGCAGAAATTGCCAGTGGTAGCATCGACATAACATCGACAATTTTCGCAAGTTTAACATTATTAGATTTTTCAAGCGAATGAATAGTTGAAGATATTATCCAGCCCAAGGGTAATGAAATCAGTAATGTAACAATAGCATAAATCAAGGAGTTTGTTAGTGCCTCAGATGCAGATACATACGATAGGTCACCTTGCCAAGCAGCAACCCAAGCATCAAAGGAAAACCGCTCTGTGAATTGTCCATTACCAATTGAACTCCTAATTCTGAATGATGCGACAAATATACTGATCATTGGTGCCAAGGTAAATACTAAGCCAAGAAAAAGAGTACCCTTCCCCACATAACTCAACTTTCCCCGATTGTGCCTTGCAACATTCTCCGAAATCATACTAACTCTACTATTATTTCTTCTCTGCAATAGCGTGATTAGAATTAATGTAAGCATCAAAATGAGAAATTGTATTGCCGATGTTGAAAGAATCACTAAACTTGCATCAACTCTATACCCCATTATCCCTGCAGCACCACCCATATTGGCCATGGATGATTCCATGGTTTCGGAAAATGGAGTTAGCCATTTTACTAGCGCAAAAGATGTGAATGAAAATAGAAAAGTCATCGCTGCTGCACAAAGAACCGCTGGGCCAATAAAGGGTATCCACAAATTCCGCAAACGGTTAATTCTACTATTTCCGCCCGGAAGAAGAGATAGTTGCTCCTCCCATCTAGGGTCAAATGTTGCTAAAGGCGGCTCAACAAATCTAATCACAAGAGATAGGTTAAACCATGCGTGAGCCAAAATTAATGCAATAAAATGTCCAGGGTGTTGCCAGCCAAATATGTCAGAAATAGTCCCAATTAATCCCGATTCTAATCGTAAATCTATTCCAATGCTCCACAAGATTCCACCTTCTGAAATTAGGGCGAGAAACCCCATCGCAGCGACAATTGCTGGAGTCACAAATGGAACTGCCAACAGCGCTCTGGCCAAGCGAACATGTTTCCATTCACTACGAGCCAAATGCCAAGCGATTGGTAGTCCAATAAGTACCGTTACAACAGCCGAAAAAGAAGCCTCAACAAATGTAAATGTTAAGGAATCCAAGTTGGCAGGTCTATCTGCAAAAGAAGACATCGCACTAATAACTGAAACACCAGTTACCATCTGTAGTCTTTCAATTGCAAAAAAGAGTGGTGCAAACGAAATAATTGCAAAAATGATTACTGCCGAAGCCCCAATCAGACCTTTGAGATAATTGAAATACTTTTTTTCAATGGAAAAACAATTCAATATTCCACCTCAACAATCCACTTTGATAACCATTGGTCCATTTCTTGTGAAATTCTATCATTTGTTATCGTGCATGGTTGAGTAGGTACATCGGCATGATGGCGATATCCTGCAGTTTCAGGTAAGTCTGTATTGTTCAAAACAGAATACATTAAATTTGCTTCTGGCATTTGTGTATTAATTTCACTGCTTAAGAGATATTCAATGAATTGATTTGCCGCAATAACATTAGCTGCACCGTTGATCACTCCTGCGTATTCAACTTGATGAAACGATGTTTTTGGCAGCATCAAGGAGGTCGAATGAGTCCAATTCGATGAGTAGTAGGCTTCAACTCCTGGAGAATGGCAATATGATATTGTCATGGCCGCATCACCAATATGACCTTCTGTCCATTCTCCATATCCCCCAGTGTAATGGACCTCATACGATTCAGTCCATCCACTGGTAAAAATTGCTCCATTATTTTTCATCTGCTTCCACCAATCAAAGGCATCAGTTGAGTTATCCTCATCATTTTCAAAATAATCAATAGTTGAAATCATGAATGAACGGCCAGGAGAGGAGGTTACTGGTGAAGGGAACGCAACTTTGCCATTCCATTGTTGCTCGGTTAAATTCCAAAGAGATGTTGGAATAGTTACATTTTCTCCATCAACATAATTCTCGTCATAGTTTATACAAACATAACCTTGGTCAAATGGAACTGCCAAATCACCATCATAATGTGATAATGCATCACTTGAAATATTTTCAACACTAGCATATTGATTTTGTAGAAGACAATTGTCAATTGCACTTTGTAAATAGGAATTATCTAGGCCAATCATTAAATCTGCTTGTTGCGCATTCTTTGTTTGCAACATCTGTTCAATAATTCCACCAGCGTCATCTGTTCTAATAATTTCAACTTGGTATCCAGACTGATTTGTAAATTGCTCAATCATTTCATCAGTTATCGCATTGATATCATAAGTGATAATGCGCAATTTTCCATCGTCAGCATGGCCTATAGGAGCACCCTTACAAGAAGCCGAATCAGGGCTATGTGCCGTGGTCATAATTTCACTATCACTTAGAATGCATCCCGATACTGAAGAAATTAGCATCGTTAGAATAAATAGAATTGGCATGGACACCTTCATTTTTTCAACTCCGATTAGAAACTAGACAACACTTGATGGCAGCGGTCAATCAATTCCAAAGGGTTGTGGGCGAGGATATACAAACTGGGTTCCCATCCAAAGGCACCAACATCAAGCAATATGTCAACCTTTGAAGAGCCCTTCTCAATTACTCCCTTTGGAGCCATTGCTAACTTGTATCCAAGATCATCACAAATCGCCCCTACCTTTTCAATATTAACTCCCTCATCCAACATCGGCGGTCTAATATTCAGAATGGCAACTTTTTCAGAATCTATCTCCATCACTTGCAATAGTAGATTTGCCAAATGAGTAGATGCACCGAATGAAGGAGTTTCATGATGGCGCAATTTTCCATCAACCATTATGATTTTACCAGGGAATGCTGCAACATCTTCTGCAACTTTAGCATCTGCAAGAGCAGAAGCAATATTTAGTCCAACAGCAGGCATTGCATTGGAGATTTTGCGAATGTCTAATCGACCCACAGCCCACTCTAGCCTTCGCAACAAGCTTCTTTGCTCTTGGTCAACATCAAGGTCCATTCCAGTCAATGTTTTGTCAAATCTAAGTGTATTGTTGCCTCCAAATTGAAATTCAAGAACCAATCTCTGGCGAATCACGTTGGATTGTGGCCCCATTGTTATCAGGGCCTGAGATAGTTCATGAGCCCATCCATCTATCGTAGATTCATCAGCGGAAGCGTTTAATTCAACCGGTTTCTTCATTATTTGCCTAGATATTGTACTCTGCGTAGTACCCAAAATATCTGCAATTTCTACCTGCGACCAACCTTTTGCGCGCAAATCCTTGGCGATTTGTTGGTGAAGTCTATCAAGCCACTTAGAGCCAATTTCGCCCAGCATGATACTTCCTAATCCCTGTGGTTATTCAATGTTGCTAAAGAAATATGCATCATGCATTAGATAATCACTGGCAGTATTGCTGGTCAAAAACGTCATTTTACGCTTTACAACAAGGCATAATTCGAATTAATCCTCATTTTTGAGTTCTTTTGCCAGTAATATATAGGATTCTAATCTTTCAGCCGAGGAAATCACCGCTCTGCCAGAGGGCGAGGGCAAAACCCATACATCGAGTTTTTGGATTTGTATAGGCCAATGTTTTGGCCGTAATTCTATGTCCTGTAATCCATGATCACACTTGCTTAGGTTTTGGCTGAATTGTTGCTTCCATTGTTTCTTTCCGACAAAGCATAACCGCTTTAGTTGACTGTTTATGCTATTAGCATAATTTTCTATGCGTTTAGGGAACTCTACTCTATTAATGTCAATTACCGTCTTAATTATCGCATTAGCATCATTTCCCGGGCTTTCAATGAAATCAATAAATCCAAAACCTCTCGCAACCATAAAATCATCATTTTTCTGAATGTTGTTCGTCTTATCCTCACAGTTAAATGAATCAATAAGCCCAGATTTTGTAATTAATTTCCAAAAATGATTTGTTGGATTAGCAAAATAATGCCCAGTTTCCCATGTTGAAATGCTCGGATTATGGCCAACGAATAATGTGTGCATTGGCAACGCGTCTTTTGACACATCAGGAATTTTGGCCCGGTAGTTCTGCACATTCGTTGCACATTGACGGAGTTCATCATTATTGGTGCTGTGAGCACATATGGGTGATTTTCAATCCTCAACGCTATGAACCCCTTCGGTTGAGGGAGCATCAGTGAGTGCAGAAATGGATGTTGATGATTTCATTAATGCGCTTAGTTCACGCATAGTTGGTTATCTCGGTGATGCAAATTCGTCAGCCAAAGTGGTTGATTATTTGCCCGCAAAATCCTTGGCGAAAACTTCAGACCTCAAACTCCCTCTTGAAGGTAGAGGACTAAATTCAGTATTGGATGATATTGATAATTATCTAAGGGCTTGCGTAAAAACAAATCGTGCAGAATTTATGAATCCATTATGGGGTGGTGTTTCACTCGCAGGCTTGGCAGGAGAAATAATTGCTAGTCTAAGCAATACATCGATGTATACATACGAGTTGGCTCCGTTGGCAACATTAATTGAGCAAACGATAATTTCGCGTGTTGGTGAACTTATTGGTTTCCCTCAATGCGCAGGCTCCTTGACAACCGGTGGCTCAAATGGCAACATGCTTGGAATTCTATGCGCACGTCAAGCAATGATCCCCACTTCAACACAGAGTGGTTTCGATGGCAGAGAAATGGTTGTTTTTGTTTCCGAAGAGGCACATTATTCTGTTTTGATGGCAGCAAATGTTCTTGGAATTGGTCATCGCAATGTAATAAAAATTAGTTGTGATTTAGATGGAAGAATGAAACCATCATCACTTGAGGATGAAATTGCATTTGCTAAAAAGGAGGGCAGAATACCATTTTGTGTTATTGCTACTGCTGGAACTACGGTAAGAGGTGCATTTGATCCAATTAGAGAATTGGCAGATATTGCTCATCGTGAGGGTCTATGGTATCACATTGATGCGGCATGGGGCGGTAGTTGTCTATTCTCAAATAAGCTTAATTCGTTGATGTCAGGATGTGAATTAGCCGATTCAGTGTGTTGGGATGCGCACAAAATGCTTGGAATGCCATTAATATGCAGTTTATTTGTTGTAAAAGATAAAACAGTATTGGGAAGAGTTTGCTCCCATGGAGAATCTGCTCATTATTTATTCCATTCCGAGACAGAAGAGGTTGATTTAGGTCGCTATTCACTTCAATGTGGGCGGCGAAATGATGCCTTGAAATTATGGCTTGCATGGAGGGAAAAAGGTGATGCAGGTTGGGCGAAAATGGTTGAAAATTATTCTTCCCTAGCCCAATATTTAGAGGATAGGGTTAACCAAGAAACCTGTTTAACAATGATGTCATCACGGCAATGGACTAATGTTTGTTTCCGATTTGACCCCCAGCAAGATGATGCGGATTTGAATGCACTAAATTCAGAGATAAGAGAGCGAATAATGCAAGATGGAAAATTCATGTTTTCCAAGGCAAATATTGGAGATGATATTATCCTAAGAATGGTAATCTCAAACCCAAAGGTTAGCGAACATACACTCGATGCTTTGGTAAATGAAATAATCACAGTTGGATATGAAATAATCAATAAAATTCCAGCCTGAGTAAGTGATGTCATGAAATGTGCTCTCATGGAAGTTTAAGTGGCAGTTATTAATCGGTGTTAATATGAGCGAAGGCAAACCAATGCGTACCGCCCTATACGATGAACATGTTTTACTTGAAGCAAACATTGTAGATTTTCATGGTTTTGAATTACCCATTTGGTATTCAAATATCAAGGCAGAGCACTTAGCCTGCAGATCGGGAGCAGGGTTATTCGATGTTTCTCATATGGGGTCATTTCGAATTTCAGGCGATTCAGTAAAGCAATGGTTTGAGAGCATCGCAACACAGAAGGTGACTGCAATCGGTACAACGCGTTGTGCCTATACTCATTTTTTAGACGACAATGGCCATCTTATTGACGATATGATTTTCGCAGTTGTTAGTGAAAATGAAATTTTAGGAGTTCCAAATGCCTCAATGATTGGAGTGATGTGGGATTGGTTTACTGCAAAATTGCCTGAAGATGGCTCAATCACTTTAGAAAATCTATCCGATGAAACCTCTATCATGGCTTTACAAGGTCCAAACGCGAAAAACCTACTAACCTCAATATTATCTGAGGCAAATCATGTTGGAAGGTTTAGATGGAAACAAATTGAAAGTAACTCATTGAACATTTCCGGGTGGATACAAGGAACTGGATATACAGGAGAGGCTGGATACGAAATCTTTGTCCCTAACGAGCAAGCATCAATCCTTTGGAGAGCCTTAATCGATGCAGGAGCGACACCAATTGGATTAGGGGCAAGAGATACCCTTAGATTGGAAAAAGGATATCTGTTATCTGGTGTTGATTTTTGCTGGCCACCCCTTCAAGAAGAAGATTCAGATGGATTCCTCACAAGAGATTCATGGGAAACAAATGTTCCTTTCGGAGTAGATTTGGAGCACGAATTTATTGGTAGAGATAGAGTTCTTTCACATTCTGCAACCGATGAAAAATGGTGGGGGATAAAGTATGTTGAAAGAGGGCCACTGCCTCGTCCAGGTAAAGAAGTCACAGATTTGGACGGCAATCTAATCGGTCGCTTATCATCTGGAGCACCCGCGCCAAGTTTGGAAAATGTTGGCATTGGAATTGGATACATTAGTGGGGTCTCAGAAGGCGATGAAGTACTAATTGTTGCTAGTCCAAGAAAATCGGTTAGGGCAGTTGTCGTTAGGCCGCCATTTATTTGACCTCAGTCAAGCAATGGTAGCACAGCAGAGAGAAACTTATCTTTTTCTCTTTGCGAGGTTATTCTCAATTCAACTATTGTTCCTCTAAGTTCTAACAATGCATCACACGCAGCCTGTGCATCATTCCATCGGACAGCTCTACCAATTTCTTCAAATTCTGCCAATTCACCCATTAGACAATCTGAGTTTACAATGCTAGGAACTCCATTTGCTGCAGCATCAAACATTTTTACGGGCAATGCGCCTTGAGAAATGTTACCTCTATTTGGTGGATATAGTGCAAACATTACATCCAATTGGCCCACTAATTCTTGAAATTGGCTAGATGTAAATGCTCCATTGACCTCTGCCTCAATTTCTCCAGACTCAACTGCATCCATCATCAATTGCTGCACTTCTTTTGC
>Ga0206681_10001585_pt1 | contig 10264 bp, 13 predicted proteins | sample M150012015metaG_FD_161048 | JGI IMG/M metagenome (GOLD analysis project Ga0206681, IMG submission 161048) | Ammonia-oxidizing marine archaeal communities from Monterey Bay, California, United States - M1 500m 12015 | ecosystem: Environmental > Aquatic > Marine > Intertidal zone | place: USA...
TGGGTTCTGCGGGGATACTATATACCTTTAATGAGTGGTAGCATTACCTTTCATTATCCTCATCTGTTCTTTAACTTCATCAGACAATGTAACATCATCTAAGATTATTTTCATATAATGAGCTTTTACATCTAAATTAACTTCTGATGTTAACATTATATTAAAATCTTCTATAACATGTAATTTCTGTGATGAGAATGGTAGCCATGGTGTCATAACATAATGATTATTATCTTCAACAATTACTTTCATAGGTTCTTCTAAACCAATTAATGCACCATGAGCTTCTTCTATGTCATGTGTATATGCAACAATCGATTCACCTGAAACCAACTTGTATAACTTTACTGGAACATCTTCTAAATGTTCTGGAAATTTTTTCTGTTTTATGTTTGTGTCCATATACCTATTTATAATAATTTAACTTCGTGAATCTTGAATTTAAACTTTTCTTTAGCATATATTTTAACTCTTTCACCGCTATGATTTAAAGTATAATTCTTATTAGACTTCCAATGCAGGTCATCTGCTATATCATATAATATTGTGTCTTGTTTTGTCTTACGTAATCCTCTACCAATAGATTGAAGTACTCTTATTTGTGATTTACTTGGTGAGGCAAATATAATATTATGAAGATTAACTATATTAACCCCTGTAGAGAATGTACCATAAGAACAAACAAGGATAGCATCCTTCTCTGTCTCTGTTATAGCTCTTATCTCTTCTCGTATATCTGCTGGGACTTTACCACTTACAAAGAATACTTTTCTTTTACCTATTCCCCATAATCCTTTAGCGGCTTCATCTATTAATCTAAATAATGGTTCACCATGCTTCTCTACATATTGGAATAAAACTAATGTGTTACCCTTCTGGTCTAATGCCAAATTCTTAATAAATTTATTCCGCGCGTCGTTCGTGACAATCCAATCTACCTCATCTTGGTATTTCATATCCTTTACTAATTTACATGCTTCATCATTATGCTTAAGCAATATAATATCGATTGATATATTAGCAAGGTCTCCTCTATCAATAAGAGCTTTAGAGGTAGTGATATTCTTATGTGGTCCAAACAAACCTTCAAGAACAAGCTTATGTGTTTGTGTACCATCAAGAGTACCTGTCAATCCAAATCTATATCGAGCCTCAGTACATTTAGTTAGTATACTTGTTAGAGACTTAGCTTTAAATCCATGTGCTTCATCGCCTATAACCATACCGAACTGCTGGAAATATCCTTTTTGCATTTTGTATATAGATTGCCATGTGGATATATACACTCGTTTAGTCTTATGGCCTTTATCAAGTCCTGCCATAATCTCATGACAATTATCTGTAACAAAAAAGCTATCATCATTATCGGCATACTTACAGAAGTCACCATACATTTGTTTGACGAGACTTGTAGTAGGTACTATTATTAATACCTTGTCCTCTTCACGAGCTAAAAAATATCTCATAAGAAGATATATTATTAATGATTTACCTGAAGCTGTGGGAGATACTAAAAGACCTGACCTCGTTCGAATACCATGTTGTATAGCTTCTATTTGATAATCTCTTAGTATGTGTGGTATTGGTAATGTTTCAAACCAAGACATGTCATCATCATATACAAATCCTGGGTGATTATATTTTATTGTTGAGGGGTCATCCCAAGTATCAAGCTTTATATTTCTCTCTATACAAAAAGCTTTTACATAACCAAACAATCCAGCATATATAGATTGGTCACGCATATTTAATAGACGTATTTTTCCATCCCACATTTTATTTCTAAATTGAGGGGTGAACTTATAGTTAGGAACAAAGAACGTGAAGTACTCTGCTAACTCATGTAGGATTCCTTTATCGTCACAATCAATGTAAAGGAATGCATTATTTTTAACTTTAACAGTTATATTACATATAGGCATTTTCTCTATTTGTATGGTCAGTCACATCTACTATCGCACTAATTTCAGGATAGAGTCTTTTAAGTTGTCTTTCTATTCCATCCTTTAATGTTAATGCTACTGAACTACAACCTTGACATCCTCCACCAAAATTTAAAACTATTTCTTTATTATCAGTAATCTCTACTAGTTCACAGAAGCCACCATGAGAAGCCAGTCTAGGACTGATATCAGTATAAATTGTGTATTCTATTTTTTCTTTAAGGGGTGCATCAGCTTTAGGCGCATCGCCTTTAGCATTCGGTGCAGTGATAGTAAGCTTTTTAGATGTACCATCTACCTTTAGTGCTACATCAGAATCTTTTAAATAGCCAAGATATGATACAGAAATATAAGCATCAAAACCTTTGTATGGGAATTTTGTAAATTTTTTATGAAGTTCTTTAGGTCTAGCAAAATTAAATGTTACATTTGCTACAGGTGTTCCTGCCTTTTCAACCTCTATTTTTAAACCAAGCTCTTCATCTTGTTCTTTAAAAAGGTCAGCTATATATTGTTCAGCTTCTTTTGAGATAGTAAACATTATTCAAAATTTACCGTATTTCTATCATTATATTCTTTAAACTTAACCATGTATTCTTCTTCTGTTAACTTATGCCAACCTATACATTTACCAGTAGGCGAACGTCCACAGCTACATGGAAATTTTTCATGGGGTGGAATACCTTTAATTTGTCTTTTCATTAAATACTCCTTTAATATTTTTTTCTTACGTACCGGCTTCAAAGCTTCTCCATTTAATTATGTTACCAATATTTTGATGTCTCCATCGTATCGTATTCATAATTTCTTCTAATGTTTCTATAAGAACTTTATCATATTCTATATGAGCTTGCATCTTTTGGATATCAGTATCAGCATCATAATAATAATTCATTTGTCCTTTCAATGGTTTGTTCAAGCCTTTATAAGGATCGTATTCCCAACCAAGTTCATCAAGTTGTTCTTTAGATAATTTACCACCGTAATATAACCACTTATCTTTAAGTAGTGTTTTATATTCTAAGTCTCTTTTCTTTCTACGCATCTTAGCAATAGTAATTAACTCTAAGTATTTACTATGCATCCTTGCTGTCTTAATTGTAACATCATCTAATTTAAACTCATCTATAACAGAGTCATCCTTCCACATTTTTAAAACTTCTTCTATATTCATAACGTAATCATATTTATATTTGATTTAAATTCATCTAACCAAGGGAATGTTTTTTTCCAGTCACATCCTCTCCTTCTATCTATATCGGTTAGCTCTTCTTTTAGTTTATTTATTTTTGCATAATCAACAGGTGTATCATCTATAGCTTTCTCATATCCCTGCATCATTTTTTTAATGCTGTCATGCCAGTTTCCAGCATCTATTTCTTTATAAAGTCTTTTAAAATCTTCTGCAAAAAATCCTTTAGGGAATAATTCAGGTATCATATGAAATGGCCATACAACAAAATTAGCTGATAAATGTACTTTCCAAAATTTATCCTTTGTATTATATTTGTTTGCCATAGCTACTAATTCTGGTTGAGTCTTTATTGACATAGCATTCATTGTCATATGAAGTTCTGGTTCAATCTCTGGATATTCTTGACATAATATACTAAAATTCTTTTCCCATTCTTTACAATTACCACCCCATCTTATATACTCAAATGATGGTCCCCAACTATCAATAGAACAAATAATTCTTATATGCCCTAAGAATTTGGCTTTAGATAGAAATTGTATTCTATCCATTAATTCACGAAACTTTTTAGGCCGTACTTTTAAGTTACTAAATATTGTTAATTCTAAATGAGGACAAGGATGTGCTTCAAAAAAATCTAATAGTTCATGTATCTGTGGTTGGTAAAAAGGTTCCCCACCTAATATATTAAGTTTAACTAAATTATAAACACCATGGTCTAACCATTCCCAAAATTCTTTTTGTATATTTTTATATTTCTCTTCATCATTAAAAAATTCTAATGCATAAGGTTGTATCTTTTGTTCAAGCCCAAACTTTTTATTCTCAGCTTCCCATGTAGTACTATATTCAGCAGAACAATATACACAAGCTTGATTACATAAATTGCTGAAATATATTTCCATTAATTTACATTCAGTTTTATCTGGCTCTGTATTATTTGTAAAAAGTCCTTTAGATATTTTTGTAGAATTTGCTTCCATTCTATCAGAGATAGCACCAGCATCTTCCATCTTTTTACAATACTCACATCCTTCTTGTTCCCCCTCAGGCATTGTCGGCCATATACCATTTAACATAAGTTTACGAGTAGCTATTTTACTATGGGTATGGTGGAATCTCCCAAAGTCTCCCTCTGGGATTTTATCATAATGTGTTCTATGACAGGATGCGGATGTTCCTTCTTTTAATTTAACACTAGACCAAACAAATTTTAAAGCACATGTAGGGTCTTTTAAACCGGTATATTTATTCCAGTTACTATTCGGGCCGAATACTGATTCACTATCCATAAGTATATTATATCATAGTTTTGGTCATTTGTACATACTAGTTGAGAACATGTTGGGTTTCTCCTCTATGAAGCCCTAATGGATGGGAAAATGCTTTTGTTTTTCTTCTGTTCTTAGCAGGATGTGTAGGTAATTTACTAAGCATAAGCTTTAACCCTTCTGTTGAATCTAATATTTTTAAATGTTTTCTTTGTTCTTGAAATTCTTGATAGGTGATAGTCGTTGAATCAAAATTCATTGCAGCATGAGAATAATCTTCTCTATTTCTCCAAACACCAATACCAGTTTCTCGGTCTATAATAAAAAATTCTCTTTTTAATTTAACAATATCAAATATAGCACGCCAGCTCGTACCGCATCTTGGTCTATCAGGATCTTTTAATGTCTCTTTATCTGGTAAGGGCCATACAGCTCCGGCTTCTCCCCATGGTAACATATCATGTAAGAATATAAATCCTCTTGGTCTTAGAAACTTTGCTGCATTACAAAAATCTCTCCATACTTGTTGATGTTCATGCGCACCATCAATAAAGACAATATCAAATTTTTGTAGATTAACTTTGAAGAAGTCATCAGAGGTCATACGAATAGTACCACCAGAATATGGGTCTACACCGGTTTTACATGGTACTTTAATTTTATCAAAGCATTCATTATAGGCACAACCTATCTCTAAATAATCTTTAGCTTTAAGAAATGCCGCAGCATGATTTATTATGTCGTATCTATTAAGCAAAATAATCCTGCATATCACCCTCTCTAACGGTGTCTAATGTTAAACAATGCAGGCCTCCATCCCAGAAATTCCTATGTCTAAAACGACAATAGATTGGTTCAATGCCATGCTTCTCTAATGCTTTATGAACTTCAGGCTGATAGTTCATTGATAAAATAGTCTCTTCATTAACAGATAACATATTAACTTCAAATACAGTTTCTTCAGCATAGCCAACCCAATCATTCAACCATGTATCTACATATTTAACTAAATCTGGATTTGATTTAGCATCCGGATGCCACCATCTTCCAAGAGTAGTATGTTTAACATGTACCCATTCATACCAACCTGAAAAATCAGAAGTCATTATATTCGGATGTTCTATTATACAAACATCCCAACCAGGGAGAGTATCTTTAAAGGTTTCTTTACTTACTTCTGTTGAAGCAACGACTAATCCTGGTTTTGGCAAATTCATAACCCCATCTGTATGTCCTCCCACGGTTATTTTGCTACCAGCAAACATTGGATATCTTTCTAAAACTTTTTCAGCTAAATTAATATAATTTTCTTCATCAATAATAAGTTTATTGCCTACACGTATAAGTTGTGGTGCCCAAAAATCATCTGATAATTCACCAGTCTCTCTATCTATTAATTTTTTATCATCCCAATAGTCAACAACACCAGTTTTAAATAATTTTCTCGCGGCTGAATCTTCATGGATGTAACTGGTACATAATATTTTATCACCCAATGTAACAAAATCATCTCTGGGCATAAGCCATGGTTTAGGAATTCCTCTTACTCTTGAAACTTTAAGATTTCCGGCGCTTGATGGTTGTATTACCTCAACACCTAAATCCTCAAGCGTCTTGCGGATATTATTTAAATCTTCGTGGGTTTCATATAGTAATTGTTGTAGTAAATCTCTGAGTTTATGGTCTTGAATATCTTCAAAAAACTCTGGTTCAAATACATTGCCTAGAACAACTTGTTTTAAAGGGTCCCAGCCATTCCACGCATTAGCTTTATCTACCTGGTAATTTTTCGAATCCATCTAATGTCCACCTTCCATCTATCCAAGCTACTGGACTCATTACTTCAAGTCCATCTATTTGATTTTTATATTCATCTGCTCCACCGATATACAGATACTTGAATCCTTTTTCTTTATATAATGCACACTCATGTTTTAAACTTGCAATACCTAATTGTAATTTAGGTCTCCTATAATCCCAAGCAAACTGATAACACTCAGCATTTTCATCATCGAATTCACATATCATACTAAATGCTACCATTATTTTTGGGTAACCCTCAGCAACCCAATCTCTAAGTGCCGATTTACTTCTATCTTGAACTGATTTCTGAGTAATATTAGCACCATTATGATAATCATCATAAAGCCCATCATGATTTGAGTCAAAATATCCAATTATAGTATTTTCTTCATACTCGATTGGAAATAATGGCATTACACTATTAAAGTTATGATGATTACAATACTTATAATATATTGCATCTAAGTCTTGTGGCATTTCTGGATAATATTGTTGAAGCTCTGCCATATATAGTTTACTATAATTGGTTTTTTCAAGATTTATTCGAGCATACGAATAGCTCACCAGTCAAACCTCCAACTAACAACATCATCTAAATTTTCTTTAGACCAATTATCATAATAACCCTTTGCATCAAGTGCAACACTAGCTTGATTTACTGTACTTAACCTTTGTACTAATACAAGAATACATTTGCCAAAATTCATTTTGACACCATTAATTATTTCTTCACTATCAGGATGGTCTTCTAAAGCAACTAAATCTGCTGCCATTACTGTATTATTAAATTCCATTATTAAATGATGTAAATCATAAGGTGTATAATTTTCAGTTGCTGTATATATACATACAACCTCTGCTGAATCATCCCAAGTATTAAACGTTTCTGATAATACTTCACCAATATTATCTGTCTCTACATATCTAACTAATGCATTTTTTGCGTATGGGCAAGGGGTATTGTTTAAAGTCTCATTGTGTACTGAGACGAATTCATTAATCCATTTTGTGATTTCTTCTATCATAATATAAAGTATTTATTATAAGAATGCGTAATAAGAATATTCGAATGTTACAACTGCTGTCAAATATTCTACATCAGTTATTGTGATATCAAATGGTAATGATGCAAGAGTTGTTGGGTAAGCATCAACAAATTTGATTTGTTTAGTTACATTGTTTGCTGAGTTCATTATAGTTAGAGTTAAGTCTCTAACATGATTAGTTGCAGTATGCACTGTCTCTACATTAGATTTTATCCAATCAAATATTTCTTTATAATTTAAAAGGTCTTCATCAATTAGATATGATATTTCAAATGTTCCAAAGTTTATTTTATCAGGAGCTCTTCCTACATTTAATTGTTTAAACTGTAAAGGCGCACCTTCCGCAGTAACATCTGGTAACATCATTGTTTGAATAGTAAACTCTGCTCCAGAATATGTCTGGCTATCTAGAGTTAATACGAACGATGATGGGTTTAAAAAATTTGGCATAACTGTATTTATACGAAAAATTTAATAAAGTCATCAATAACTTCTTCTATATTTTCTAATGGTTCTTCATCTATAGCTTCAGCTAAGTCCCAATATTCTTCCATGTGTCCATTTAGCATTTTTCCTATATCAACATAATGAACTTTATGAGTGGGTCTATCATATGGTTTATCAACCTCAAGATATTTTTGCCATTCTATCCAGTCTTTTCTGTCATCTTGGTCTTCACCACTTTGGAATTTTTTTATAATAGTCCATCTATCTGCAAATTCATCTATCATTTCTGTTACTATAGGAACTATTACAACTTTTGGTTTAACTTCGTCAATAATATGTTGAAACAATTCTTGGTCAACAAGATTATGACTTTTTCTACAAGGATGATTAGGTATTACTTTTACACAATCTTTTAAAGCATTTGATGGATTTCGATTTCTGCTTTCTTCAAATGTTTCTTTCTTAAAACAATCATCGTCATCTACATACCAACCAGCTCCGTCAACAGTAACCCATTTAGTTTCTCCCCAACACTCACCACCAACACCCCAACCTTCCATATTATGTCTAACAACTTTTGGATATTGTGGAAAATTATTATGTTGGTTAATTAACCAAGTTAACCATGTTCCGGCTTTACCAGCTTCAAATAATACTAAATAATAATCCATGTAATATTTATACGAGTATAAAAAAACCCCCCTTGCGGGGGGTTAGATATACTAATTAAAGTATTATACTCCAGTGACTTTAATCTTTCTGTAGTATACGTTTGCGCCTGCACCAGCAGTAACAAATGGGTTGTCAGCCAAACCATAACGGGTTTTAAATCCGATACGTGGTTGGAAGTCAGACTCACCAATTGTCTTCATCATGCTTAATGGTACATATGGGCAATAGAACATTCCAGCGTCATAAGGGTTAGGACCTTTATAACCAACTGTGAAGTAGTCTATACCTGCATACGGGTCAACATAGACCTTAGTACGACCATGGATAGTACCAGCAAATAGTGAACCTGTGACATCACTGTCCATGTTATCACCACCTGTAATACCTAGGCCTGTATCAAGAGCGCCAGCTGAGTTAAGAGCAGAAGCTACACCATGTGAACAAATCACAAAGTTACCTTTTCCTCTACGAGTACTAGTAGCAATCACATTAGCTTCACGCTCGATTGCAGTAACAAGACCCTTAAACTTCTCAACAGACCAACGGCCGTCGGCATCAGTTGCAACAGCAAAAGTACCAGCAGAACCGTAAGCATATACGGAAGTTACAGAGTTAATGTTAATAGTACGGATAATTTCACGATTCATTTCAGCAAGAATCTCAGTTGACAAAATGTTTGCCAATTCAGTTTCTGCAGAAAGACCATGAACAGCCTTAAGATCTTGAGCCATCTCAATAGTGTACTCAGCTTTAAGAGCACGAGACTTTGCAGTCACAGTAGTCTTATCGATTGAGAACGCCATTTCAGGAATAGCGGGCGAACCACTAGTACCTAAAGCTTCAGCATCCGCTGTTGCCATACCAGTACCTGGTGTATAGTCTAATGCATCTGCCGGTGTATCAGTGTCAGCGGCGAAAATATCGTCACTAGCTGTAGCAGATGAAGTATCACCAGAAAAGTTGGTATTAGCTTCATTGAATAATGCTTCTGTACCACCCTGAGTCGTATAACGGCTCTTCATAGCAAAGATTAGACCAGTAGGACCAGTCATCGGCTGTACGCCAACTAAATCGAATGCTAGAAGTGCTGGAGTTGCACGACGGACTAAGCTAATTAGGACTGGGTCCCAATTTTCTACGCCACTACCAGTTTTATTGGCCGCAGCTGCTTCAGAAAGAGACTCGCGTTGAGATCTTTCTTGTGCAAAAGCTTTCTCTTGGTTCTCAAGAACAACTGCTGTAACCGCACGTCTGTGAGGATCTGCAATTAAACCAGCATCTTGTGAATCAAGTACAGGCTTCCATTTTTCCTGTAATTGTATTTGATTAATTTCTTCCATTAATATTCTCCTATGGATTGATTAAGTTCGCGACATCGCGTCCAAGTATCTCTGCATTTGATCAGATACTACTTGGGGTTCTTGTGAATCCTCGGTGATTGCATCTACTTCATCAGTAGACTCTGCCGGGGTATCTTTATTAAGGTAAGATTCCTTAATTGTAGCTACTTTCTTTGCAAAACTTTCATTATCATCAGCTTCAACAGCCTCAGTTAACTCAGTTAATTTTGCAGTTTCAGTTGCGGCTAAACCTTTACATGCTTCACGGATTATCTCTTGTCTTTCATAAGCTTTCACTTTTTCTGACAATTCAATATTCTTTTCAGTTGCATCATTTAGTTGAGACTTCGCATCTTTAGCTTCCTCAGATAAGTTATCCAAGATATCTCCTGCGTCAGCAGGAACATTGATGTGATGTTCACTAAATAATTGACCTAGTGATTGTATAAATGATTCAGTGATTTCAGACTTCAGAGAATGCTCAATTGCAACCTCGTTATCCTTCATCCAGTTTTCAACTACATATGTTAAGTAGCCGTCAACCTTG
>Ga0206681_10001588_pt1 | contig 10253 bp, 2 predicted proteins | sample M150012015metaG_FD_161048 | JGI IMG/M metagenome (GOLD analysis project Ga0206681, IMG submission 161048) | Ammonia-oxidizing marine archaeal communities from Monterey Bay, California, United States - M1 500m 12015 | ecosystem: Environmental > Aquatic > Marine > Intertidal zone | place: USA...
AACAATAGTATAACAGCCAACATCTTCTAAACAGATGTCATGGTGTAAAAACACACCAGTGGTGAAGTCCTCGCCGCCTGTAGCAACAAGCACATCTCCGAGATACAACTCGTAGGTGTTGCCGTTCCATCCGTCTCCGAACGAGTCGAACAAATCAACGTGCACCCACGCACCATAACAACAAGAACCGTCGTCTACTGAGGCGAACAAGTCGTAGTTAATAGCACCAGACTCTGTGCAACCATTGCAGCTGAAATCACAGAGCGTGTTGTCAGCAAAGTCAGGAGCAGTGAGGAAGTTACACGCTGAAGAATCAGCACAACCCACGGATGGTGCCGGAGCACAAGTGACGTCCATTGCAATAAAGAAATCACTTCCAGACACACAACTGACAGAAGCGTCAGATGTAAAGCTCACAGTCACTGCGTCCGATGCGATGATCATGCTATCGTCTGGGTCAGCATCACTGTTGTACAAGACGTCTCCTGACGCTGCATCAGTGATTACAAGTTCGTCCCAACCTTGCTCAATAGTCGTTCCAGCCAAATCAACAATCAGTGTACCACCGGCTGGATTTGTCAAGGTGAAGCTCCAGCTCTCGTTGTTGTCGTAGCAGTAAGACCACGACTCAGTGTCACAGTCCAAGCAGCTAAGGAAGTCACAAGGATCAGCAGGATCATCCACATTCGCGTTTTCGTTGTAGTTACAAGCAAGCGCATCCATGCAACCATAGACAACATCCTCACAAGTAATTGAAATCTCGAAAGGACCTCCAAGTGAACCTATGCCTGCACTCGCCAAAATACCGATGGTTCCAGAGTAAGGACCTGTAACAACTTGAGTCGTCTGACCGTTGTCACAGCTTTCACTGGAGATTACCGTATTGTTCGCATCATCGATACAAACCAAGCTTGAGCAGAAGCCCGTACCGCCGAAGATGGTGAAGCTCTGTTCGAGCGTTCCACCTGCTGGCAGGTTGTAAGGTGAACCTCCCGCCACAGAGAACGCATCAGCATTCCAAGATCCATCTACACAGCAAAAGGTGTTCACCAACTCATCACCATCAGAAGTGGTCAAGGTGTAGTCTGGGCCTCCATCGCCAAAGTCATCATACATATTCAATGTATACGATCCCTCAGGCAAGCAGAAGCTCTCCGTTACGTTAGTGTTTGCAGCAGAGTAGCCACTGCCAGAAGCAACGACGTTCCCTCCTCCGTCGACAACGTCCCAAGACGTCTCACCAGGATAATAGTCCATGTCCATAGACAAGGTCATGCACGTCGTTGGAGCTGTAGAACAATCGCCTGAGCACAGGAGGTTGTTAACGTTGCCATACGAATCAATCACTGTCGCCGTCAAGCCGTCGTTCTCAGTGCCCTCGTTGGTAAAGACCACTGTGTAGTCGCCGCCTTCAAGTGCATAGTAGAAATCATTGAACAAGGTTGGGAATAATTCTCCCGCAGCAAAGCTCGTCGTCGACCCGTCAGGGTTCGTAATCACAGCAGAGATATTTCCATAGTTGGACACACTCAAAGAATTCACTTCAAGGGTTACATCCGGAGCACCAATGCCCTGATACAAACTAAACTCCGTATTCACAGTTGAACCGCAAGTGCTAATCGTAACCAACTGTTCCGATGCCGGATCAGTCGAGGAATCCAATGTGTACCACACACCAGCTGGAGCACCGTCACCACAAGGGTCGTAGCCACCAACAGCCGTTGCACCACCCGTGTTTCCAGCGGTAGTAGAGCCACAAGCTACTGCAATTGCGTTATCACAACTGTCGTTTGCCTGGGTCACACCGATATACAAGCAGCCGGCGTTCACCGTAGCTAGATCGTTATAGTTTGAAGCCATAGGATCTGTACAACCACTCACTTCTCCAGAAGCCGCAATGGTGTATGTGCCACACAAATCCGGCTCAGTAGTCCAGATGAACACATATACACTGGCGCCAGACTCAATAGAAACAGCTACAGTTACAGGTCCGGCCGTTTCAGTACCGAAATATCCGTTCATCTGAAGCTGAGTTGCTCCCTCGACAACTCCTGAAGCCGAACTACTAACGTCCGTGCAACCTTCATTGTCGTACACAGCGTATCCGATAGCCGCATCACCTGTGGCATCAACAGTCACATTGTACAAGTTGAAATCACCGGCTTGCTCAATCTCGTACCACACACCGTAAGCGGTAGCGTAGATACTCAGTGAGCCCATACCGAAGTCATCATCTGGACCAGTACAACAAGTCGAACCGGAATAATCACCGCCGTCCACAAGAGGCAGAGCCAATGTGCAGAGGTCATCGTTCGATGGGAACCCGTCGGGACAATCCGCACAGGTCACTTCAACCACGATGCCCGTCTGGGTCGAGGTGTTAGACCAATGGCCGACACGAAGGAAGTAGTTGTTTCCTTGCTCCGCGTTGATCGTCAAGATTGAGTTGTAAATTGCGTTACAAGCAGCGTTGTCGTCGTTGGTTGCAATCGCCGTCAATGTGCCATCACCGTTTTGCACGAAGGCAACCACATCCGTATCCGTCACACCGTTATCAGCATCTTCCGACGCACAAAGGTTAAACGTTACTTGTTGGTCAGACCCAGCGTTAAACTCGTACCAGATTGCACCGTTGGTCGACAGCGGGTTGCCCAGAATAGTCGTTCCACTGTACTCATCACCAGAGGCCCATTCGAGCGTTCCAGGAAGAGTCAAGCCACAAGCAATAGCTTGAGCTGTCTCAGGGTTGTCATTTGATGGAGCGTATACACAAGATCCGTCATCCACCTCAGCAGAAATGCTGTAGTTGACAGCTGTATCATCCATACATCCCGTGAAGCCACAATCCGTAGCGTCTGTGCCGCCTAATGCTACAGGGTAACCTGTGACAGGTCCATACGTCAATGAAGCGTACTCGTTGCCCAAGTTGTCAGACAAGCTCCATCCTTCATAAGTGTAGATGGCGTCAGTCGAGAACGTATAGCAACCGACTTCAAGACACGAAGTCGTCTCCATATAAGACGGCCCCCCAGTGTGGGTACCCGTGAGCGCCGTGTCGCCGGTCAATTCATTAACCAAGTAATAACTAGCATTATACCAATTATAACCATAGTCGTTTTGCACACCAATTGTCATTCCAAGTTGGCCTGCATCACATACCACACAAGAGCCATCGTCAACCGTAGCATCAGCATCGTAGTTGATGGCCGCTGCAAGCGTACATCCACTCACACACGTTGCCACCTCGGCTCCGAAACCAATGTCAAATATACCAAGTCCCCCAGAATGTATCTGGTTGCCATTGAAATCCAATATCTCCCAAAGTGGAAGTCCGAAAGTCGAGCCACCACCTGTTGACAAAACTAAACAAGCGTCATTGGGGACGCAGAAATGCCAGTAGTCGCTTACCACATCTGCCGAGTAGTCCGGAGTATAAGTGCCTGCGGGGAAGATCATACCTGCATGGAGGAGCGTGTCGCCCGTGACCAAGTCATAAAGGAATGCGGAGTTGTTACCCCACCAGATGTAGTAATCATGGGTCAAGTGTAACATATAGCTCGTGCTGTCAGCGTTGTCAGAACATTCAGGAGCGAAACAAGTGCCGTCATCTGCTGTGGCCTCAGCATCATAGTTTAAAGCCTCAGAATTCATACATCCACATGCAACGCCAGGACCTGACACGCCGAACGTACCGAAGCCATCATTGTCCATTTGGGCATACAACACCTCATTTGTGGTGTAGTCAATGATTTGCCACTCCTTCTCTCCAGGGTAGGATCCGCCGGAAACCTCCAGCGTGTAGCACTCCGAAGTTGAGAGGCAGAAGAAATCATAGCCTTGCGACCCTGGGACGAGGGTAAATTGTGCAGCATCAAGACTTCCACTAGCAACACTGTTGCCGGCGCCGTCAATTAGGCTGTACGTGGTGCCGTCCCATCCGTCTCCATAATAATCATACATCATAAACTGCACCAGAGCAAGGTCCGGATTCGGATCCCCGTTCTCGTCGTTACAGTTAGGCGACACACAAGATCCGTCGTCCACAGTCGCTCCAGAATCAAAGTTCAAAGCTCCTGCATCCGTACAACCGCAAGTCTCTTCAGTATCACCGAAGTAAAAGCCGTAAAATCCGCCGCCAGTCTGGCCTGCAGCAGCAAGGTTCGTATACACGTCAACAAGACTCCAAGTTATCTCACCTACCCAAGAACCGCCGCCAGATTCAATCATCAAACAGCTATTAGAAGGCAAGCAAAGCAAATCATAGCCATCCTCGTCTGCTGACGTTACAACTTCTGCATCGTCAAGACTTCCTGTCGCCACGGAGGCACCGTTCACCAATATGTTGTAGGTGTTGCCGTTCCAGCCGTCGCCATAGCTATCATTCATCATCATAAACATGAAGGCCTCACCGTCTGCACAATTGTCAATAAGACAAGAGCCATCATCTAGGGTCGCCGTGTCGTCATAGTTAACCGCAGCAGGGTCAGTACAACCAGGGGTTTCCGAAGTAAGCGAAAACGAGTGAGTCGATGAGTTTCCAGATCCTGAGGCAGAACAATCGCCCGTACAAGAAAATGGTCCTGAGTCCACCACGTAAGCGGTTCCGCCGTCGCCATAATCGTCGAGCAACGTAACAACGTAATCACCTAAGCCATAGGCGGCGATGCTAAACGCTTGCGTATTGCCAGAGGGAAACAATGCCCCTTCAGGTGCATTTAATATTTCTACTCCGTTATGGGTTACGATAGCTCCGGCTTCGTAAGGCCAAGAGTCTCCGGTAAAATTGATGGTCTGTGCTTGGACAGACGTAAGGAACGCGAGCGATAACACGCTAAGCATCCCTAAGAGAATAGGTTTTCTCAGGTTCATGATTAAGGTTTTTTCCAATTGCCGCTACAATATAGAGCAAACATTGGGAACAGTCGACATTTTTTGTGAAGACAATTCTTGCAGGTTACTGCCAATCCCGACCCGCTTTCCACCTTATCACATTGATTACGAACACCCTGTATGTTAATAATGGGCAAAGCACAAAAAATTTCGGCGCCCAGTTCAAACTGCTCCATCGGGAGAAATTTGTAAACGTAGCGTGTAATACGCCCGAAGGGACTAGGCCTTACTCGTCGCAGTTGTCGCCAAAACTGATCAAGAATTCGATAAGATCAGCCGTCGTCGTGGCGCCGTCGCCATTCAAATCGGTTGGACAGCTGCTCTGCAAAGAGAAGATGCATGATCCGTCTTCCTGTACGGCGTCCTCGTTGAAGTTCTCGGCTATTTCATACGTACAACCCGAACAGCCCTCGAAAATGCAGTCTTCGAGAACGGAAACATTCGCCTGGGGGTCAAAATTGCAAGCCACGGAGATGGTGCAGCCGGCATTGCAGGCGCCGTCGCCCACTTCGAAGTAGAGCGGGTCATCAACTGGGGCGCCTCCGGCAAAGATTCCGCTCGAAGCGCCGAGAATAGTCCAGCCGACTTCAATGGGGATCACGCCCGATGAGACCGTCAGATAGTAACAGCCCGCCGCAAGACAGAACTCATCAACACCTGATGTTCCTTCCGGTGTGACGGTAAAGCCCACACTAGGCAATCCGCCTTGGTGGAGCAAGAGGCCCTCCACTGAGTAGACGGAGTATTGAGCTCCATTCCAGCCGTCGCCAAAGTCATCAGTCATCTCAATGCGCACGCATTGGTCGAAGCAACAGACGTCCGTAGAAATAGTAGCGGTCACATCAAAGTTGCAGGCTTCATGATCCGTGCAACCCGAACACGATTCATACTCGCACGTCCCATTGTCCGAAGTTGCCTCTGCAACGTAGTTGCAGGCAATCGCATCGGTGCAACCGCAAATCACATCGCCGAGTGAAAAATCAACCGTGCCAACTGTGCCCTGGGCAAGCTCCGTTCCAGTCAAATCCACAATGCTCCACGAAATCTCCTCATCAAAGTCGCCGCCGCCCACTTCAATAGAGTAACATCCAGCAACGAAGCAGAAGGTGTCAAAGCCGGTATCTGCCCCCAAGAAGTTGTCCTCGTCGACAATAAAAAGAGCACTGTCGAGTGTACCTATTAATAAGGTATCCCCTGCGGGGTTCCGAATGATGTAGTCAGCACCGTTCCAGCCGTCGCCAAAACTGTCCTCCATCAGGAGCTGGACTGCGAGTCCTTCAGGGGCCCCATCATCGCATGCGCAAGACAGGAAGTCGCAGTCCCCGCTTTCAATGTTTGCGGCTGGATTGTAGTTGCACGCAACTGCGTTGGTGCAGCCGACCTCTGCGGCCGCACAATCCATACTGAGTTCGAACGTGCCATTGTCGTCCGTGATGGGGTCTCCGTCGGCGTCTTCTGCAACAACGTATACATAGTAGTGAAGCCCAATTTCTGATATGAACTGCAGCCAAGCGTCGTCTTGGTCGAAGAAACCGCAATTGATGAAATCATCGGATTCTGAGGCGTAGACACCGTCTTCGACCGTCATCACGCAGGAGAAGCCGAAGGGCGAACCTCCACCGCATATGGCTGCGCTGGAATAGACGTTAATCTTCGAGTCGATGTTGGACCCGCAAAGTTGGACCGTATGCAACTCGCCGGTGCCCTCAAAGGTGAACCAAACACCGGGACCGGGAACAGGGTCGCAACCGCTGACCAGGTTCGGAGCTCCAAGATTTGTGGCTCCGCCGGTGGTGCCCATAATCGTGGTGTTGCACGCAAGCGCCGCGGCTTGACCACAACTGTTGTTTGCAGGAGACACACCAGAGTAATTGCACGAGCCGTCGTCCATGGTGGCGGTCGCATCATAATTGGGCGCTGCATCATCCATGCAACCGAGGTAGACGCCGGTTGTGACGAATTGAAATTGACCACAACCTTCTGGATCAGTGGTGAAGACGTAAAATCTGTAGTCCGTGTTCGTCTGAAGGACCGTGAATTCAGAAATTTCGCCTGCGCATTGCTCGGAGACAAGGCAACCGACTTGTGCCTCGAGATCGCCGCATTCGCCCACGTCAAAGATGGCCAAACCGATATTGTTTGCGCTCAAGTTCAACAGGTCGAAGAAGAAGGTGTCATAATCACCGCTATTGAACGAAAACCACACACCATACGAAGTTTGAAAGCCCGTGAGAAAACTCACGTTGACGTTGTCCGGGCTGGAGCAGCATACTGAGCCCACGAAAGGTTGGCCGTTCAGCTGCGGGAGGGCGTCAGCACAATCGTCGTTGGATGGGGCACCGCCGCATTCCACGCACTCAAGCGAAAGGAGGAATTCATTGCCTGTAGTATATGGGCTGAATCGCGTGACATAGATGTAGTAATCGCTGCCTTGTTCCACGTTAAAAGCCACCTCGCTCATAAATCCAGAAGCGCAACCGTCGTCATTGCCGCCGAGGCATTCAAGGTTGTTAATGTCGCCGTCTTGGGTCTCGAAAACAAAGACCTGCGAGTCAAATAGCGGATCGCCTTCAGGGTTGAATGCGTCCGTCCCACACGTTGAAAGCACCATCTGCTGGTTGGCGTCGGAATTGAACACGTACCAAACGCCGGCCGCATTGATTTCCTGGCCCGAGCATGTCGTTCCCATAAAGTCCTCACCGTCCGTTGCATTCAATAGTGTTCCACTAATAATAGACCCGCAGGCCAGGGCCTCAGGGGCATAAGCGTAGTTGTTTGCTGGCGGGCATGCGCAGGAGCCGTCATCAATGGCCGCACTGGGGTTGTAATTCAAGCAGAAGGGGTCGGTGCAGCCATCCAAGGTGGTGCATTCGCCCGTGGCACCAACGTCCACACCAAAACCGTTCACTTGGCCTGAACCGGTGCCGTAGAAGTTGCCCGCTATATCGCGCAGTTGCCAACCGATGTCGTCGGGGTCGTTGCCCGGTGTGATGTCGAAAATGTAGCATCCAGGGTCAAGGCAGACATTGTCCGTTCCTTCCACACTTTGGTCGCCCAAATCCGAATCGTCGAGCGAGCCTGTCGCCATGATGTTGCCGCTCACCTCAGAGATGTAGTAAACCGCGCCGTTCCAGCCGTCGCCGAAGGCGTCCGTCATGACCACTTCCACAATGAGTTGGCCCGGAGAGCAGTACACGCAAGTGCCGTCATTGATAGAAGCTGAAGGGTCAAAGTTGGTGGCATTCAAATCTGTACATCCGTAACAGTTGAAGTTGCAGTTGCCGCTGTCGTACACGGCGTTAGGGCTGAAGTTGCACGATGATGGATCTGTGCATCCCAACGGACAACTCGCCCCGCCCAAGGTCATCCGGTCGGAGCCGCTCGTTTGTTGATCTCCAAATTCTGCGTCGTCCAAGCTGCCTTCAAAAGCAATGGCTCCATCGGTGTCGATAAACGCATACGTTCCGTTGTTCCAACCGTCTTGGAATGAATCAAACATCTCGAAGCGGTAGCAGCCCACTTCAAGGCAGATCGAGTGCTCGCCCGCTCCACCGAAATACAACACCTCGTCCGTGTTTGCATTGCGAAGATTCCAAGAAATCTCGCCGTCCCAGCTTCCGCCTCCAACATTCAGCTCGTAATAGAAGTCACTCGAGCAACAGGTGCCATCGTCGTAAATCGCATTTTCATCGAAGTTCACAGAACCCGGTACGGTGCAGCCGTAGCAATCGTAATTGCAGCTCTCGTCGGCGATTGAAGCCGTAGGGTCGTAGTTGCAAGCCACCGGGTCGGTGCAGCCCTGGCAAGTCAAATACTCACACGAGCCATCGTTGAAATTGGCCGCAGGATCATAGTTGCAGGCTTCCTCCTCGGTACAGCCCTGAATCAAGCAAGACGGCATCCCTACGAAGAAAAATTCTGAAATCGTCTGGTTTGCAACACCCGGACCGCCCTCAAGAATGACTTGGCCGTCCCGAATCACCTCCCAGGAAGCTTCCACTGCATAGAGGTCAAAATTGAGCAACATGGTGTAGCAACCGTCCTCAAGGCAAAGCGGCAAATCCAAGACACCACCGTCCACAAAGGTCGCACTGCCCAACACCACGTTGTTTTCATTGAGCACAGCCACTCCACCGCTAGCGCCCAAAGACCAACCGTTGCTGAAGGCATCGTGCAAACGAATGATGGTGCAGCTTTCAAAACAACACGAACCGTCGTTGAAGCTGGCTTCTGGATCAAAGTTGCAAGCTGTTTCATCCGTACACCCCGGAATTCCGTCCAACTCGGTTAAAGAAAACTGGAATGATGCTGCAGGGCCACTGAGCATTTCCGCAGAGCACTGGCCGCCACAAGCAAAAGGCAGGTTGGTCACGTCCACCTCATAGCTGAGGCCGCCGTCCTCGCCATCGTCGAGTAGGATTACCGTATAGTTGTCCTGACCGTAAGCAGAAAGATCAATAGTGAGGGTCTGCTCAAAGCCGTTGGTGGCCCACATATCGCCTTCGTTGACGTTGTACACCTGGCCATTTTGGACTCCTGTGATGGCAGCGCCGTACTGCGTAGCGTAGAAATCAGCAATAAATGTGATGGATTGAGATTGTGCCAATCCAATGCTAAACAGGAACATACAAGAAAAGACTGCAGTACGAGCAGCAAAGCGGGCAAGGTAATGGGCCATGGGGCTCAGCGATTACGGTTAAATAGCGTCCCGTAAAAATAGGGCATTGAACGCCTCTATCCAACGATTTGACGAAAAATATAATTAAAGACGAATGAGCAATAAGCTTATTCGTCTATGATATAATCTCGTTTGTATAAGATTTATGCATATTATATCAATTCCACATCTGAGCGTGCCAACTCTCAGAAAAGGGTTTGACAAACGTCGACCACTCCGAAGCCGAAGGGATCAACGTGTCACAAACCAGGGCGTCATCCTGAATTCGGCCTGCCTTTCGAAGCGCCCAAAACTCAGGAGTTCGAAGCTGCATACATTCGGCTTGAACCTCCCCGGAATCCCAGTACACCACTTGATGGCGATCGAACCAATCGATTCCAGATTGGACGCCTTGATCTCGAACAAAGCTTAGCATGCTATCAATGGAGCAGCCCGTGGCCGAAACTTGATCCAAATCAAGTGCCACCACCAAAATGCGGTCGAGCAAAATCACGGCCTCAGCCTTCAAGGCCTCTCCGTGTGCGGCCCATGTGCTCAAAAACGGCTCAAAGTTCCCAAGCATCTGGGACTGTTCATCCGCCGTAAGGGGCCGGTCAGCCGTGTGAATCCAGAGGCGCGCATGGGGTGCTGGGGACCATTCTGATGGAAGCATTGGGCGAAGTTAAATACTCAGGCCTTCCCAGCA
>Ga0206681_10001589_pt1 | contig 10247 bp, 8 predicted proteins | sample M150012015metaG_FD_161048 | JGI IMG/M metagenome (GOLD analysis project Ga0206681, IMG submission 161048) | Ammonia-oxidizing marine archaeal communities from Monterey Bay, California, United States - M1 500m 12015 | ecosystem: Environmental > Aquatic > Marine > Intertidal zone | place: USA...
GGATTGTATATTAACTTGAATAAAAGTCCAAATTTCGTTTGATGTGTGAGGGAGAGTTAATTAATACTTAGCCAAGCACGATAGGGGTCCCCCCGTACCTGTTGAAAATCTGAATATATCTACGAGTGAGTGATGAAGTATTAACAGAAGAGCTTGAACTGTTGGTGACATTTGTGTTCTTAGTGAAAACAGTAGTTAATGAAGTTTGGTTGGCACTCCATCTTTACACCTTATTCCTCTTCTTTTAGCTTCAGCTAAGGGTTTAGGCTTGCTTGCCTGTTTAAGCCACTTACATATTGAAGCATCTGACCAACCCTCAAGTCCAGTTTTTTTATATGCATGACTTATAGAGATATTAATAGCTTTTTCTTCCCTAGAGAATTTCCCAGACCCAGAATTAATCCATATTAAATTTCTTTTGGCATCATCAACAATAATGTCTAGATTACCATCATGATTTATGTCTACTAATCTAATCCAATGAATCCAGTGAGCATTGGCATTGCTAAAAAAAGAACCAAAATCTGAAAAATCTCTATTGCCATTGTTTTTTAAAATTTGAACATGATAACCATTATAGAATTTACCTTTATCAGATCCTGTGCGATTTAATATAATATCTTTATCGCCATCATTATCAATATCACCTACATCTATATCAATAACAATACCATACCCTGGCATTTTTGAGAGGTCTGTTTTATTATTCCAGGAACTATAATAGCCTAGTTCACTACCCCAAAATATTGTTGAATTGGCGCCTTCATGCTCATGCCCTGCTAGTAAAAGATCTACATAACCATCTTGATCAACATCAACTAATTCAACCGTATAGTATCCACCACGGCCATTAAAACCTCGCAATTTCGTTCTACCGAGAGAAAAGTTTCCAGAGCCATCATTTAGTAGCATGGACACCCCCCTATTTGACTTTATATCACTAACCGCTATATCTAAATCACCATCTGCATCAATATCGGCAGATGCTGCGCCGTGCTGAAATCCACTAAATTCATCTAGAACTGATGAAGTATATCCTTTTGAATTAGACAAAATAAGTATGGGAGCCTCTCCAGGATATGGCGGATAATCCCAGCCATGACCAGCTAGATAAATATCTTCTTTACCATCGCCGTTATAATCTCCAATAATTGACTTTCGTGGATGTACTTGTCCAGGAGTATTTGAAATAAAGTCTTTTTCTAAAGTAAACAAATTTGAGCCATCGTTAATGTAAACTTCAGATGCGTTACTTTTTTTTTCTCCAGAGATAGCTGAAATAAAAATGTCAGTATCGCCATCGCCATCAAGATCTAAATAAGAAATTGCTGAAGGATAGCCGTTCTTAGATATGGCTCGACGATCAACATATAAATCTTTGAATTGCAATGCATGTGAGCTATTGCTATCAACTTCAAAGTTTTTTTCAATAACATTATTAGAACTATTCTTAGTGCTCTTATTATTGGAACTATTGTTGTTTACAAACGTAAGAGCTTGTGAGGTACCAATCAGGCTAGTTGATATTAATAGAGTTAGTAGGAGTAATTTCTTCATACATAGATTATAAGTCAACTTGAACTAAAGTCCAAATTTTATCTGATGTGTGAGGGAGAGTTAATTAATACTTAGCCAAACACGATAGGGGTCCCCCCGTACCTGTTGAAAATCTGATAATTTGAGAGAATGGATAATTACTCAACACCATTACAATCTACTTATTTTGCTATTCCTTTAAATTTAGGCATAGCCTTAAGTAATGATTTAGTATAAGGATGTTTTGGTTGTTCAAAAATACTATCATTACTTCCATTTTCTAAGGCTTCACCATCTTTCATCACAATAACTTGGTCGCACATCTGACGAATGACTGCTAAATCGTGACTGACAAAAAGTAGAGCTAATGAAAATTGTTCTTGTAAGTCTTTTAATAAATTAAGTAAATTAGCTTGAACACAAACATCTAATGCGGAGGTTGGCTCATCACAGATGATAAAGTCTGGTCGATACCCTAGCGCCCTTGCAATTCCAATTCTCTGACGCTCGCCACCTGAAAAAGCGTGTGGCAATTTATCCGCATCATGTCGTTGAAGTCCAACTAAAGCCATGAGGTCTTGAGCTAAAGACCTTGCGTTATTAGAGTCAATCAGTTTATGCACTTTCAAACCGTAGGTGATATTTTCGCCAGCGGTCATACGAGGATTAAGTGAAGAATAGGGATCTTGAAAGATACATTGCATTGAAAGACAATGTGCAAGACGATCTTCACTATTAGTGATATTTTTTATATCCTTGCCCATATAAATTACACTACCGTCTGTTATATCCTCCAACCCTAATATCATCCTTCCAATGGTAGATTTTCCAGAACCAGACTCACCAACGATTCCTACAGTTTCCCCTCGATTGACAGAGAAACTTACATTTTTGACAGCTTTAAAAGCTTCTTTTGGTTTAAATAAAGCGGAAGACGTATAAAAAGTTTTTGAAATATTAATAACCTCTAGGATAGTTTTGTTTGGATATAAATTCTCTTTTCTTTCTTCTTGTAAGTAACCAAGGTGGGTAGTCATGCCTTTCATCTTTCCTTCATTAGATAGCGCAAACCGATGAAGTCGCTTATATATGAGTGGTACGGATGCCATTAAAGATTTGGTATATTCTTGCGTTGGCTTTTCTAGTACCTGAGCAGTTTCTCCCTGTTCGATATGTTTTCCATTTTTCAGGACGTACACATAATCACAGGTTTCTGATACAACACCTATGTCATGAGTAATTAGAATAACAGCAATGTCTTCTTCTTGGCTAAGTTTAATAAGGGTTTGAAGAACAGAACTTTGAACGGTTACATCCAACGCAGTTGTGGGTTCGTCAGCTATAATTAACTTAGGTTTTGCAGCAATTGCAATAGCAAAAACAATACGTTGACATAAGCCGCCGGACAGTTGATGAGGGTATTTTTGAAGTCGATCTTTGGCAAAACTTACGTCAGCTCTTTCCAACAACTGAATTGCATAATTATAAGCCTCTTTTCCAGTCATCGTAGTATTGGCTAGTATTGCTTCGATGACTTGTTCACCAATTGTTAAGACAGGATTGAGTGCAGTCATTGGATTCTGGTATATATATCCAATTTGGTTTCCACGAAATGACTCATATTGCGATTCACTTAACCCAATCATTGATATATCTGTTAATTGAATTTCACCATATATAATTTTTGCCGGAGGGTCAAGAAGACCTAAGATAGCTTTTCCAATAGTTGATTTTCCAGCACCACTTTCACCAACTATCCCTATGATTTGCCCTGAATTTACATTAAGAGAGATATTGTCAAGAGCCTTAAGTATATCGCCCCCTTCATAATTCAAAGGGTAGGTGACTGTTAAGTTATTTATTTTAAGAAGTGGATTATTATTCACTGCTTATCCATTGATTTTAAAAAAGGATTATTATGTTCACGAATCCTGTCTGCAACAACATTAATACATAAAACCAGAGATACTAAAACAACACCAGGGAAGATACTAATCCACCATTTTCCTGAAAGAAGGTAGTCATTACCGTTGGCAATCAATAATCCCAATGACGGTTCGGTGATTGGAACACCTACCCCCAGAAATGACAGTGTTGCTTCTGCTCCAATAGCACCTGATAGAGCCATTGGAACCATTACTAATACTGGGGCAATGCTATTGGGTAGCAAAAATCTAAACATAATTCGCCAGTTAGGAATGCCGGATATTTTTGCTGTATCAATATACTCCTTTTGCATCTCTGATAGGGCAGAGGACCTAGTAAGTCTTGCTTTACTGGCCCAGACACCAATAATGAGAGCGTAAATAATTTTATCGACTCCGGTTCCAAATATTGCTAGCAACATGAGTGCTAATAGAATTCCAGGAAAGCTCACTTTTAAATCAACGGCACGCATAATGACACTCTCTACCCAGCCACCTTTAGTCGCGGCTAATAGACCAAGAAATACACCAATTGTTGTTCCTATACTTACAGCTACAAACGCAACAAAAAGACTTAATCGCAACCCGTACATAGCCGCAGACAATATGTCACGACCAAGAGCATCAGTGCCAAGCCAAGAGGTAGTGCCATTACCAAGCTTAGATAAAGGAGGCAATAATCCATCCATAATGTCTAAAACCATCAAATCGTAGGGATTTTGTGGTGCAATCCATGGGGCTAAAAGTGCGGTTAAAACAAATATAACAAAGCCAATCAAACCAGCAATTGCTATTGGATGACCAGAGAAAATTGATTTCATTTTCAAACTTGATATTGCTAATTTTTTTTTGTAATCAATCATAGCTAGTTACTTTTGGTGCCGAATACGTGGGTCTAAAAATGCATACATGACATCCACAACAAAATTAATAAAGACAAACATCAGAGTAATTAGGATGAGATAGGCAACAACAACTGGTCTATCAATCATATGGATGGAATCTAGTAATAATTTACCGATACCTGGCCAAGAAAAGATTGTTTCGGTGACTGTAGAGAATGCTATAAGCCCCCCAACCTCTAAACCGGTAATGGTAACAATTGGAATTAAAATATTACGCAATAAGTGTCGTCTAATGATTCGATATCTGCTTATGCCTTTTGCTCGAGCATAAGTCATGTATTCTTGATACAAAATTTCTTGGGTTCCAGACTTAGCAAGCCTTTGCTGCATACAAATTTTGTAAATTGCGAGGTTGATTGCCGGGAGAGCCATGTGCCGTAAGCCGTCAATGGATAACAAGGACCACTCGATACCAAACATTGAGTTGGTAAGACCCCTGCCTGAAGCTGGAAACCATTGCAAATAAACCGCAAACACCATAATCAAAATTATAGCTTGCCAAAAATTGGGCGTTGAGTAACCTACGGTTGTGAAAAAGCTTATTATTTTAGAAGCCCTGGAATTATTTTTTATACCGGAAAATATCCCGAGAGGGATGCCAATAGCAAGGCCAATTACCATCGCTAAGATGGAAATTTCTAATGTGGCTGGAAGGCGCTCCGTGATGAGGTCAAGTACTGGTCTATTGTAGACAAACGAGACACCAAAGTCACCTTGAAGCATATCCCCTGTAAAGGTAAAGTATTGCTCATAAAGTGGCTTATCAAGTCCAAGTTCAATGGCTAAGTCTATTTTATCCTGCTCGGTAAACTCGTCATCAGACAACATTTCAACTGGATCGCCAACCACGTACATGCCAAAAAAAACGATTAACGACATAGTGATTGCTAGTATGCCACTGTGCCAAAGACGTTTTAAAATAAAATTAATCACGAGTTGTGCCCTTCTAATTGTGCGGTTTTCATAATAATTAGGCTCTAAAAACGCTCTGACTGAGTGAAGGAGTCCATTATGCGTTAATCTTATAAAAGGATAATTATAATTTTGTTATTTAACTTTAGATACAAGAGTTTCATAAAAAAACCCTCACACAAGTGTATCAAATTACTTGTGTGAGGGGATAAAATTTAGTACCTTTACAGGTTTCTAATTTTTACTAGCCATATCAGCAAAGGTGCGCTCATCTGGTCGACCACTAACGCTTATGTCGCTTGTGTGAGCCCATATGCTATGCTGGTAGTATAGAGGTATTCCTGGTAAATCCTCAACAGCTACACGCATGGCCGCTTGATTATATTCAAAGGCCTTTGCTTCGTCAGTTTCTACTGCCCATGCCGTCATTGCTGCATCAAAGTCTGGACTAGAGTAGTTAGAGTAGTTGCTACCACCTAGGTTGAGAGGTTTATTCCTAGTTCCAAATGCATATGAAATCATCTGCGCAGGACCTTGAGGATGACCCCATCCGTACATAAACACACCCAACTCACGAGCTGAACGACCCTTTCTAAATACAGACCAAGGCTCAGCAACTAGATTTACTTTAATACCGATACGAGACCAGTATTGAGCAATAGCTTGACCAACTCGTTTACCATTTTGATACTTAGCAGTTGGCATTCTGAGATCGATAGTAATACTATCAGAGTAGCCTGCTTCAGAGAGTAATTGCCTTGCCTTATCAACATCGTAAGCCATATCTGGCATTGACGAATCCGCACCATCTTGATAGCTTGGTGCAAACTGGCTAGCAACGGTTGCATTACCGCCCATTAATTTATCTACAATTGCATCTCTATCAATCGATAATGAAAGCGCCTGCCTCACTCTTATATCTTTTAGTGGGTTTGATCCATCGGCAGCAGTAACTCCGGGTGCGACATCACTGCCTACATCCAATATCAAGAAAATGGTACGCCATGAAGGCATAGTTGAGTAACTATAGGCAGAGTTACCTTCCAAAGCCATTAAATCTTCACCAGTAGGGTTCTCAATCAAATCAAAATCTCCAGCAAGTAGTCCAGCCATTCGTGCACCAGAATTCGATACCGAAGTCATTTCTACGCGATCCCAGTTGCCTGGTTCACCCCAATAATTATCGTTACGTACCAAGACAGCATCTCCGGTATTTTCGAAAGACTCGTATTTGTACTTACCCGTACCATTTGCATACTTACCGGTCGCAAACTCATCTTTAGTTGGGTAACGTGTTATGCCACAGTCGCCAGTATTATCAAACTTAAGGGTCGCCCCCAGATCAGCATCACCACTATCTAAGATAGACAAAGATTTAAGTTTCTGTATGAGTATTGGGTACAGACCTACAGTTTTGAAGGCCACGGTATAGTCATCAATCGCTACCACGTCAGTCACTGGGCCCATCGCACTTGTGAGCATGTTTTTCTTGCCGCCAACTCTATACATCATGCGACATGAGCTATAAACAACATCTTCAGCTGTGAAGTCGGCACCATTATGGAATTTGACACCCTCCCTAAGGTTGACTACAAGTGTAGTGTCATCTTTCCAGCCGTAAGATGTAGCCAATAGCTTATCATTAGTACGCGAAACAAGAGCTTCATAAAGATGCTCATTTAATGAAGCGGTTGCTGAGGCGCTACTCTTATATGGATCTATCGTTTTCGGTGCGACAGAAAATGCCATTCGCAATGTATCTGCATACGCAGCGCCCATCATGCTGGCGTAGAACATAAGAAAACATATAGTTTTAAAGTTTACATATTTCATGGTATCTCTCTCCTTTATTAAAAGTCATTTACAATAAATTATAATTCATAATAAGTACATTATTAGTTTAGCACAATCTTATTAATTCAAACTTTATGGTTATAAGTTATAGTTATAGTTAGTTAGATTTTTTTGTCCACAAAAGTTTTTATTTCTCTAAGGGCTGAACTACAATCTTGCTGCATTTTTGTAAAATTCTCATTTCTCTCTCTTGTATCTTCATCCATATACAAATCTCGTCGAATTTCAATTTGAAGAATATGTTGATTAATCTCTGGCCAGCCATATCGCAAAATTATTTCCCCCCCAACGAAGCGACCATTAATTGTAACATCGTATCCTAGACCGCTAAAGGTATCTGCTACGAACTCTGAGTATTCTAAGCTACAGCCTTGACCATTCCTATCTCCTATGTCAATTTGAGGTCGCTGCTTACGACCACGTTTTTTTCCATCAAATTGAGTCATTGAATGGCAGTCGAGTATAAATGCTTTGCCATGGGTTTGATGCATTCTTTGGATATGATAAGTCATTAGCTGATGATAGGGTACAAAGCATTTAGCCAGTCGTTGCTTTAATTCATTATGACTAAGTTTGCGTGAATAGATTTCGAATACTTCTTTTGTTTTAGACCAAAATAGAGTGGTTCCAGTTTCAAGACCTGCTGGATGAATTCGGCCATACCAGCTATCGCCATCCTTCAGCATATTTACGTCTATATTGTGTTGGTGACGATTAACATCAATGTACGACCTAGGAAAGTTTGCATGAATCGATGCCAAGTTTAAATTGTTACGTTCCATGTAAAGTTTGTTTACATACTTATCGTTTGGGAAGTCAAGAACATTAAAGTCTAGATCAGGATTAGTACTAAAGTCATCAGGATAGTTCTCACCACTATGTGGGAAACTAAGAAGCAAGGGAGTTTGCATTTTCCCATCTAAAGATTCCGAACTATTCTCTACAATAGTGGATGGATAATTTTTTCCATTAACTTTTATTGTGGTCATTTAACTGCCCATTAATATAATAATCAACATAGATTAACCTACTCTACTGTATATACACAACCTTATTAAATGTAATTTTTAACATATAAGATTAAGTTATAGGTTTAAATGGTACTAAAATATATATAACTAATTTTTTAGTGATGATATGAATGAAAATCCAAAAATTAATCGTTTTAAATATATTGAAGCCTTTTCCGAGGTAGTATTACATGGTAGTGTTTCAGCTGCTGCAAAGAAGCTAGGTGTTTCTCAGCCTGCGGTTAGTCAGTTGATTAAAAAACTTGAAGAATCGGTAGGTGTTCCGCTTTTTGTTAGGCGTAATGGTTTAATTTTTCCTACTGATAGAGCCAATAGTTTGCGGGATGATGTAGAGCAATTATTGATGCAGTTAGATAAAATTCAAATGCAACTTAATTTTGTACGAGGCGAAGGGTTGATACTTAGTCCGTTGAGGTTTTCAGCCAGCCTCTCAGTCGTTAATGAAATCTTACCCAGAGTTATTTCAACTATGCATAACAAGAGGCCAGACATGCTTTTTTATGTAAACTCTCTTCCGATTGCAAACATGAGTCAGGCCATAAGAAGTGGCAATGTTGACTTTGCCTTAAGCATAAGAGAAATTCAACACTCTAGCATTATAAGTAAAAAATTATTATCGGCACGAGAGGTCTGTGTAATGCCTAAAAGGCATCGTTTGGCTGCTAAATCAACTTTATCGGTCAATGATATTAATAATGAAAAAATGATTATGGCGTCAAGAACTGATCCATCATATGAAGGCCATAGGGCACTCTTTTACAAACATAAAATTCGTTATCAAAAGATTTTAGAGTCTCCTTTTTCAACGTTGTCCATGGCAATGATTCCGGAATTAAATGCACTATCAATTAATAATGTACTGATTGCTGAATTAGTTTGCCAACATAATAATCTTTTAACTTGGCGCTATGTTGATGAGTTTATTGAGCACACTGATTTTTATATTTCAATGCCACCATGGCTTAATGAGTCCCCAACTGAAAGCTTATTTTTAGATAGTTTTAGAGACTCCTTGAAGATTATTACTAAAAAACTCAATATAGACACTGTCTAGATAAGGAGAAATTATTCTGAAAACACAACTAGGAAAATAATAGTTGATTTTTCAATTTTTTTTATGCAGTGTTATAAATCTAGCCATCCAACTGCCTATAATTTTTCCTTGATGTTTGATGTTCAATGAGTCAAGCGCTTCTATATAGTTACCCCCTATTCGATCTTTCCTCTTAATAATCAGATCTCGACAAAGTTCAGGGGTAAATTCTGGATGTTGCTGGATTGCTAGAACTTTATTATCAATATAAAAACCAGAATTGTAACAAAAGTTATTACCTAAAAAACGAGTTGCTGAGGGAGGAATTTCGGTAACTTGATCTTGGTGCATTGACAATAAATTTACTTTTTCAGTTATTGGCTCCATCCACTCCGCTTTTTCTACTACATTAATAGTTGTTAAGCCAATACCCCATCCATTACTATATCGTTCAACATTTCCTCCTAAGGTATGTGCAATAGCTTGATGGCCATAACAGATTCCTATTAATGGAATATTAGCATTATAAATTTTATGAATAAAGTTAAATAAGTTGTTTTGCCATTCAATATTTTCAAACACTGAGTATTTACCGCCAGTTATTAGATATGCATCAAAGTTTTCAACTTGTATTGGTAAATCATCTTTTAGACAATTAATAGTTACCCAGCTTGAATCATCTAAAAACGGCTCAAGCAAGTTTATAAATCTTTCTGGAGAAGGCTTATGGAAGCTTTTATGCTTTACATCTTTTGTCCCAATATGGAGAATACAAATTTGCATGGTTTGTTGGTTTATGAATGTTATTAAAAGTAAATCAAAAGATTACAATGAATCATAAAGATATGCAATATTATTATTTAATATTAATACTCTATTAGATTGAGTTATGTTTATTCGAATCCGGTTAAAGTCCAAATTTCGTTTGATGTGTGAGGGAGAGGTATATTGAGCTATAATCAATTCTCCTTAACAACAATATGGAAATAACAATGCCAATAAACTTCAAAACTTATAGCGATTTATGGATGAATGCAGCCAACGATAATGA
>Ga0206681_10001590_pt1 | contig 10243 bp, 8 predicted proteins | sample M150012015metaG_FD_161048 | JGI IMG/M metagenome (GOLD analysis project Ga0206681, IMG submission 161048) | Ammonia-oxidizing marine archaeal communities from Monterey Bay, California, United States - M1 500m 12015 | ecosystem: Environmental > Aquatic > Marine > Intertidal zone | place: USA...
GATGAGTGATCTATTGAATTGGATGCGAGTAATTCTGAAACCTTCCCTGTAAGGGTAGATGGCGAATGGAATTATTTTGAATTCACGATTGAAAATACTGGAAATGCTCTGGTGACATTGTCATGGGATCACAGTATTGCACCCGATGGATGGCAGGTTGGTTTCGCAAACCCGGCATCTATTATGGAGCCACGTGATGTTGAAACTATTCGAATTGGAGTAATTCCTCCTGCTGGAGAATCCGCTGGTATTTCGGAATTTGAACTAGGAATCTTTGTAGATGCAACAAATAGTTTTGAGACTATTTCTGAGGATATACGCATCACAATAGATATTCAAGAAACCACATATGCAATTATGTCTCCTCTTGATGATACTGAAAGGCCCTTGCTATCCATCGCCCGTGATGGAAGTGCTACTCAAAACCTTACGATTACCAATAATGGAAATAGTATTCTTGATGCCACATTAGTTGCTTCGGTAATCAATGATGATGGTGAAGAGGTGAAAGATTGGGAAGTTTCACTTTCCAAGGATAGTTTCGAAGGTCTTGCAGTTGGGGAAGTGGCTCAATTTACCATCACAGCCACTCCAAATGAGGATACTGATACTGGAATCGTCACTATCAGAATTTTTGCGACTACTGCAGATACGAACTCGAGTCTAGACCTTGAGATTTCGGTTGAATCTCGTCGCTCACAAGGCGGGCTATTCGGTATTATGCCAGTTTGGGCAGCGAGTCTTGTGCTATTCGCAATTATCGCTGCGGGAGCAGTAGTAGCGATCCGAATCAAGAGGTCCGCACCGAAGAATTACGATGGAGAAGAGTTAGTTGCACCCGATGCACATTCGATGCCAGATGGTGGGGAACGCCTTGATGCAATGATGGATTTGGTTGCAAAAACAAGTATTGCTAGCGGTGCAGTTTCTGCAGAGGAAATTGCTGACGCTCTTGCTGATTCAATCCCTCAACTACCTCCTCCTCCACCTGAAGTCCCTGATGGAAGGCCTCCGAGGGCGGATACTCCAACAGGACGCCCACCTGCTACAATTCCTACGGGTAGGCCCCCAGTCGACACCTCTCCCTCGATGCAAGACAGTGTGGTCGGTGGTAATCTCCACACCGGTCATGTGATTCATAATCACTACCACATGCCTCAACAGCCGCCTCAACAAGCACCTGTTGCAGTGCCTGCAGGACCCCCTCTTCCACCAACTGGATTACCTCTAGGTTGGTCAATGGAGCAATGGCAACATTATGGTGACCAGTGGCTTATTCAACAAGGCCAACAGTGAAGACGGGTACGCACCCCGCCAAACATATGAGCAGTATCGTATTGTTCGGCCCACCTGGTGCAGGAAAGGGCACTCAAGCACAGAGAATCATGGATTCCACTGGCTTACCACAGGTGAGTACAGGTGACATGCTTAGGGCTGCAGTCGCAGCTGGCACTCCAACTGGAATGGAGGCAAAGCACTACATGGAATCTGGTCAACTAGTCCCAGATCAGGTAATCATCAATTTAATTCGCGATAGAGTCCAAGACACAGATGCAAGCAAAGGAGTCATGTTTGATGGCTTTCCAAGAACTGTAGCACAAGCAGTAGCACTTGCAGAAATCACCGAAGTTAGCCATGTTATTGCCATCGAAGTACCTGACGAGAGAATCGTGGAGAGAATTTGTGGACGCTATACCTGTGGAGGATGTAGCGCAGTTTTCCATGATACATTCAATCCCTCCAGTGTGGAAGGAGTGTGTGATTCATGTGGTGGTAGCGACTTCAAGCGTCGTGCTGATGATAACGCCGACACAGTTCTTTCACGGCTTTCTACTTACCATGAGCAGACTTCTCCACTTGCCGAGTGGTATGACCAGCGTGGAATATTTTTCCGAATCGATGGAGATAGAGCCATCGATGAGATTACCGAAGATATCTTGCGTGCACTAAAGTGAGGCTTAGCAATGTCACGACGGTCTGGACGTGCAAAGGCAAAGCGCCTTCGTAAGGAGAAGGCACTCGATGCCCAAATTCACCTTGCAGGTCTGATTTCAAATCCTTCCAATACAATGGAACTTCGCAAAAATGCTACACGCCATCTGGTCAAGACCTCAAGGCGACATCGACTACCATTGCCGATACAGCAACGCCATTGGATTTGCAGAGGATGCACGACCCCTCTAATCCCTGGAACAACATGCCGCACACGGATTCGTGACGGACAGAGAATTACTACCTGCTTAGAATGTGGGCGAATCAGAAGGTTCGGGGGAGGCCCCGGATACCACAGGAGGTCTCGTCGTGAGTGATATTCCTGCCAGTATTCGCCGTGAAGCACAATCACGTGATTTCCAGCCAAGTGTCCGTATTGGAAAGACGGGAATCACCGATGCTTTGGTTGAGGAAATTCGTGGGCAACTCGCCAAGCGCAAACTTGTGAAAATCAAAATCAATAAGGGAATTTACGAGCGTTCTGATCGAGAAGTTGCATGGGCGCACCTCGAAGAGGTGACGAACTCTACGCTTGTACTTTCGCGCGGCAATGTCGGGGTTCTTTGGCTCAGTCGTTGAGGATATCCTCATAGATGCCCTTTAGATGGGTATCACCATGCGAGTGAGCCGCTTGTCCCGCAGACATCCGTCTCAATGGCTTTCATTTCTCGCACTCGTCGTTACAGGTGTCATGATTTTCATCGGTGAAGGTGTTGCAAATAGCGGCGGTACAGTCGATGCAGGTATTCACCTACCCGATGGATTAGGGAATGCTCCAGTATTCGTGGGCTTGGGGATTCTCTTCTTTGTTTATGCGCTGATTATTACTGAATTCGTCCATCGAACTCTCGCTGCAGCAATGGGTGGACTTCTGGCGGTATTTGCTCTCAATTACTATATTGGCGAATCGCTAACTCTTGCCCAAGTTACCACGCTCATCGAATGGGAAACAATTGGCCTATTATTGGGAATGATGGTGATGGTAGGCATCATGTCTCATACAGGAGTATTCGAATGGTTCGCGGTTGAAGCTTACAAGAAGAGTGGAGGGAATGTTTGGACACTAGTCGTGATTCTTTGTATTGTGACTGCAGTTCTTTCCGCTTTCCTAGACAATGTTACCACAATGCTTCTGTTGACCCCAGTGACAATCCAACTAGCCAGAGTGCTAGATCTCAAACCAATACCCATTCTCATCTCCGAGGTATTATTCTCAAATATCGGGGGGACTGCAACCATGATTGGAGACCCACCAAACATCATTATCGGTTCTTTAATGAGCAGCGCTGCAATCAAAGGGTCTGAATATCCATCACTTGCTGAACATGGGATTAGTTTCAATGATTTCATTATCGAATTAGCTCCAGGTATTATGTTGACAATTGTTCCGACTTTCATGTTCTTGAGGTGGATGTACAGTGAGGAATTCAACGGCGAGAGGATTCGTGATGTTGCCGAATTAGAGTCAAAATATGGTATCAAAGATAGTAAGATGCTATTGAATTCAGGCATTATACTCTTACTAGTAATTCTTGGTTTTTTCCTGCATCCGATTATCCATGTTCCTGTGTCATGGGTCGCATTGGTTGGGGCGGTTGCTATGCTATTAGTTACTGACCGGCATGAATTGGAGGAACCATTAGAGAAGGTTGAATGGTCCACCCTGATTTTCTTCGCCGGACTATTCGTATTAATTCATTCACTACAACATCTTGGCGTTATTGATTGGATTGGCAACCAAGTCATTTCAGGTATCCAAATATTCCCGGACGACGAAAAATCGAGACTCGTTGCTGCACTCGTGATTATACTGTGGGTGAGTGCAATTGCTTCTGCTTTCATCGACAATATACCCTATACCATTACAATGGTACCAGTAGTTCTTCAGATTTCATATGAGCTAAATATTTCACTTGGACCGATGATTTGGGCTTTGGCATTCGGTGCTTGCCTAGGAGGAAATGGTACCTTGATTGGCGCATCGGCCAACGTGGTTACTGCAGGTATGTCAGAAGAAGCGGGGTATCCCATTTCGTTCAATCAGTTCTTCCGTGCAGGATTCCCGGTAATGCTCATCACAGTCTCGATAATAACTCTCTACATGGTATTGGTATTCGGGGTAGATCCAATATTCAAATGGGTTCTACTTGGGATTGCTATATTCGGAATTATTTGGCAATATGCCAGAGGGCGTTCTAAGGGTGAAACTTGGGCTTCTGCCTTAGTGGACAGCGAATCTATTCTTGATTTCGAAGAGGAGTAATGTTGCCCATTGTGGCGGTGTCTTCAAAGGTCTGACGCGTCCGTGGCATTATAGAGGCGGTTCGATGCAAGAGTGCAGGGTCTGTGGAATGCTCTTCCTTGGAGGAGGTGCCTGTCCATCCTGTGGCTCGCAAGTCACTATCGAACTTTCAACCGAAGCCCCCGGCCTTGACGACGAGGAAGAAGGCATTCCAGGTCTCAAAGATGTTGCAGAAGCAATTGGTTCTACTGTTGATGAGAAGTCAACTTCGAGCGGCCTTCTATTCGGAATGGGCGCAGCAGCAGAAGTTATCGATTCAAATCTACCATTTGGAGTCGGTTCACTCGTGGAAAGTGGAGTTGAAGTTGCAACGCCATATATCGATGAATTCGATGCACCAGAAACCCCTCCTATAACCGAGAAAACTGTAACCGAGTCCGAACCTGAGTCTGCCCCTGAACCTGAACCTGAACCTGAACCAGAACCTGAACCAATACGAATCGAAGCAATTCCGATTCCAGAACCAGAACCTGAACCAATACGAATCGAAGCAATTCCGATTCCAGAGCCTGAACCAGAACCGATTCGCGTTGAAGCAATTCCTGCGGACGAACCAAAAATCATGCATATCGATGCTGCTGATGATGTTGTGCCGGAAGATGTACCAGATATGTGGCGAATCGATGCTGCAGAAGTTGATCTGGATGAGATTTATGCCCAGGAGGAACAGATTGTGGAGATTAGTTATGGTGATGACCTCACCAATGACGATGTCATTGTACAATTCGATGAATTCCATCATGAAGCAGATAGTTTCAGCGTAGGAAAGATGGATTCTGCACCTGAATTACATCCAGCAAAAGCCTTACCAGTCAATATTGAAGGTAATAATCCAGTTAGCGAACTCATTACTACAGCCTTTGAGCATATGGGAGACTCTTCCTGGATGCAAGCCGCTCAGATGCTACAAGGTGCATCAGCACTGAAGCAAAATGACCCAGCAATTCTGAATAACCTAGGTCTCGCATTACTACAACAATCTCTAGAGATGGATGCTTCGGGTGATTCAATGGCCACCTCGCAATATGAGGCGGCAATAATGACTCTAAGGCAAGCTGCAAAAATTGATACAACCAATGATACGATTTTACTCAACCTTGCTCACACATTACTTGTCAGTGGCAGGCCCGATAAGGCACTTGGTGTGATACAAGTTCTTTGTTCCAGAACAGTTGATTCAGAAGCAGAAAACCTGCGTGGAGCGTGCCTAATTCAACTTGGAAGAGGGGAAGAAGCCAAGGCAGTTCTAACACCATATCTGAGCGACCCATTAGTGGCTGCAAATTTAGGGCGGATCTAATCGGCTTCAAACCGGGTGGAGTTCAATAGGTATTTTCTAGCAAAAAATCGCTCAATATATGAGTCGAATAAACGCAACACTGCAAGGCATTTACACACATCGACACAACCCCCCTCTCTCACGGGCTATTGCGGAGTCTTGATATATGGGAGGTAGGTCGGGGGCTTGCTTATGCACCCGAGCATGCCTGTCATGCTTGGGGAAGTGACTAGGAGGGCCGCCCTGCGGGGGTACGGTCTTCTCAAGATGTCTGAATTGGCATGACTGGATACCGAAGGGTTACTCGCACAGGTGTGGTGTATACACATTCTGTTGCTACAACCCATCTGGGGGATCGCTCGGCTCGAGAACCGAAGAAGGTCGTGACAAGCTGCGATAAGCTGCGGGGAGACGCATGAGTGTCTTGGATCCGCAGATAGCTGAATGGGACTTCCTATCCCTTAGGGGATGATCGCTTATGCGATAGGGAACCCCCCGAATTGAAGCATCTTAGTAGGGGGAGGAAAAGAAATCAATTGAGATTCCGTAAGTAGTGGCGAACGAACACGGAATAGGACAAACCGAATCCCGATTTGAAAATGAGGGACATGTGGTGTGACCATTTTTTGCCTAAATCACTGAAATAGAAGTCGCCTGGAACGGCACAGCCATAGAGGGTGAAAGTCCCGTATATGCAAGTGACATGGCCACGTAATGGCTCAAGAGTAGTGTGCGTTGGATATCGCGCATGAATATGGGAGGCAGAAACTTCCAATCCTAAATATATCTCGAGACCGATAGTTTACAAGTAACGTGAGTGAAAGCTGAAAAGAATCCTTAGCGGGATGTGAAAAGAACGTGAAACCAGATGGGTACAGGCTGAATGGGCGTGAAAGCGAAGATATGAGCAGCGTCCATTCGTGCGTTTCGAAAAATGCCCCAGGGAGTCTTGATCATTGGCGAGGTTAAGTGGTTGATCCACGTAGCCGAAGGGAAACCGACAAGTCCGCAGCAGTTTACTGTGAGGGACGAAGTGTGCTCGCTTGGAGTCAATGGTGGAGGACCTGAAGCCCGACGATCTATGCCTGGCCAGATTGAAGCCCGACGAAAGTTGGGTGGAGGATCGAACCGTTGCTGATCTGCAAATCGCTCGGACGAGCTGGGTATAGGGGTGAAAGTCCAATCGAGTTGGGCAATAGCAGGTTCCGCGTGAAACTACTCGTAGGTAGACGTCCGTGAAGATTGATTACGCTGTAGAGCACTGATTGTGCGTTTAGGGGGAGCGATTCCTCGGCGTGCTGCCAAACTCCGAAGGTGTAATCGTCGTTGAAGCGGGCAGTGAGTGATGGTGGGTAAGCTACCATTACGCAAGGTGAACAAACCAGCCTGAAGTTAAGGTCCCAAAATTCCAATTAAGTGTCACAGACAAACCGTGTCCGTGGTCGAAAACAACCAGAAGGTGGGCTTAGAGGCAGCCATCCTTGAAAGAGTTCGTAACAGATCACTGGTCTAGCTTGCGGGCCGGGAAAAGGGACGGGGCTAAAATTGGATACCGATACTTCAGACCATCGAAAGATGATGTGGTAACGCGGCGTAGTGTTTGGGTGGAAGCAAGGCTTTGAGGTCTTGTGGACCGAATACTAATGAGAGTCTTGGGAAGAGTAGCAGCACAGTGTGGTGAGAATCCGCACCACCTTATAAACCAGGGTTCCTCGGCACTGTTTATCAGCCGAGGGTTAGCCGGTCCTAAGGTCATTCTTAACCGAAATGATCGAAAGGGAAATGCGTTAATATTCGTATGCCTCCCATACAATAATGGTGACGGCTCGGGCAAAGTCATGAGATCATATGTCAGGTCTCATGATACCAAATTTCTGGAGAACTGTTATAGTGAGAAGGAAATAAAGTCCTGGGTCCCGTGAAAAGCCGTATGGGATGACCGTACCGAGAACTGACACAGGTGTTTTTGGGTGAGTAGCCTAAGGTGTATCGGATACAAATATCGCGAGGGAACTCGGCAAAATAGCTCCGTAACTTCGGGAGAAGGAGTGCCAGCTTAGGAATAAGCTGGTCGCAGTGACCAGGGAGCTCCGACTGTTTAATAAAAACATAGGGGACTGCCAGATCGAAAGGTTGTGTATAGTCCCTGAATCCTGCTCAGTGCTGGTATCTGAAACCGGGTTTCAACCTGGCGAAGGACCAGTAAACAGCGGGGGTAACTATGACCCTCTTAAGGTAGCGTAATACCTTGTCGCTTAATTGGCGACTTGCATGAATGGTCCAACGAGGGCTCCACTGTCCCCGCGATATGTCCGGCGAAATTGACTTTACTGGCGCACAGTCCAGTACCTTCAACCCGCAAGCGAAGACCCCGTAGAGCTTTACTGCAGCCTGTCGTTGCATAGTCGCTTTCCATGTACTGTGTAGGTGGGAGACGTTGATCCCGAGGACGCTAGTCCTCGGAGTAGTCGAATAAAGAGACACCACCCTTGGAGAGTAACTATGCTAACTGTTAATCAGAACACCGATAGGTGGGCAGTTTGGGTGGGGCGCCACGCGCTCGAAAACCTAACAAGCGTGCCCAAAGGTCAGCTTAGGTGGTTCAGCACTCCACCGTCAACTGTAAGGGGAAAAGCTGGCTTGACGTGAATCTGCACAATAAGGATTGACGATGCGAAAGCAGGGCCTAACGAACCTACCAGCCTCATTTCTGGGGGCGGTAGATAACAGAAAAGTTACCTCGGGGATAATTGAGTTGTCACCAGCAAGAGCTCACATCGACCTGGTGGCTTGCTACTTCGATGTCGTCTCTTCCTATCCTGGGTCTGCAGCAGGACCCAAGGGTGGGGTTGTTCGCCCATTAAAAGGGATCGTGAGATGGGTTTAGACCGTCGTGAGACAGGTTTGTTGCTTGGTGGTTGAAGTGTTTAGTGTCTGATGGAAGGGGCCCTTCAGTACGAGAGGAACGAGGGCTCGGGGCCACTAGTTTACCAGTTGTCTGACAAGGCAATGCTGGGTAGCCACGCCCTGAAGGATAAGAGCTGAAAGCATCTAAGCTCGAAGCCACCCCAAAAACGAGACACATTTTCATCACTCGTAGAAGACGAGATGATAGACTGCGGATGTAAGCACGAAGCTTCGGCGACGTGTTCAGTCCAGCAGCACTAATGATGACGCAACTATTTTTCGTGTACACATCGCACCTGCGAGTACCCTTCATTCATCAGTTCATGCCAATTCACATTGCGATCTGACGATCGCATCCAACCTCCGATTCGAAAGGAGATGGGTGCACGGTCATAGCGATGGTGTTTACCCGGTCCCATCCCGAACCCGGAAGTCAAGCCCATCTGCGTCAGTCCCGGTACTGTGGTGCGAGAGCCCACGGGAATGGCTGTCACTGTGCCCCTCTCTTTTCCCCGGAGAACCCCCGCATGTTCGCCTTCGGGCGAACAACTCGGCCGCATCCTGCCAATTCGGCAGTGGTGCGGCCTTTTCACGTTGGGAGTCCCTGACTCTCACAGAAGCATTTTACCCCCCCCACCAAGGATAACGAGGGATACATATGGGAATAACCACAAGCGACATGCTCGGATCAGACCAGGTAGGTATCTATCTGGCAGTCTGCGGTAACGTTGTTTTTCACCCCGCCGAACTCGGTGAGGAAACTTGTACTCGCATAGACGAGTACATTGGTCTTGAACGTCATCCCATGAGTATTGGTGGCTCCACTCTAGTCGGTGCTCTAATCGCTGGAACTACCAAAGGACTAGCTGTTGCAGACATTGCTACCGAGGAGGACATCGATAAATTGACTTCCTTTGGCGATGTTGTAGTGATGGAGGGTGGTGTTAACACAGCAGGCAATCTTCTGTTGTGTAATGAAAACGGTGCAATCGCATCCCCTGCAATTCCTGAAGATGGCATTGAAATTATTTCTGAAGTGATTGGTGTGCCCGTTGGTGTCACCAGTATAGCGGGGGAAGATGTAGTGGGTTCACTTGCCTCTGCAAATGACCACGGTGTTGTTCTTCACCCCGACGTGCATCCTGAAGAAGTATTGATGATTGAAGATTTACTACAAGTTCCACCAATGGTGGGCACAGTAGCATTCGGTTCACCGTATGTTGGGGCTGGAATTGCATGTTCTAACAATGGTGCAATTGCAGGTCGCGAGACTACAGGCCCCGAATTAAATCGAATTGAGGACGCCTTAGGCCTCATCTGATTCCTCCATTTGGAGAAATTAATCATTGCCAATGTTGAAAGACGGTGTGCGCAGGCAACTGTTTCATGGGCGAATGTCTCTATGCTGGTAAGGTCAAGGAAGTTTGGTCAACTGATGACCCAGACATCCTTGAGTTCAGATACACTAACCAAATTTCGGTCTTTGACCAAATCATCCCCTCTTTGATACCAAGAAAGGGCGAATCCTTGAATCGTACAACCTGTCATTGGTTTGACCTTGTAGAAAAGGAAGGAATTTGTCGCACACATATTGTTGAACGTAATGCTACGGACCGATGTCTTGTGCGAAGAGTCGATATTTTTCGCGAACCCGGAACGGTTCCACGTGATGGCGAATGGGTTTTCGTCCCACTAGAATTAGTTTGTAGGCACCATCTAGCAGGTTCGGGATGGCGTAGGTATAAGCGAGGAGAACTGAGCGC
>Ga0206681_10001592_pt1 | contig 10235 bp, 7 predicted proteins | sample M150012015metaG_FD_161048 | JGI IMG/M metagenome (GOLD analysis project Ga0206681, IMG submission 161048) | Ammonia-oxidizing marine archaeal communities from Monterey Bay, California, United States - M1 500m 12015 | ecosystem: Environmental > Aquatic > Marine > Intertidal zone | place: USA...
AGCGACACCTAATTCACCCAGAGTATTCCTAATTCGATCAGCTCCGGCATAATCCTTATTCGCTTTAGCATCATTTCTTAAATCAACCAAAAGGTCTAAAAGATTAGAGGCTAAGTCTTCTTCTCCGCTGCCGTTATTTGTCAAGTCTTCGTTTTTTAACCCAAGAACATTATCTAAAAATCCTTTGTAGAGAGTCTTCAGACTATCAATTTGGTCTTTATCCAATTCCATCCTCCCATCTGCAGCAGAGTTAATCCATTTTACACCCTCGAATAGAGTTGCAATAAGAACTGGAGTATTGAAATCATCATTCATTGCTGCATAGCACTTGTCAGATAGATCACTAACGCTAATGTCATTATTGGCCTTTTCTTTTGCTTCAAGCTTATACAGAGTTTCAACAGCATTTGTCAATTTAGACAACCCTTTTTCAGCTGCTATAAGCGCATCGTTAGAGAAGTCTAAGGTGCTAGCATAATGTCCCATAAGCATAAAGAATCTCACAGTCATGGGGCTATATCCTCTTTCAAGAAGTTTATGATTACCCGTGATTAACTCGTCGGGAGTAAAACCATTGCCTTCTGATTTTGCCATCTTTCGCCCATTTACGGTAAGCATATTACCGTGAATCCAATAATTTACTGGCTTCTCTACCTTATTTGCAGCAACGTTTTGAGCAATTTCACATTCGTGATGAGGGAATTTAAGGTCCATTCCACCACCATGAATATCAAATCTCTCGCCTAAATATTTTGTACTCATAACAGAGCACTCTAGATGCCAACCTGGAAACCCCTCTCCCCAAGGTGATGGCCATTGCATGAGATGAGATTCATCAGCTTTCTTCCAAAGAGCAAAGTCTAATGGATCACGTTTTTCACTTTGACCATCGAGATCACGAGTATTGCTTAACAGCTCGTCTATTTTTCTTCCTGACAGCTCTCCATAAGGGTAGTCTTCATTGAATCTTCTCACACTGAAGTAAACATTTCCATTTACTTCGTATGCATATCCGTTTTTAAGAATTTTCTCAATAGTTGTGATTTGTTCAATAATATGGCCAGTCGCAGTTGGTTCAATAGAAGGGGAGAGGATATTAAAAACTCTCATTACATCATGGAAGTCGTTTGTGTATTTCTGCACAATCTCCATAGGCTCTACCTTTTGTAGTCGAGCCATCTTCCCGATTTTATCTTCTCCGTCATCTGAATCGCCGACCAAATGCCCTACATCAGTAATATTCCTTACATAACGGACTTTATATCCGATAAATTCAAGGTAACGGTAAATAATGTCAAACGATAAAAATGTTCTAACGTTTCCTAAATGCACGTTGCTGTATACCGTAGGCCCGCATACGTACATTCCCACATGGGGAGGATTAAGAGCTTCAAAGACTTCCTTCTTACGCGATAAACTATTTTGAATTTGCAGTGGTTGCATGTCTGTCTTTAATTAACTACAAAGAAAAACCAAACAGGAGTGTTATACGAATTTAATTTATCACACTTTCAAAGCATCTATCATTGCCTGAACTAATTCTGAGGTGTCGAACTGGGCTGACCACCCCCAATCTGAGCGTGCTTCGGCATCGTTTATACTATCCGGCCATGACGCAGCAATCTGTTGCCTTAAATCAGGTTGATATGTGGTTTTAAATTCTGGAATGATTTTGAGAATTTCATTACTCAATTCTGATGGAGAGAACGAACAACCCGATAAATTATATGAAGTTCTGACGCTAATACTCTCTTTAGGTGCTTCCATTAATTCAAGAGTAGCTCTAACAGCATCATCCATATGCATCATTGGAAGAGTTTCGTCCTTTTCTAAATAACAATCAAAAGATTTGCCCTCTAAAGCACAATAAAAGGCTTCTACCGCATAATCTGTTGTTCCCCCTCCAGGTAGTGATCGATGCCCTATAAGTCCTGGATAACGGAGACTCCGAATATCTACTCCATAATGTTCAAAATAATACTTCCCCCACAATTCACCAGCTACTTTAGAAACTCCATAAACAGTTGTTGGATCACAGAACGTATCTTGAGACGTCTGGATTTTTGGAGCATTTGGGCCAAACACCGCTATTGAACTTGGCCAAAACACTTTTTCTACTAAACCATCTTTTGCACATTCTAAGACATTCAAAAGTGACTTCATATTGATGTCCCAAGCTGCTATAGGATCTTGTTCTCCGTTTGCCGAAAGTATTGCAACTAGATGATATACATGTGTAAAATGTTCTTCAGTAAGTACTTTTCTAACCTCATTTGAATCTGTAGCATCAAGGAAAATAAACTCGCTTTTATTAACCTCTTCGTCTAAAGATTGGCGTATGTCAGAAGCTACAACGGCATTAACGCCATATCTAGCTTGCATACCTATTATGAGCTCAATACCTAGCTGTCCAGATGCTCCTATTACAAGATGTTTTGCCATTGGGGCGGTAAGATAAGTCGGGATACCTTTGCACCGTGCAATCAAGTGAATTTGAATACAAATTAAATGACGAGGATATCGCAAGACATCCCGTCTCACCCCGTCGAAGTGCAAAGCTTCTCAGGGTTAAGCCAAATGGCGATATTGAACATGGAACCTTTGAGAATCTGCCAGAATATCTAAAGGATATTGGTTGCGACGGCCTTTGGGCAAATGAAACTAAAGTAATACAAGCACGACTTTACCTAAGAAAACCAACAGGTGGACGACTTGAAATATTTCTTCTTGAACCTTCACAGGGTGTAGCAGAAGTAGCCCTTTCAGCGACTCATAAATCTTCCTGGAGATGCTTAGTTAGAGGTGGACGGAAATGGACATCTGGAACGGCTTCTATTCTTTCAGAAGGAATCTCTCTTTCAGCAGCACCGATAGACTCCACTGCTGGATTGATTCGCGAAGATGGAGGAACCTTTCTGTTGACATTTACTTGGACTGGTGTAACATCGTTTGCTGATGTTCTTGAGAAACTTGGCAGCATGCCTCTTCCTCCATATATGCAGCGTGATTCTGACATTCATGATGAAGTTGAGTATCAAACTGTTTTTGCGCGACTCCCTGGGAGTGTTGCAGCCCCAACAGCAGGACTTCATTATGACGACCATCTATTGAGCCATCTCAACGCTCAAAATCTTCCTTTAAATAGACTTACTCTTCATGTTGGAGCTGGAACGTTTAGGCCCCTTACTGATGGTGAAATATCTGACCATACAATGCATGCAGAGAGATGTATTATTACCCGAGAAATACTTGAAGAACTGGCATCAACTCATAATCGAGTGGCTACAGGGACTACAACATTGAGAACTCTTGAGAGTTTGTTTTGGATGGCAGTAGTGCATAAAGAAACAGGTGATTTTCCTGAAACTCTTGGGCAATGGACACCTTATAACGAGGATAGATCAATTAGTAAAGAGGCTGCTTTTACTTCATATGAAGAGTCGATAGAATACCTTTTACAGCATGCTCCTCTAGACTCACCCTGGGATTTCCGTACTCAAATAATGATTAGACCTGGATATAAAATTCAATCAGTTATAGGTCTTGTTACCAACTTCCATCAACCAGGCAGTACTTTACTTTGCCTTATAGCAGCATTTTTAGGTACCCCTTGGAAAGATGTATACGATGAAGCTCTCGAAAATAATTACCGATTCCTTAGTTACGGAGATGGGTGTTTATTTGAGCTGTAGTCTAAAACTAGTACTTAATTACGTTTATCTATAACATCAGATCCATCACGCATAGAATTTGTGATAGCTAGAGAAAGTCCCTTACGAGCCGTAGTAACTAAAGCACTTTGCTCAGATAAGAAATCGGTTTTCTCGGCTGCCTCAGTAATACTAGATGGCGCAATAACCCAAACACCATTATTACCAATAATAGGATTGGACATTTCTCCAACGGGTATAGAAAAAGCTAATCCTGCTACTTCTGGTTCAGCTGAGGCACCACTTCCTGCGATTGTTGAGGTTTTAAGATTTACGTTTAGAGCGGTTTTAACAGTTGCACCTATAGCGGTTGCAACCTCTTCAAGATTTGCACCAGTCATAAGCGTTGCATAGTACTCACCTTTTGCTTCTTTAAGAGCGCCGGCTCTCATTTTCTCTTCTACGTCTTCAAGTTTTGGGGTTCCCTTTTCTCTTGAGGCGTTTAGAATAGCAACTACGTAGTTATCATCAATAAGTATTGGTTGGCTAATCTCACCTAATTCAGCATTGTAAGCCCAATTCACAAGCTCTCTTGCGTCCTTCATGCCAGAGATAGAAGTAGCATTTCTTTTTATATCTGTTACTTCATTGAAGGTGTATCCTGCTTCCTCTGCAGAATTTTCAAGTGAAATACGGTCTGTAGTTTCAATAGCAAATTCATTAGATGCTGAGTAAGCGTCGCGCTTTGTCTTGTCTGAGGCAGCGATGTTGCGAGTGATTTTTGCGACTTCAACTTCTTCAACTTTTTTACGACGATCTAGAACCTCAATCACATGCACACCGTAGTTAGTTTCAACAGATCCAATTGATCCTATGGGCTTGTTGAAACTGAAATCATTAAATGGTTGTACCATTCTCCCCTGTGGGAAGAAGTCATAAACTCCTCCGTTAGATTTTGATCCTGGGTCATCAGAAAATCTACTAGCAAGATCAGTGAAATCAGCACCATTTTTCAGCAGCCTTTCTAAACTATCAGCTTTTGAATTCAATGCAATCATCTCGTTAGCATCTTTCACATCTTTCGCTTGTAAAAGTATATGCCTTACTCTAGCAGCTGTATCGGGCACCATAGATCTGCTGATAATGTTTGCTACAATTAGAACTTCTCCTTTCTGATATGGACCTACAATGGAACCAACTTCGATATCAAAGAATGTCGACTCAGTAATGTCTGTTTCAACTTCAGCTATACGTATGGTACTTACAGCCTCAGGGCCATTAATATTTGCTGTTGCAAACTCAACCGCATTCTCAACTGAAGCCCACGCTGTTGCTAGCTCTGTTAATTCGGAGTTAAGGTCATCGACATCTCCTGAAGAAGCTCCTACTGGAATTTTGACCGTTGTAATATCTCGCCCCTCGACTTGTTCAAACTGCTTATCTTCTTTGTGTTCTGAATAGTACACTTGAACATCTCTCTCGCTTAAACTAACAGTGCTATCTGCAATTGTGTTAAATAATTTTACTACATATTTAAATTCGGCTTTGCGTTCAGTGTTTAAGTAGTCGTACTTTCCTTCTAAAGCATTAGTGTAAGCTCCAGCTTGAGCCAATGCTTCAAACTTTTCCTTTTTACGTTTAGCAACAATAACAGCCTTGTAATTCATAAAGTTTGCCTTACCCTGTGGGGTTGTAAGCATACTTTGGAAATTCTGTACCCATGTACGTTTGTTATCACCATTGCTATAAAAAGCACGCGAAACATATGGAGATACAAGGTCCCCAAAAAGCATTTCTTGGTATTCCTTGTCTGTTACTACTAAGCCAATATCAGAATACTCATCACTCATATAAATAGCTGAAGTCAAGTCTTGCCAGACCTCTTCAGGTAGTTGTTCACCGGAGAAACCTAAGCCCCGTCTTTGTTGAACAGCAATTTGATATTCTTGACCAGTAATACTGATACCATTAACACTTCCAACTTCAGTAGAAGCTCCCTGTCCCAAAAGTGATAGTACTGCATCATAAGGAACTAAGAATCCGAGCATTCCTATTCCTAGGACCACCATCAGCAACCCTTGTTGGTTGCGAATATTTTCAATCATTGCCATGGTAAAGACGTTTTTATATCAGGTGCGCGAAGATAAGAAATTTGAGCGATTCATTTTAACATGAGTTCAACAAGGTTTATTCTAGACCCTTTGACCTCTTTAATTTTAATAGTACAATCGTTGATTATTATTTCGTCTCCCTTTTTAGGAATTGAAGCTAAAGTGTGTAAAATAAGGCCTCCCAGAGTTTCGTAAGCATCTTCTTCGGGAAGCTGAAGCCCTAATTTTTCGTTTAGATATTCTACATCGTGACGAGCAGAAAGTAGCCAAGATTTGTCATTAATTTGTTTTTCAGTGAGTATTTCAACGTCGTGTTCGTCCTCTATTTCGCCTAATAACTCCTCTACAATGTCTTCCATTGTAAGAATTCCGGCAGTTCCACCAAATTCATCCAAAACAACGGCTAGATGTCTTTTTCTTCTCATAAATTGCTTTAATAAGATGTCACCAGCCATGGGTTCGGGTATAAAAAAAGTAGGCAACACAACTTCTTGAATAGTACTAGGAATCTTGAAAAGATCTTTTACATGTATATATCCTATGATATGATCGATATCATTTTCGTAAACAACGATTTTTGATAATCCAGTAGAAGAAAAAATAGATTTAATTTCATCTATAGTAGTACTAGTAGATACAGAAACCACTTCGTTTCTTGGGACTAGACAATCTCTCGCTTGAACTTGGTTTAGTTTAAGGGCTTTTTGAAGCATAAATAGCTCGTGTTCAAGATCTTGCTCAGGAATCATCTTTCCACTTGCAGATTCAAGAAAGTGGTTTAAATCAGTAGAGCCAAATCCTCTCGAACCATCTTCCAAGCGCCCTTTTGTAAACGGAAATAAGAAAACCTTACTTAACGCTATTATACCCCAAGCAGGGATAGCTAATACACTTATTATCATCAAAAGTGGCGCGCTAAATCTCTTAAGCCATTGAGCTGGGTCCCTGTGAAAAATTGATTTAGGGATGAACTCTGCAGTAACGATTACGACTAATGTTGTGGCAATAGTTTGGACTGAAAGGGCCACCAAAGGATTGGTTGCGGAAAGCCAATCTACAGCATTGAAAAATTGCTGACTGATAAGTAAGCCGGACTCCATCCCACACATTACTAGTGCAAGATTATTCCCAATTAGCATAACTGCAATGAATAGCTGGGGGCGATTGAAGAATGTTGCTACTAGGTGACCTTGCCAACCCTGTTTGGCATTTAGTTCAACTTGTAGACGATTCGCCGAAACGAAAGCCATTTCCATTCCTGAAAAGAATGCAGAAGCTATTAATGAGACAAGAATAATTATTATCGAACTGGAAGGGTCGGGGTCCATAGATTTTTTTATTTTTTACTATGCTGATTAGATGTCATATCTTGTTCAAGGCGTTTTCTAAATCCACGTCGCACAAAATACCATAGCCATGCAAGAGCTGGAATAAGAGGGAGAAACTGGTTTTGTTCCCATCCTTCACTATAGATTAGTACTGTTGCTACTATAGTTGCAATAATTGATGCAGCAAACCAAAACTTTTCAGCTGCACGCGTTACTTGTAACACTCTTTTCGGCTCCATTTCTCTAAGGTACGTCAAATGCCCCAGTGGGGTCAAGAATTCTATAATGTTCAAATCTACTATCTGCCTCTAATCCTTTACCATGCAGAGTGCCTGTTGAAGTATGAATGCTAACAGGTCGGTCTGTATGAACTTTATCAGAATCATGTGACCAAACTAAATATTCTGTATTCAGTCTTTCTCCTTCAAGATTGATTAGTTCAACTCCATCGCGGGCTATTAAATGACCAGAGTTGGGATTGTAATTCCCCCTACCGCCGCTTAGAACAGCTTGATAATTAGATTTGTCTCCACCGATATATAAACGAAACCCTCCACTAACTTTCCAGATATCGTGATTCTCGCTTCTTTCTAGTATTCCAGCTTCCAAAATATTCTTTACATCACCTTTCTCAGAATAAACAAACTCCCCAAGAGTAATAATCTGAGTTGAAATATTTTCTGTTTCGGAGATAGATTCAGTAAGAGTTTCGTCACTAGTGACACATCCCGATAGGAATATTAAAAAGCTAGCAAATAGAAAGAATATTACTCCCGAATGTGTTTTCATTAACGCACCCTAATATTTGTAGTCTCACCTGAACACGGACATCCTGCAACTTGCTTTACAGTAAACGAAGTCCCCGCTTGTAGACCTAGTGTAAAAACCTCGTCTATCGTTGGGAATTGACTTGACATTTTACTCATTCTTGAATTAGCTTTTTCCACTAATTCTGGGTCCATTCTTTTTGCTCTGGAGTAATAATCGTGAGCCACCCAATAAACAGCTCGCTTTCCTAAAGCTCCGTCGTTACAAGCATTAGAGGCTCCAGCTACTGCGTCTCCAATAAGCATATATGCATCTGCGTTATCTGGATCGATTGCCAGAACTTGCCTAGCATAACGCTTTGCTGTGCTTGAACGTTTGAGAGCACTAGCGATTTGGCCTGTTTTTAAAAGATAAGACAACTGCTCAGGACAGCTATCGCAACGTGAAACAGCTTCTTCCATGTACTGAAAACTATCACTAAGTTTAGATTGCTTCGCATACCCCATACCGATAGCGTAAGCTGCTTCATGACTTTGCTCTTGTTCGTAGACAGCTGTAGCAACAGGAAGAAATAAATCATTCTCAGTGCATTCTCTATTTGTTAGTAGACTAAGGACCTTTTTCTTAAGATCGAAATCTTCAGGATTAGCATCTACGTTTGCCTGAAGTACCTCAACCATTTCATCACATTTGGCAATAGCGATAAACGTCTTTTCAATGTTTTCTTTTGCCTTAGTGTAGCCCTTTAGGTTTCTACTATTTTCAGATGCTTCAGCAATGGAAATTGCCTTGTTACAATAATCCATTAACATGAGGTAATCTGTTAACATTTTTATTTTCCTATCTGCCCCGGCTACTTTATCAATTTTGTTGATTTTTTTCATAGAATAGAAGGAAGTCACATAGTACCCGCTAAGAACTGAAGCAGAGCTGCTTGCGCCTAGGCAATCGACGCTTTCTTTAAACATTTCGAATGCAACTAAAACCGAATCTTTATGGAATTTGAAGTAATCGGAAGCTTTGCGACCTAAAATGTAGCAACGGTTGTTTGGCTTTTTCTTAGTCGACGGGAAAAGTTCCATTCGAGTGTCGTAAACCCACATCAAACTATCAACCAGAGCATCATTTCTTTCTAAATCACCCGCTGCTTTGGCTTCCTTTATCTCAGACTTAATAAAAGTACTTCCGTCTGTGTACAATGATTCTTGCACCTGCTTAGGGCATACTGCACAAGCCTTCTCCCACTGATCATAAGCTTCAGAGTAGTTCTTCTGTTTTTTATAACTTTTATAAACGCTTAAAGCCTCCTTGCAAAGAATTTGCTGTTCCTCAGTATCCCCATACTTCAGGTCATTTTGAGCGAGAAAATTCATAGGAATAACAAGCGCTATAAAAAGAAATATTTGTTTGGTAGTATTCATCACTTTAATCAATCGTAGAGTTTTGGTGTTAGCCAAAGATTTTTGAAAAATGGAGCAAGAGTTACTCCGAATTGAACTTTTAATAGGGATTCTTCAAGGGTTCCTTCGAAAACTGTGCCATTATCTGAATCAAGCCCTCTATGTCCCATTTCTACTCCAAAATGGAATCGACTTGTAGATCTACTTCCTTCGAGCGGAATAGTAATCCCTGCTGATGCTCGCCATCCTGATAATTGACTTCCTTTGTATGAGATGGGGTAAGCGTCAATAGCGAATCCAGCTTTATAAGATGATCGAAATAATATATTATTCGAAGTACCATTAGATTTAGGCTTTAAGGATATCCCGAATGATGTTCGCGATGCCTTTGCCCATGTTGCATCACCTTCTAGAAGGTCTATTTCAAAAGAGTCAGAAATAGCCCCCCAATCTTCTTCCATGTAATCTGCTGAAATTAGTAGTCGCCTTCCGTTCGCACCTTCAAAAACAAGAGCCCCTCCTGCAGAAAACTTTGAAGGTATACGTCCTTCTGCATCTAATTCGTTGATGTATGAAGCAGTGTCAATAGCCGTTTCCACGCTGCTAAGAAGTTGCACGGTTTCTACAATCTTCTCGTAATCTGTGTACAGCATAGATTCTGGCGAATATGTTGCGCCGCCATATATTGTTGCACTCCCTAGGAAATTGCGTTGTTCGTCGTATTTGGTCCATAAAAGATGGTAAGCTTGAATGCCTAGAAGTCCACCTAAAGATCGATGCCTCATTGAAGTACTAGTCCTGTTGTCTAGATATGTAACATCTTCAATATCGAATCTTCCCGTTGAAATTACTTCGCCAAACAAAAACGAAACTTGAGCTCCAATAAAAAGTGACCTATTAGAAACAAGTACGCTATCGGTATCCCCAGCTGACACCCATTTCTTCCCTCTGAAAGCATGAGCTAATCCAAGATAACTT
>Ga0206681_10001593_pt1 | contig 10235 bp, 5 predicted proteins | sample M150012015metaG_FD_161048 | JGI IMG/M metagenome (GOLD analysis project Ga0206681, IMG submission 161048) | Ammonia-oxidizing marine archaeal communities from Monterey Bay, California, United States - M1 500m 12015 | ecosystem: Environmental > Aquatic > Marine > Intertidal zone | place: USA...
CGTGTCGAGCACCGTGATGATCTGATCACAGCTGATTGAAGCGCCCGTGTTGCCACAGTCGTCCGTCGCCTCTGCGGAGAACGTACGCGTCAACGTGTAGCTTCCGCCACCATCGCAGTCCGCAGCCGTTGCATCGGCATGGGTGATGTCAATGCTGGGCTGAGCATCACAATTGTCCTCTGCCGTCGCCGTCGCATAATCATTGGCATCGGTTGACGTATCCGCATAACAGTCGGCGTCCAGATACAAGGTCACATCGTCAGGGCAAGTGATTGAGGTTATCTCAGCGCTGATTGTATCGAGGACCGTAATGAGCTGAGTGCACGTCGTCGAAGACGTGTTCTCGCAGTGGTCCGTCGCGGTGGCTGTGAACGTCCGCAAGATGGTGTGCGATCCTTCGAGCTGCAGGTCATCGTCGCCGGCACAGATGTAAATAGGGTCACCGTCTTCATAGGTGACTTCCACCTCTGGGGCATCGTCACAGTTGTCCGTAGCCGAACCTGTTGCCTCTCCAGTTTCTGCCAATGAAATGTCCGTTTCACAGTTGGCATCCAGGTAGGCGGTGGCCTGCGCTGGGCAATCGATGCTCACCTCGGGGTCAACATCGTCGGTCAGCTCAATGTACTGTGTGGCGTTCGTAACGTTACCGCACATGTCCACCACTTCGTAATGCACCTCATAGGTGCCTACGGGGGTCACACACCCTCCAGAGTAAGCAATACAATCCGTGATCTCTGCACCATCCAGCTCGCAGTTGTCTGAAAATGAAACATATCCAGCGGCTTCCAATGTGGCCAAATCGCATGCCCAATCGTCGCAGGATATGGTCGTCTCGATGGCATTGAGTGTAATTACAGGGGCCTCGACATCTTGGATGGTGATATGCTGGGTGGCGCTCTCAGTACTTGAATTTCCACAGCTGTCTTGTGCTGTCAATGTGAACGTCCGGTCGATACCGTAACACCCTGTTGACGTTGAGTCAACGATCACGTCGCTATGGGTCAATACCGGAGAACCGGCATCCATAATGCAATTGTCCGTAGCCGCGTAGGCTGCGTCACCGGCAGCTCCAGAAGTTGAAGCGTCCACGTTGCAATCGCCGTCCACATCCAAGGTGATGTCGTCTGGAATGTCCAGCATCAACATTGGGTTTTCCGTATCAACAACTGTAAGCACTTGTGCATCCAAGGTGATGTTTCCGCACAAGTCCGTCGCGCTCCAGCGGCGTTCAAGTGTGCGACAACTCATCGCTGTGTAGGCTGTGGTAAATTGACCGATATACGTCACCGTAGGTGAATCCGGGTCATCGCAATTGTCCGTCGCCGTCACCTCTGGCACTTCAGGCAAAGCATCCGCGCAGTCAATCGTGACGTCAGCGGGAATATTATCAAACGTAGGGGCCGTGTCGTCCAAACGAGAAACCGTTTGCGTAATGGTATGCAACACTCCACATGTTGTGTCCAAAACGTTATACACCACGTCCACAGCCGCGTCGCAGCGATCAGTCGATTGCTCTGAGCAGTCCAAATCCACGATCACGTCGCCCATAGCTCCAGCGGCATACGATCCGTCAATTTGGCCTTCCCAAGCAAACCATCCACCTGCACCGAAGTCGCAGTTGTGGTTGCTGGCGCCTTCTCCAATTTGGAAGCCAAAGAATTCGCTGGCGGGGGCGTGTGTCAAGGTCAGGTAGCTTCCTGCAATGGAACCGGCACCCGTCATATAGCTCTGGTCGTTTTTCATCGTGTAGATGTCCCAGAGGTCAGTGTCAGGCGTGCATGCAGCGGTGTGTTTGAAACCGCCAGTCCAGTCCGATCCGTCCACACGATTCTCGAAGGTGATGTGCACATTGAAAATCTGCGTGGCATCAGCGTCACAAGCCACTTGGCCTGTGAGGATGGCGACATCGTTCTCGTATTGCACCATGGTCAAGCCGTCGCCGGTGGGGTGGAAATACTCTGATGCCAATCCTGCCAGGTTGATATCATAGAGGCGCAATGCACCGTCTGGACCAACACCATACGCCGTCGTAGCGTCACACGTTGTGGTGGCTACCCGTTGCTCGGCCGTAACACAAGCAATGGGAAGCATTTCCTCGTTGCAGTTGGTCCAAGCCGTGATGCTGGCATCGCAAGACACCGCTTCAAGGTCTTCAAAACACTGGACAGTGTAGTCGTCGACCGCAGTCGAAAGTTCAATACAGCTGTCTTCGCACTGTGCGTTAAGCTGGAGTCCGGTCAGTACCGCAAGGGCCGTGAGCAGACAAGGGAGGGTCATATTTTTCATGACGTGGAGCATTTGGTTTATAGCGCTTTCGAAATCAGAAACGGATGGCGCAAGCAGATATTCAGTGTTAAGATTCAGGCCCAATCCTTCCTTACACTACATAAGGTGTTCTTTGAACCTATGTTGAAAGTAACTTCTTTTCCTACCCAACACAAGGTGTATTTCACCAACCAATAAATACGGTCGACAAAGCCGTATAATCACGCGATGGAATTCACTCGAATTTGTGAACGCTTCACTGCTCACCATGTGAATAAACCCCCTCAGACATTATAGATAATCGACGAAGAATATATCACAGCCATATTAATGGGCGATAATTGGGACTAAACAATTCTCCCAACATTTTTATGCCGTCCCGCGATTGGGTCGAACGAACGAACCCCCTCGCACGCCCTTCATTCGCCAAATGTACCCGCCCGATATCAGGACAAAACGAAGTTGTAAAATGGATGTCTAATTCAGTCGCAGAAGTGCGGCGTATCTTCGCGGCGTGAGTGAAATCATGGAGGAAAAATTGCCGAAATCGTCAGAAATTCAGAAATCGAAGAGACGCGGTATCGGCGAACGCTTGCTTGCGGGCTGGCAAACCATGGTGACGGCCCGGGCAATGAGTGACTTGTTTGAGCAACATGCCAAACTGACCTCAAAGTATGTGCATGCCTGCGCCAACGGCCACGAGGCCATTCAGATTGCCGTGGGCCAGCTTCTCGGCCCGCAGGACTACGCCTTTCCTTATTATCGAGATGACGCGATGCTGCTCGCCTTAGGCATGCGGCCCGAAGAGTTGATGTTGCAGCTATTTGCAAAGGGGGACGACCCCTTCTCTGGTGGACGAACGTACTACTCCCACCCGTCATTGAAGCGCGAAGGGCTGCCACGCATTCCGCACAATAGCAGCGCAACCGGCATGCAAGCCATCCCCGCTGCTGGCGTGGCCATGGGGTTGCAGTACCGTGAGCAGCAAGGCCTAGGCCAAGAGGTTGAAGGCAAGTTCGCTCCGGTGGTCATTTGCTCAATTGGCGATGCGGCCATGACCGAGGGTGAGGTAAGCGAGGCACTCCATATGGCGGCGCTGCGTCAGTTGCCGATCGTGTTCCTGGTGCAAGACAACGGTTGGGATATTTCCGCAAAAGCTGATGAGATTCATTTTGCCAATGCAATGACGACGGCCAAGGGGTTCCCCGGCATCGAGGCCATCGACATAGAAGGGCACGACTTGGAGGCCTGCATCGAAGGCATGGATTGGGCCATGCACACGGCCCGCAATGAACGCCGGCCGGTGTTGGTTCGTGCAGCAGTGCCCTTGTTGGGGCATCACACCAGCGGTGTCCGCAGGGAATGGTACCGCGACGATCTCGCGGAGCACACCGAGCAAGACCCCCTGCCCCACTTGAAAAAGCGGTTGTTGGCCCTGGGCATTGCCGAAAAAGAGCTGGAGCGCGTGCAAATCGAGGCGACCCAGCAGGTGTTGCAGGACTTTGAACGCGCCCAAGCGGCTGCGGAGCCCAACCCCAGTTTACTCGAAGGGGACATCTACGCCCCGACGCCCGTGACCCAGGAGCTCGGTGAGCGCACGCCCGAGGGCGGCGAGTTGACCTTGATGGTCGACCAGTCCCTGCACGCGATGCAGGAAATCATGGCCGCCCACCCCGAAGTGCTGTTCTACGGCCAAGATGTCGGCGGGCGGCTCGGCGGCGTATTTCGCGAGGCCGCCACCTTGGCCCAAAAGTTCAGCGACGACCGCGTTTTCAATACGCCCATCCAAGAGGCTTTCATCGTGGGCAGCACGGTGGGCATGGCCGCCACCGGCTGCAAACCCATTGTCGAGATTCAGTTTGCCGACTATTTATGGCCCGGACTGAACCAACTGTTCACAGAATTGTCGCGCAGCTATTTCTTGTCTTGCGGCAAATGGCCTGCAACCGCTGTGCTGCGCGTCCCCATTGGCGCCTACGGCAGCGGCGGACCATACCACAGCTCGAGCATCGAGAGCGTTTTGAGCAACATCCGCGGCATCAAGGTCGCTTACCCGGCCTTTGGAGCCGACCTCAAGGGCCTGCTCAAATCCGCCTTTCTCGACCCCAACCCCGTAGTGGTGCTCGAGCACAAGGGGCTTTATTGGTCAAAAGTGCCTGGAACGGAAGCCGCCAAAACGGTGGAACCCGATGAGGACTACGTCATCCCCTTTGGAAAAGGGCGGGTGGTGCTCGAAGCAACGGCGCCTGGGGCTACGGTCTGTGTGGTGACCTACGGACGAGGGGTGCACTGGGCTTTGGAGGCGGCAGCCAAGCTGGCCGAAGATGGCGAGCCTGGACGGGTTGAAATTGTCGATTTGCGGACCATCCAACCGTGGGACGATGCCCTGGTGGTGGAGCGCGTAGCCAAGTGCAACCGGTGCCTGGTGCTGACTGAAGAGCCGGCGGGCGGGTTTGCCTCGGCGGTGGCCGGGAAGGTCAGTTCGGCCTGCTTTGAGTCGCTCGATGCTCCGGTTCAGGTGATGGGTTCAATGGCGCTGCCTGCGATTCCGCTGAACAGCACCTTGGAGGCGGCCGTGTTGCCGTCGGCCGACAAGTTGGCGTCAAAACTCGAAGCCGTGTTGGCGTACTGAGACCCGCCAAATCAAGGCAACCCCAGAAATTTGTGAACTTGCATTGAGAGCCGCCAGCTGGGGTGCTCGGCCAAGTGCGACAGAATCCACCAAGTGGCCTCGTCGCGCTTGTCCCATTCGGGCTGTAAATACAAGGCGCACTCCGGCCCCACTTGTTCTGCGTGCGTCAACGACCAAGCCAAATCGCTGCGGCTGAAAACGATAATCTTAAGCTCATCAGCAACGAGGTAGGCCCCCGGAAGGCAAGCCTTGAATTTCTTGGGCGAGAGCGTCACCCAGTCCCACTGCCCCGTGAGCGGGTGCGCGCCGCTGGTTTCAATATGCGTGCGCAGGCCCCGCTCACGCAGGGCGGCGGTTAATGGCGCCAGATCGTACATGGCCGGCTCACCACCGGTGACGACCACGATCTTACGGCCGCTGTCTAGCGCGGCATCCGCCAAATCCTCAACCGAAACGCTCGGGTGTGCAAGGGCATCCCAACTCTCCTTGACATCGCACCAATGGCAGCCGACATCGCAGCCGCCCAGGCGGATGAACCAGCTGGGAGCCCCCACAAATTGGCCTTCACCTTGAACAGTGCTGAACTGCTCCATCAGGGGCAAGATGGCGCCAGGTTGTTTCATCAATCCAATTCGCCGATTAGGTCAAACTCAGAAGCTTCGGTGATGCGAACTTGGGCGAAGTCGCCGAGGCGGATGTGCTCCTGCTCTCCTACTTCTACGCGCACCTCGTTATCCACATCAGGGCTGTCGTGCTGGGTGCGGCCGACGAACACGCCGTCCTCAAACTTGTCGAACAACACCGAGAACACTTGGCCGACCTTGGCCATATTGAGCTCCTCTGAAATGCCAGCCTGCAGGGCCATCACCTCTTCCACGCGGCGACGCTTCTCGGCCTCAGGCACATCGTCCTTCAGGGCGTAGGCGTGGGTGTCTTCTTCGTGTGAGTAGGTGAAACAACCCAGGCGATCGAATCGCATCTCGGCCACCCACTCGAGCAATTCCTGGTGATCCTGCAATGTCTCGCCCGGGAAACCACAAATCAGTGTTGTGCGCAGCGCAATCCCCGGCATTCGGTTGCGAATTTCCGCAATCAAGGCCGTTGTCTTAGCGCGCGTGGTTCCGCGACGCATAGCTTTCAACACGCGGTCCGTGGCGTGCTGCAGCGGCATGTCCAGGTATTTGCATACGTTCTCACGCTCGGCCATAACATCGAGCACATCCATTGGAAACCCCGTGGGGAAGGCGTAGTGCAGCCGAATCCAGCGCAACCCGTTTACATCACTCAGCTGCCGGACGAGCTCTGCAAGTTTCCGTTCCTTATACAAGTCCAGCCCGTAATACGTCAGATCTTGGGCGATCAAGATCAGCTCCACCACCCCTTGAGCCGCAAGCCCTTCGGCCTGCTTAACCAACTCTTCTATGGGCGTAGACCTGTGCTTGCCCCGCATCAAGGGGATGGCGCAAAAAGCGCAAGGGCGGTCGCAGCCCTCGGCAATCTTCAAATAGGCGAAGTGGCGAGGTGTGGTTAGCAGCCGCTCGCCAAGCAGCTCGCGCTTGTAATCCGCATTCAGTGTTTTAAGCAGGGCGGGAAGTTCACGCGTGCCGAAGTAGGCGTCCACCTCGGGGATGTCACGTGACAAATCTTCCTTGTAGCGCTCACTCAAGCAACCCGTCACGTACACGCGCCCCACGCGGCCGTCCTGCTTGGCTTGGGCGAACTGCAAAATCGTGTCGATGCTCTCCTGCTTGGCTGACTCAATAAATCCACACGTATTGATGATGACCACAGGGGCCTCTTCGGCATCGCCCTCGTGGGAGACTTCGAAATTATTGGCCCGCAACTGCCCCATCAAAATCTCTGAATCCACCAGATTTTTTGCACACCCTAAAGTGATGACGTGCGCGCGGCGCTTGGCTGAACTCCTTGCTCTCATCTCAAAGCGAATACTTCATGTCAAACTGCAAACTCCTCAGATCGAGGGAACAACGAGTCGATGAATTCGGTCGCATCGAAGGCCTGCAGGTCTTCTGGCCCTTCGCCTACACCGATAAAGCGAACGGGAATGTTCAATTGATCTGCAATGCCCAGGACCACACCGCCCTTTGCCGTGCCGTCCAATTTTGTAAGAATAAGACCGGTGACTTCAGTGACTTCAGCAAACCGCCGAGCCTGCTCCATTGCATTCTGACCTGTTGACCCGTCGAGGACAAGCAAGACCTCATGCGGCACGCCTGGAGCAACCTTCTGCATCACACGCTTGATTTTTGCGAGCTCCTCCATGAGATGCTTCTTATTGTGCATCCGCCCCGCCGTATCAATCAGGACGGTGTCGCGCCCTTTTGCCACGGCGCTGTGAATGGCGTCGTAAGCCACGGCTGCAGGATCAGCGTCCTGGCCTTGGGACACGAAATCTGCGCCGGTGCGACCCGCCCACAATTCAAGTTGAGCCACCGCTGCCGCCCGAAAAGTGTCTGCAGCGCCCAAGGTCACCGTTCGGCCCTCGGCCCGCAATTGATGCGCGAGCTTGCCGATCGTGGTGGTTTTGCCCACCCCGTTCACGCCAACCACCAACGCCACATACGGCCCTTCGACATTTCGCAGTAGAATTTCCGAATTCACCGTCGCATCGACCTTCTCGCCCAACATGGCCAAGGCCTCCTCGCGCAACATATCGAACACGCGGGAGGCGTTGCCCGACTCAGCCGAGCGCGTGCGGTCTTCGATTCGCTTGATGAGCTTCAGCGCCGTCTCCACCCCCACGTCACAGGTGATCAGTGCTTCCTCAAGCTCATCGATGACATCAGCATCGATGTCCTTCTTTCCAACAATCGCACGAGAAACCCGATCAAAGACAGAGCGCTTGCTCTTGGCCAGGCCCTGATCCAGCGTCTGCTTTTTTTCCTTTGAGAAGATGCGTTTAAAGAATGACATCAGGTTCGAAAATTAATGCGCCAATCGTGCAGAACTCAAATATGAATAGACAAAAAAAAAGGACCCCTCCCTCGTCGGAAGCGGCCCAAGTTGTTTTGCCGACTCAAGAGCGCGGCCCGCTGGAGTGCGGATTCAATTATTTGGCGAACCAATCCTTGACACTGTCCTTGTGGACAACCTCAGATTTAAACGCGTACGCCCCCGTCTTCGGGTGGCGGAACATCTTAATCACCTTCGTGTGAGCCTTGCCACCTCCGGTTTGCAACGTTGCAACTGTCTTCTTTGCCATGACTTACTTGATCTCTTTGTGAACGGTCATCTTGCGCAAAACCGGGTTGAATTTCTTCAACTCGATGCGATCCGGGGTGTTCTTCCGATTCTTCGTCGAAATGTAACGAGACGTGCCGGGCTTGCCTGACTCTTTATGTTCCGTACACTCAAGAATGACCTGTACGCGATTTCCTTTCTTCGCCATAGTACCACAAAATGGGGTGCAAAGATAGTCAAAGTTGCGGCTCCTGCAATTCAAACTTGCAACTCTGCCATTCAAATCCAAGTGTGGAAAACAACACAACACTCGCTCCGGGCGAATGACGGCCGAAGTAATTTTGTAAGAATGGGCAAAACGACCACAGCAGCGCGCAATCGCAGGGCCACTCCAGCCCCCTCCAAAGGCGACACGCGCAAGAAAGCAAGCGGCAAGTCGCGCTCGAAATCGCGCTCGAAAAAGTCAGCCGCAAGTCGATCTTCCGCAAGATTGGACCGTTGGGCCGCACGCCTTGCTTGGACTCGTGACCCACGAACAGCCCAAATTCTCGGCGTCGCACTGGTGAGCTTTGGCGCATTTGTAACGGTGGCCTGCGCAAGCGGCATCTTTACTGGCGCCTCAGATTTACGGCTTATCCAGGCCGCTGCTGCAGCTGGCGCCGTTGCTGAGCCGCTCGTCGCTCCTCAGTTTGCCAACATACTCGGCGCGTGGGGGGCGTGGACAGCCCACGCCTTTATGTACCGCAGCTTCGGCATCGTCGGCTTGGGCTTCGGATTGTTGGCTGCAGGCTGGGGCGTTCGACTTGTAGCACCGACTCGCAACATCCGAACGGCACGGCTCTTGCGCAACATATTGGCGGCCGCCCTGCTGCTGCCTTGGGCTTGGGGCTTTTTGACGCACGCCATCGATCCCGCTACGGGATTGGCCCGCATCACCGGCAACGATCATTTGGTTGGAGCCGTAGGGCTCTGGCTCACGCAATGGGGACGGTTTACGCTGGGTTGGGCCGGTTCAGCACTCGCCATCACGAGCGGGCTCTTTATCTGGGCTCTTATGCATCCTCGCGTTTCAGCGATGCTCAGCTCATTCTTTGAAAAATCTGACCTCTCACAGGACAAGGACAAGGACAATGCCGATGCGGCCATCCAAGACAGCGACTCCTCACAGGATTCCAACCTTCCGCTTGAGAGTGAAAAAGTCGAAGTCGAACTTCAAATTGAGAACCCCAGCTATGTCGGGGGCACTTTAGAAACGGAAGGCGACGATGTGGTGGTGAGCGAAGGCCACATCGGCGACGAAGACGACGCCGCTGTCGACCGTGCATTGGCTGAAATCATGAGCGGCCGCGCCGTCCATGACGAGGAGGCCGAAGCTGAAAGCGAAGACCAAGGGGTGAGTTTAGAGGTTGAGGTCACAGCCGAGGAAGAAATCCTGAGCGAGGACGAAATCGACAGCCGCGTAGCAAAGTTTGGCGAGTATGACCCGAAATTGGACTTGTCTAAATTCGAACTCCCCGGAATCGACCTGCTTGTTGATTATGGCATCGGTTCGGTTGAGGTGAACCCTGAGGAGCTCGAGGCGAACAAACGCCGGATCGAGGAAACGCTGAGCCACTACAAGATTTCCATTACGAGTATCAAGGCAACGATTGGCCCGACAGTGACCTTGTATGAACTCGTGCCTGCCCCCGGCGTTCGTATTTCGAAAATTAAAAATCTCGAAGACGATATCGCATTGAACTTGGCGGCCCTGGGCATTCGGATTATCGCCCCAATTCCCGGCAGGGGCACCATTGGAATCGAGGTGCCCAATAGCAAGCCCGACATTGTTTCAATGCGCTCGCTGATATCGTCCAACAAGTTCCAGAACAACGACATGGCCCTGCCCATCGCCTTGGGCAAGACCATATCCAATGAGACGTATGTCTTTGACTTGACGAAGATGCCTCACGTGCTGATGGCCGGTGCGACAGGCCAAGGAAAGTCCGTGGGACTCAACGCGATGCTGGTCTCATTGCTCTACAAGAAGCACCCCTCACAGTTGAAATTTGTGCTGGTCGACCCGAAAAAAGTGGAACTCACGCTCTTCAATCACATTGAGCGGCATTACTTGGCGAAATTGCCTGAAACGGAGGAA
>Ga0206681_10001594_pt1 | contig 10233 bp, 7 predicted proteins | sample M150012015metaG_FD_161048 | JGI IMG/M metagenome (GOLD analysis project Ga0206681, IMG submission 161048) | Ammonia-oxidizing marine archaeal communities from Monterey Bay, California, United States - M1 500m 12015 | ecosystem: Environmental > Aquatic > Marine > Intertidal zone | place: USA...
GTGAGGTCCTAGACCTTGCACGTTTTAAGCAAGAACAAGTTATTGACGGAAAAGTGGTTCTCCCAATGGAGACTCGCGTAAAGTCTGGTCTTAGTTACATACTTAACGTAAGTTCTGATACTGGATACAACCTTAGCCTTCGTGCAAAGTACGGACCTATGGGAACTCTTACTCTTGACGGAAATCCTTACCGTGGTAAGTTAGCTGGAGAGTTTGGCTTTAAAACTATTGAAGCTACTACTCTTGCAAATGACGGAAGTCGTACAGCTCAAACAGACGATGATTCTATAATCATCACTGAAAAGTCTGCAAATGGTCTTTGTAACACTGAGGTGTATGATCACACAGGACGTATTGCAACTACTGGAGAGACTATTGGTCAAACCTTTACAGCGTGTGCTACAGGATACCTTAAGCAGGTTTCTTACCAAATTCAGCACATTGATGGTGACTTTGTAGGTCGTTTATCTGTAAAAGACCCACATAACAACACGATCTTCTCACAAGAAGTATGTGCTAGAAATGTAAATAACGGTCTATTAGTTGTACCAATGAACAAGAAAGTTACTCAAGGATCTGATTACAAAATCGTTCTTAAGTCTATCCGTGGAACTCGTCTTGCTGTGTTGGCAAACGACAATCCAGCTGATGCTCTTGGAACTTGTACCTTTAATGGAACAGAGCTTGAAACTAACGCTTGTTTTTCAGCTTTAGTTAAGGAGAATAATAACGTTACTCCATCAACTGTTACTGATCCTACTGTTAAGGTGACTGCTTTCCCAAACCCATTCGAAAATGAACTCGGTATTCGTATCGACGGAATCGAAGAGGGAAAGGTTATAGTTCAATTACTTGACTTCTCAGGTAACGTTCTACATGCAGACCTTATCAATGTTACTCCAGATAATAAAGTAATAAACTTCAACACTGACGATATCAACGAAGTAGGATTCTACTCACTTCGTGTAATTCACGGTGACGAGGTTACTCACACAACTGTAATCAAGCACTAAGATTTATAGTTGAAACTTACTCCCTACTAACAATACAAGAAAAGGCTCGGTTCATTATGAATCGGGTCTTTTTTTTTGCCATTCCCAAGAGTCGTTTAAGGCTTCCTCAAGGGATCGTTTTGCCACCCACCCTAATTCGTCTTTAGCTCTTGTAGCATCGGCCCAAATCGCAACTACATCACCTTCTCTCCTGTCTCCTATCGAATATGGAACTTCTAGCCCAGTAGCCCTTTCAAAAGCGCTAATAACTTCTAGCACAGAAGCTCCCTTTCCCGTTCCTAAATTATATGCCCTCCATCCTTTACCACTTGCTCTTAATTCATCCCTGAATAGGAATTCAAGAGCGGAGACGTGAGCTTCAGCAAGATCCATCACATGTAGGTAATCCCTAATACAAGAACCGTCTGGTGTAGGGTAATCAGTTCCGAAAACCTGCAACGGTCCTCTTACACCTGCTACAGCCTGGCATAAGTATGGTATAAGATTGTTTGGGACTCCACTAGGGGATTCACCTATTTCAGAACTAGGATGAGCTCCTATGGGATTGAAATATCTAAGAATGACAGAACTAAAGCCGGATATTAATTTTGAATAATCAACAATCAACTGCTCGCACGCTTGTTTGGTAAAGCCATATGGAGACTCCGCCTTCAAGAATACAGCACTTTCATCAACTGGGACAACTTCAGGCTCTCCGTAAACTGTACAACTTGAAGAAAAAACCAAATTCTCGACTTCAAACACACGCATCACCTCTAACAGTCGAGCAGTACCATCAATATTATTTTCCTTGTAAAGTACTGGATTGTCTACACTTTCCCCTACAGATTTAAGAGCTGCAAAGTGAATGACACCATTTATCATATGACCTTTTCCCTGCTCTTCTCTAAAGACATTGATCATCCCATCTTTATCCCTACAATCAACTTCGTAGAACGGAACCTCATATTTCAGGAGAGACCTAATCCCATTAATAGCCGTGAAATCAGAATTACTGAAATTATCCAACAAAACCACCCTAAATCCTGCTTTTGCAAGAGATACGGCAGTGTGAGACCCTATATATCCCGCTCCACCAGTAACTAAAATTGAAGGTTTTATTTGCATGCCTCAAAGCTAATAAAGAGAATTCCGACTGAAGTAATACAATATGAAACCTTTTGCACTTAAATGCGTATGGAATTATATGCTTGTCCCATTTGACCTAACATATCTCGAAGATGCATTCCAGGGGAATCGTAGACTAGTGAACGGAATAATCGAATTATTCCTTAAGCAAAGTCCCGATTACTGTGATATGTTAGAAAATCGTGTTAAGTCAGGGAATTTAGAATGCTTACACACAATAGCTCACACACTGAAATCAAGTGTTCAGATGTTAGGGCTTAAGGATACTGAAAGTTTGGTTTTGGGCATTGAAAAAAAATCAAAATTTGGTGAAGACATCGGTGAATTACCAGGTATGGTATTTGAACTAGTTTATGAATTAAAGAGAGCTCAAACTGCACTTTCGGTTTATATATCAAATACTGATGACGGTAGCGCCTTCCGTTCAAATGTTGCATAGTTTGGTCTAGCCAAGCCCAAAGAACATTGGGGCTCCAACACAACAAAATCCAACTGCGTATCCTGAATATACTTCCTTCAGAGTATGAGCTCCTAGGTAAACCCGGCTCCACCCTACTATCCCTCCTGAGATAATAATACATGCAATCCACTGCAAGTCTAAGGTCTCTAACCTAATTGCCGAGATTAAAATAGCCGCAAGAACTCCTCCAGAGGCTAGCATATGCATGCTGATTTTGAACTTAAGAGTGATTAGCCACCCTGCAAAAATTGAAAGCACTAGTCCAAGCATTAATGATCTGTATAGTTCAGGCACAGAAACACCTGATATATCAAGAGTTAAGATATAAGCTAGAGTATAATAGGATAGTACTATTAAAAACGGTTTGACCCTTTCTTTCCTATTTCTAATGTCTAGGTCAGAAATCAGATTGCGTTTGTACATGAACCAAAGCGAAATGGCGGGAGCTATAGAATTTATACAGATTACCAGTGCCAAATAAATAAACATCTCAATTCTAAGGGACAGATAGATATCGAAATGAAGCAGTAACATTAGGGTAGCGGCAGGCATAACGAAAGGATGGAGGAAAGCAGAAATAAGTTTTGCTACTGTATCCATACTGTATGATGATTCAAAGTTCCTTCCTTAATCTAGCAACAGAAATACCCAATTGCTCACGGTATTTGGCAACAGTCCTACGAGCTATATGATATCCCTTAGAATTTAATATTACACCGAGTTTTTCGTCTGTTAGAGGTTTATTCTTATCCTCATCATCAATTGCATCTTGAAGAATCCTTTTCACCTCCCTAGAACTCACATCTTCGCCGCTATCAGTGGACAAACTTTCGGAAAAGAAAGTTTTAAGAAGGAAAGTCCCATACGGAGTTTGGACGTATTTACTATTTGCAACTCTTGAAACCGTACTAATATCCATATTAATGCGTTCAGCAATATCCTTTAGAATCATCGGTTTAATATCTGTCTCATCTCCACTTAAAAAATACTCTTCCTGATGTTCAACTATAGCTCTAATTGTCTTCATTAAAGTAAGCTGTCTTTGACGTATAGCGTCTACAAACCATTTAGCAGCATCCACCTTCTGTTTAACAAAGCTCAGTGCTTCCTGTTGGGATTTTGAAGTTTTTGCACCACTACTGTATGTATCCATCATCTCTTTATAAGATGGACTTATCCTTAACTCTGGCGCATTCCTTTGATTAAGTGAAACTTGCAACTCATCATCATTAATACTAAGAATGAAGTCTGCTACAACATGTTGAACCATTCTGGTGGACTCACCTCCAGAATTCCCTGGTTTGGGATTTAATTTTGTTATCTCACTTAGCGCTTCCCTTAAATCTTCCTCAGAAATTTCTAGCTTAGAAGTTATTGTTTCAAAGTGTTTTTTTGAAAAGGATTCGAAATAATTTTTGAGAATCTCCTCAGCAGTATTCATAGCTTGAAGTCTCACAAAACCAACTGAATCTTGAAGCTTCTCAATCTTTCTTTGAATTTGAATTAAAAGACAATCTTTAAGACTTCTTGCCCCCACACCAGCGGGATCTAGGGTTTGAACTATAGCAAGGGCAGACTCAAGCTGCTCCTTTTCAATCATAATGTTTTGAGTAAATGCCAAATCATTAACTATACTCTCTAAATCACGCCTCAGATATCCCGCATCATCAAGTTGACCAATAATGTGCTCACCTAACATTCGTTCGCTCTCATCTAAAGATATCAATCCTAGTTGACTTACAAGCAATTCTCGAAACGAAGCACCTGCTCCTAATGGTATGTCTTTATCCTCGACATCGGCTCCATGATTTCTAACACTAGTCTTGTAATCTGGAGTTTCATCATCTAAGTATTCGTCAAAGTCGAATTCTTCCATTGCATCATCCTTCTCCTTTTCCTCTTCTACCAAATCGTTAGCATCCTCCTCAACCCCCTCTTCAAGTGCTGGATTTGCCTCGAGTTCTTGTTTAATCCTGGCTTCTAATTCCACAGTAGGCACCTGTAAAAGCTTCATCAGCTGTATTTGCTGAGGAGAAAGTCTTTGTAGTTGCTTTTGCTGTAGAGATTGTTTGAGCATAATTAAAATTCTGCCGATAAAGGCGTTCTAGGAAATGGTATTACGTCACGGATATTTGACATTCCAGTGCAATACATTACTAGTCTTTCAAACCCCATGCCAAACCCACAATGCTTGGCAGATCCGAACTTTCTTGTTTCAAGATACCACCATACATGATCCTCTGGGATATTAAAGTCTGCACATTTCTTTTTAAGAATATCTAGCCTCTCCTCACGTTGTGAACCACCTATCAACTCACCTATACCAGGAACAAGTACATCCATAGCAGCTACCGTTTTACCATCGTCGTTTGCTCGCATATAAAAAGCCTTGATTTCAGATGGATAGTCGGTTACAATTACAGGACCTCCTACATGCTTCTCAACTAACCACCTTTCGTGTTCTGAGTGAAGATCGTCACCCCATTCACATGGGTATTTGAACTTCTTCTTCTTAAATGGTTTTGAATTTCTAAGCGCTTCAATCACTTCTGTATATGTCATGTGAGCAAACTCACTATCTACAACAATTCTAAGTCGTTCACAAAGAGAATGTTCGTGTCTATCCTTTTGGGGAAGTTGCTTTTCTGCCTGAATTTCTCTGTTTTCAAGGAACTTCAAATCATCTTCTCCATGTTCTAAGACATAAGAGAAAACATACTTCAAACAATCCTCAGCAAGCTTCATATCGTCCTTTAAATCGGCAAACGCAATCTCAGGCTCTATCATCCAGAACTCAGATAAATGTCTTGATGTGTTAGAATTTTCAGCTCTAAAGGTGGGACCAAAAGTATAAACCTGACCTAAAGCCATAGCGGCAAGTTCAGCTTCTAATTGACCACTCACAGTTAGATTTGATTGTGTGCCAAAGAAATCTTGCGAGAAATCTGTTTTGCCATCCTCTGTTTTTGGCACATTATCAAGGTCCAATGTTGTCACTTTAAACATTTCACCTGCCCCTTCAGCATCCATACCAGTAATAATCGGTGTATGAAGCTGGAAAAAACCATTTTCATGGAAAAATTTATGGACTGCAAACTGTAGAAGATGTCGAATGCGGAAAACAGCACTAAAAGTACTTGTACGAAATCTCAAGTGTGCTTTCTCTCTCAAAAATTCAAGAGAGTGCTTCTTCATTTGTATTGGAAACTCATCTGGATTTGCTCCTCCTAAAACTTCCAGCTCTTCTACTTGAAGTTCCACTGATTGCCCTCCACCTTGACTTTCAACTAAAACTCCAATAGCACGAATTGCAGCTCCTGTATTAAGTTGCTTTAGAATCTCTTCATCAAAATCCTCTCTTTGAACAACGAGCTGGAGATTTTTTAATGTCGAACCATCATTTACTGCAAGAAATCTATCATTTCTAAAAGTTCTCACCCAACCAAAAACAGTCAGTTTATCTTCAGATGGTGCCGTTTCGAGCAGCTTTATTATTCTTAGTCTTTCCATGTAAGTCAAAGATAAGTTACCCAACCTTGACAACACACCACAATTAAGAGTATTCCGAGTCGATTTTTCCATCAAGCAAGCGAACTATTTTTTGAGCTCTTGCGGCGATTTCTTCTTCGTGAGTTACAACAATTAATGTGTTTCCGTCTTTATGTATTTCATCAAAAAGCTCCATTATCCCTTCTGAAGTTTTTGAATCAAGATTACCTGTGGGCTCATCAGCGAAAATTATTGAAGGCTTCATAACTAAAGCGCGAGCAACAGCAACACGTTGTCTTTGGCCTCCACTTAACTCATTAGGTCTATGGGTAATTCTATCACCTAACCCGACTTGCTCCAAAACCTCAGTGGCGCGGGCTAGCCTATCCTGCTTCGGAATACCTGCATAAATCATCGGAAGTGCAACATTTTCGAGAGCTGTATATCTCGGTAAAAGATTGAATGTTTGAAAAATAAAACCGATTTCTTTATTTCTAATAGCTGCAAGTGAATCATCATCAACCTCACTAACATCCTTATTATTCAAAAAATAAGTACCCGACGTTGGGGTGTCTAAACATCCCAATATGTTCATCAATGTTGACTTCCCTGAACCTGAAGGTCCCATAAGAGCAATATATGACCCCTTATCGATATCAATTTCTAAACCATCAAGAGCGCGAACAATTGTTGTACCGACTTGATAATGTTTAGCCAAGTTTTTTGCATGAATAATAGGATATGACATATGGGCAAAGTTAGGTTGATTAATTTATTGTAAAGCAAATAAGTTGTAAGTTTGAAACAATTGAAACCTACCATAATGAGATTCTTTTACACCCTATCATTTTATTGTTTTCTTTCCATTACAACTTTTGCTCAACTCTTAGTTGAACAACCGTACACAATTGAGGAATATGTAAGTGAGGTTCTCATAGGAAATGGGGTTACTGCTACTAACATCACATATACAGGGTCTGAAGAACAGATTGGCTATCTAACTGGTGGAGATGGGATTTTCTCAGTCACATCAGGATTAGTCCTTAGTACTGACCATGCAACTCACCTTAGCGATCCTGGATGTATGGACTCTGAATTTTGTTTAAACTGTGCAGGGCTTGGTAATGATCAAGACCTTCTAGATGTTGCAAATTCTGTCCCACCACTTATTGGGCAGAACTTCACGGTTAGCTCGGTTAACGATCTGTGTATACTTGAATTTGATTTCGAAGCCGGAGGTGATAGTATTTCATTCAATTATGTCTTCGGATCAGACGAATATTTAGAGTGGGTAAACTCCACCTTTAATGACATTTTCGCATTCTTCCTTTCTGGGCCAGGAATTTCAGGACCTTTTTCTGCACCAGCAGGATTCCCAGATGGAGCAATAAATATTGCTGAAGTACCCGAGAGTGACCCAACGCTTCCAGTTACAATAAGTTCTGTCAATGATATTACAAATCCCGAATACTATATAGACAACGTTGCAAATAATAACATCTGCATCGACGGATATACACAGACTTTTACTGCAGCTGCCTCGGTTCAATGTGGAGAAACTTACCACATTAAACTAGCTATCGCAGACGGCTCTGACGGTGCTTTAGAATCTTTCGTTGTTCTTGAAGAAGGGAGTTTTAACTCAAACGCAATCGACATTATTGCTGATGCATCTCTTGAAGGAGCCGAGATTTTCCTTGGAGACACAACCGTTGTTGAAGGATGTAATGACGCTGTGTTTACAGTTATACGCCCTGATGACTCTGAAACAGACACCATTTACTTAAATGTTTACGGAACTGCAACAATGGGAGGAGATTTCAGTTCAGTTTTCTCAATCGTTATTATGGAGCCAGGCCAAAGTTCAGCCGATGTTTATTTAGGTGTTATCAACGACAATGTCAACGAAGATCCTGAGTGGGTGACAGTTGAATACGAATACGTCAACAGTTGTGGAGACACTATTATTTCAAGTGCGACTATTGTTATTCTTGATCCCGAACCCATTACTTTATATACTGCTCCAGTCGGATGCCTAGATGATGCAGGTAACATTGACCTTATTGTTGACCCCTTGAGCGGATATGCTCCATTTTATTATCAATGGGACACCGCTGAAAACGACACCCTCAATGACTTCACTTACAACACTAACTTCATCCCAGGAACTGCTACCGTCATAGTCACTGACATATGTGGATCTGTTACAGATGCTTCCATCTCGTGGGAAATTTTAGATGAATTTATTGGAGAAGATGAAACCGTTTGTTTAGGCCAAACCTCTACCGTGCCTACATCAGGAGGTACAGGTGGATTTAGTGATATCTTAACCGAGATTGAAGATCCAGATGGTGATATGGTTTGGGTAAGTATAGTAGGAGCTTCAATGGATACTACACTAATTTCATTCCTCGATAATATTGATGCCATAACAGGACTTTATGACGGACTATACAATACTGGAGGAGGGGGGATCGGGTCAATTGAAGTACAACTTATTGATGGATGCGGAAGTATCACTTTCAGCACAATTAGTGTTGAGGTTTGTGAACTTGAGTTCTACAATGTTTTTACTCCTAACAGCGATGGAGATAATGACACCTTTGAGATAATGGGGCTTCAAGGATATCCGGGAAGTCAACTTTCAGTTTATGACCGATGGGGAGTTCAGGTTTATTACAACTCGAATTTTACTGGTGCTTGGCGAGGTATAAATAACCAAAACGCACCTCTTCCCGATGGTACGTACTACTACACCCTTTCCGTTAACTACGTTGGAGTAGAACCTTTGGAGTACCTAGGCGATGTAATAACCGACTTAAGTGAAGAAGGAGTCGTTTCGTTTTCTGGAAACGTAATGATATTTCGTTAATCCAGTACTTAGGATATAAGTGAGTGCCCAGTCATCTCAATAGGTTGTTCTACCCCTAAGAGATCTAAAATAGTCGGTGCTACATCTGCTAACTTACCATCTGTTATAGACTTAACTCCATCAGCGATAACTATTATTGGAACAGGATTAGTGGTGTGTGCAGTATGGGGTGAGCCGTCGGGATTGACAACACGGTCGGCATTCCCATGGTCGGCAATAACTACGAACATATAGTCATTTGCCTTGCCAACTTTAAGCACTTCTGAGAGACAATTATCAGTCGTTTCAACAGCTTTTACTATTGCTTCATAAACACCTGTATGTCCCACCATATCGGGGTTTGCAAAATTTAGACAGACGAAATCTGCTCTATCTGAATCCATTTCTTTGGAAACCCGTTTCACAAGCTCCCACGCAGACATTTCGGGCATAAGATCATACGTGGCGACTTTAGGGCTATTTGCCATAAGTCTATTTTCACTTTCAAATGGTTCCTCCCCACCGCCATTAAAAAAGAATGTAACGTGAGGGTATTTTTCGGTTTCAGCTATTCTAAGTTGAGATAAACCCGCCTTAGACACAACTTCACCTAGAGTGTTCTTAAGGTTTGGTTTATCATAGACAACTTTGACATTATTAAACTTATCGTCGTAGTTCGTCATTGTAACGTAATGAAGAGGAAGGGTTGACATTCCAAATTCAGGGGAATCTTTTTGAGTAAGAGCAGTAGTAATTTGACGGCAACGATCCGTTCTGAAATTAAAACAAATGACTACGTCATTAGGACGGATTTGTCCTTCCACTCCATTAATCCTAAATGGAACAATAAACTCATCGCTAATTTTATCATCATAGGACGATCTAACTCCCGCTTCAACACTTGCAAATTCTCTCCCACCACCTGTACACAAAGCATGATAAGATTGTGCGACCCTTTCCCATCGCTTATCCCTATCCATAGCATAATATCTTCCATGAACTGAAGCAATATTAATCTGAGAATTTGTCTGACTTATATGTGTTTCTAGTTCTTTTAAATAATCTAACCCATTCATGGGAGATGTATCGCGTCCATCTGTGAAAGCGTGTATTACCGTATCGGGAACATCTGCACTATTTACTGCATCTATTAACGCATGAAGATGATCTTGTTGGGAATGGACGCCTCCTCGCGAAACCAATCCCATAATATGAAGGCGCCTTCCTGGAGCTTTTGCAGACTCAAAGGCTTCTTGTAAAATTGGCTCTGAGCTAAATGCCCCACTCTCAAT